>WNGJ01003009.1_pt1 | contig 17219 bp, 13 predicted proteins | sample 5400611 | NCBI WGS metagenome assembly WNGJ01 (sample SAMN13153375, study PRJNA577476) | soil metagenome | isolation source: 40 cm soil or saprolite under Garry oak tree replicate 1 | place: USA:California | collected 2016-06-15 | reverse complement strand
CACGGCGGGTTCGACGTCGGGTGGCATCCCCAGGTCGAGCACGAACAGCGCCCGGCCGGCGGCCGGTTCCCGTGCCGCCCGCACCTGCTCGGCGAGCACGACGGGGACGGCGGCACCGGTGGCCGTGACCAAGATGTCGGTGCCGGCGAGCGCCGCGGGCACGCCGTCCGCCGGCAGGTGCTCGCCGCGGACCGCCGCAGCCACCTCGGCGGCTCGCGCCGCGTCGCGGCTGGCCACCGACAGCCGCCCGACACCGGCCTGGCGCAGCAGCCGGGCGGCGAGCTTGCCCACGCTGCCGGTCCCGAACACGACCGCGTGGCGGCCCGCCAGCCCACCGAGGTGCGCCCCGGCGAGGTCAAGGCCCGCCCGGGCGAGCGACATACCGGCGGTGCTGATGGTGGTCTGCGTGCGGGCCCGCTTGCTGGCCCGCAGCGCCGCGTCGATCAGCCCGGTGATGGCAGGGCCGGCGGTTCCCGCCGCGGCGGCCGCGCGGGCCGCCTCCTTCACCTGCGCGACGATCTGGTCCTCACCGACGGCCATCGAATCCAGCCCGCACGCGACCGAGAACAAATGCTCAACGGCCGCGCCGCCGGCATGGACGCGGGTCATCCGCGTGACCTCGCCTGCCGGGATCCGCCCGCGGGCCGCCATCAGGCCGGCCACGGCCCGGGTGACCTGTGCGGCTGGGCCGCGGGTGGCCGCGTAGACCTCGACCCGGTTGCAGGTGGACAAGACGGCCACCTCGTCGATGGACGGCACGGCGCGCAGCCGGGCTAGCACACCGCCCAGTTCCGCGGACGGCACGGCGAGCTTTTCGAGCACCTCGGCCGGAGTGAACCGGTGGGACAGGCTCAGGCCCACAATCGTCATCGCATTTGGCCGTTCGGTAGGTGGATTCGGCTCGCGGATGGATGAGGGCCCGGCACCTGCTGGCACCGGGCCCCCGGTCTGTCACGGCGCGATCTGCCGATCAGGGCTGTCCGGCGCGGACGCCCTTCTCGACCCGGTCGCCCAGGTCCCGGTCGACATTGCGCCAGTACTCGAAGGCGCGCTGCAGCACCGGCTCGGTGACGCCGCCCCGCAGGTGGCCGACGATGTTGCTGACCAGCCGGTCGCGCGCGGCGTCGTCGAGCACCTCGCGGACCATCGTCCCGGCCTGGCCCCAGTCGTCATCGTCAGGGCGCAGCGTGTAGGCCGTGCGGACCATGTCACCGTCGGCGTACCAGAGCGGCTCGGCGGTGAGGGCCGCGTCGGCCTTTGGGCCACCCTTGGAGTTCGGCGCGTACACCGGGTCAGACACGTTGCGGACCCGCATCACGCCGTCCTTGGAGTAGCTGTGCACCTCGACCTTGGCCGAGTTCACCGGGATCTGCTTGTAGTTCACCCCGAGCCGGGCGCGGTGCGCGTCGGCGTAGGAGAAGTCACGGGCCAGCAGCATCTTGTCCGGGGACAGGCCGGTGCCGGGCACCTGGTTGTTCGGCTCGAATGCGGCCTGCTCGATCTCGGTGTGGTGGTCGGTTGCGTTGCGGTCGAGCGTCAGCTTGCCCACGTCGATCAGCGGGTAGTCGCTGTGCGGCCAGACCTTGGTCAGGTCGAACGGGTTGTACCGGTAGGTCTTGGCCTCCTCGAACGGCATGATCTGGACCTTCAGCGCCCAGCCCGGGTACTCCCCGCGCTTGATCGCGGTGTACAGGTCGCGCCGGTGGTAGTCCGCGTCCTTACCGGCCAGCTCGTCGGCTTCGGCCTGGGTCAGGAACTCGATGCCCTGGTCGGAGATGAAGTGGTACTTCACCCAGAAGATCTCGCCGGCGGCGTTGATCCAGCTGTAGGTGTGGCTGCTGTAGCCGTTCATGTGCCGCCACGTGCGCGGGATACCGCGGTCGCCCATCAGCCACGTCACCATGTGCGCCGACTCCGGCGAAAGGGTCCAGAAATCCCACTGCATGTCGTTGTCGCGCAAGCCGCTGTCCGCGCGGCGCTTCTGCGAGCGGATGAAGTGCTGGAACTTCAGGCCGTCCCGGATGAAGAAGACCGGGGTGTTGTTCCCGACGATGTCGAGGTTGCCCTCGGATGTGTAGAACTTCAGCGCGAAACCGCGCGGGTCGCGCCAGGTGTCGGGGCTGCCCCGCTCGCCGGCGACGGTGGAGAACCGGATCAGCGTGTCGGTCCGGGTGCCCGGCTGGAAGACAGCGGCCTTGGTGTACGCGCTGACGTCGTTGGTCACCTGGAAGTAACCAAACGCGCCACTGCCCTTAGCGTGGGGCTGGCGCTCCGGGATCCGCTCCCGGTTGAAGTTCGCCATCTGCTCGATCAGGTAGTGGTCATGCAGCAGAATGGGACCATCGGGGCCGACGGTAAGCGAGTGGTCGTCGCTCGCGACCGGAATGCCGGCATCCGTCGTCGTCGGCTTGGACTGCGAGGTAGTCATACTCATAGTTCCTTTTCGTTTGATGGAGCCCAGCGCGGTGATGGACCCAAGGCCGTTCTCGGGGATTGACCGCCGGTGACGGCACCCGGCTGGATCCGGGCACTCCTGGCCGGATCACTTGTCGCCGGGGTTGAGCGCGAGGAAGGTGAGGCCTGCGGCGGCGCCGGCGACGAGCTGCACCACGATGTAGACCCACAGCGTCGACCAGGCGAACAGGCCACCAGCGGCGGCGCCGAGCGTGACCGCCGGGTTGAACGCGCCCCCGGAGATCCCGCCGACAGCGAACGCACCAGCCGCGACGGTGAAACCGATCGCCAGGCCGAAGAACGAGTTGCCCAGCTGGTCCTTGCTGGTGGCGACGTTGAGCACCACATAGGCCAGGGCGAAGGTGAACAGCAGCTCCACCACGGCGGTAGCCGCGAGGGCGTGACCGGACGGGTGCAGGGTCGCAACCGTCGGCGGGTTCACGACCGCGCGGGCGGCCACCCCAGCGACCACGCCGGCGGCCAGCTGCACGGTCCAGTACGCGACGGCATCAGCCAGCCCGATCCGGCGGCGCCACAGCGCCGCCATGGTCACGGCCGGGTTGTAGTGCCCCCCGGAGATGTGCCCGCCGGCGTAGACCATCACCATGAGCGCTGCGCCGGCGGCCAGCGGGGTAAACACGCTGTGGCTGAGTACGCTGGTGGCGACCGTGAATGTGAGGAAGAACGTCCCGATCGCTTCGACGACGTACTTCCGGGTTGCTGCGCCCAGTTGGGGGGCGGCCACTACCTGCGTGGCTTCCTGGTGTGTGGCGACGTCCGCCATGTGCTTTCCCTCCTTGCTTCGGTCCCGACGCGGGTGTGACGCCCAGCCGTGGCATAACTGTCCGGCTCATCCGGCGTGGCCGATCTTTTCCCTGCGCTCGAATTTCCGATGACGCACCCAACGATTCCGCGCACGGGTCCCGCCGTCATCGTTGCCAGCGGCCACTTGCCCCCCCGGCTACCTGGACCGGCCGAATTCCTGCTAGCTGCAACTGTGCTGGTGAGCCGGTTTTCTGCACGCGGTTAAATGGCCCCTTGACCAACGCGAATCTGGGCAAGAGCCGTTAGATAACCCATCTGCCGAACGGCTGCGCATGCGGACATTGCCGAACTACACACAGGCTCGTGTCGCTCATCGGGCCGCCTCATGTTTTCGTAGTCCATCCACCGAACGGCTGCGCGGTAGGACGTTGCCCGCTGGTCCGCCGTTCACGGCGTGTGGCCGAGGATCCGGCCGATCGCCCGCGCCGACAGCTCCGACTTCGCCAAGAATCCGGCCGCTGGGCTTTCGGCGATCAGCTCGCCATAGTCGGTTTCGGCGCGCGCCGAGATCATGATCACTTCGGTGCCGCCGCCCTGACCGTCCCGGGCCAGGAGCCGGGCAAGGTCAAAGCCGTTCTCGTCGCCGAGCCCGATGTCGACGAGGATGACGTCCGGCCGCAGCGCGCGGGCCCGCCGGAGCGCCTGGGCGGTGTTCGAGGCCACGCCCACGACCGTCACGCCCTCCCCCTCGAGAAGAACGCTCGCCGCCTCCAGAAAGGCAGCGCTGTCGTCGACCAGCAGGCACCGCAACCGCATTCGATCATGGTGGCAGGGATACCGCGCCGCTGCATTGCAGCTAGCAGGAATCCCGCCGCCCGCAGTGGTCATTGGGGCGGCGCATCCAGGCGCCGGGACCGCCCTCGCCGGGGCGCGAGCACCCGCGCCGCGGAAACGTCGATCTCCGTGAGCTCGGCATGGAGTCTTCTGATCTCGTGCTCTCCCCAGGCCGGGGAACTGAACCGGTGATGTGTGATCGCCGTCACCATGAGGAATCGAGCCTGAGCGGAGTCGAAACCCCCCTCCAGCCAGTCCGCGCGCTCCATCTCGGCCTCCTGCGTGCCCTCGGTGCGGCCTCGTTTCACCCGGCAGCGCCAGGTGCGTCATGCTGCAGGTGAATGGGCCGGTTCGGCTTTCAGACAGCATCACCCGCCGCCGACGATCCAGCATCACCACCAGCGCCCGCGGGCCCATGACGCTGGCTGCAGTCCCCGCAGTACGGCTAGCAGGTAGCGGGGTTGGGCGCCTGCCGTGACGACGCAACCGCGCCGATGCGCGATCGTGAGCGATAAGGAGCGCGGCGGGTCGTTCTCCGAAGTGGTCAAGAACGGCCTTTCGCGCCCGCGGAACTCAGCCCACCTGCTGGAGATCACGATGTGCCAGCATCAGCCCCCGTGCCCCGGCGCAACGGCGCCGGATCACCACGCCGCACACGTCGTGGCGGCCCATCCCGAGCAAGGATGGAGCCTGCTCTGCAACGGTGTCGTGTTGTTCGACGATGCCGGGGAGTTGCTGCCTGACGGCCGGGCCGTCGCCCCGCCCCCCGCCCAACTCGTGACGGCGGCCTGAGCGCCGCCTACGGTTTGACGCCGGATCTGCCCGCACGCCCTCGTGCGTCACTCCGCAGCAGCCGTTCTGGATAAGCGTTCATAACGGCTGGCGTGGAGCGCATTGCAGCTAGCCGGGATCCAGCAGGTGCCGCTGCCCGGAGGCGTGTGTTGCCACTACCAACGATGACCGCGGCCCGCGTGTGCGACATCCTGGGGGGGTAAGCCGTGGGCTGCGGCCACTGCGGACCGAGCTGGTCGAGGCATTGCCTCATGTAGGTGTGCAGGGCTGCTGCGAGGCCGGAGGATAGTGATGCGCTTCGCTGACGTGGTGGTGGTCGCTGTTGCCCGGACCGGCGGCGAGGTGGTCCCGGCTCGGGCTCAGATGGCCACAACTCTTGGGTTCCACATCATTTTGGCCTGCCTGGGGATCGCGTTGCCGACGATCGTGCTGCTGGCCGAGTTCATCGGCCTGCGGCGGTCCAACGAGGTGGCGATGACGCTGGCGCGGCGCTGGTCGCAGGCCATGGGCGTGCTGGTCGCGGTCGGCGCGGTCACCGGCACGGTGCTGTCGTTCGAGATGGGCCTGCTGTGGCCCGGGCTGATGCGCCAGTACGGGGCGGTGCTGGGGTTGCCGTTCGGTATCGAGGGCCTTTTCTTCTTCCTTGAGGCCATCTTCACCGCGATCTACCTGTACGGCTGGCGGCGCCTTCCCGGCTGGGCGCATTTTTGGACCGGGGTGCCGATCGCGCTGAGCGGCATCTTCGGGGCGATGTCGGTGATCGCCGTCAACTCGTGGATGAACCAGCCGGGCGGCTTCACCACCCGGGGCGGCCGGATCGTGTCGGTCAACACGTGGCAGGTGTTCTTCAACCACGCGGCCATCTACGAGATGCCGCACATGATCCTGGCCGCCTACATGGTCACCGGGTTTCTCGTCGCCGGGGTGTACGCGGCGGGCATCCTGCGCGGCCGGCGTGACCGCTACCACTACACCGGCTTCGCCGTCGCGTTCATCCCGGCCGCGGTGCTCACCCCGTTCCAGATCTTCGTCGGCGACACCGCGGCCCGCGCCATCGCGCACGACCAGCCGGTGAAGTTCGCGTCCATGGAGTACGTGACGCGCACGGCGCGGGATGTCCCCGAATGGCTCGGCGGCGTCTACTCGCGCGGGCACATCTACGCCGGCCTGCGGATCCCCGGCATGGATTCGCTGCTGGTCGGGTTCAGCACCCGCACGCAGGTCATCGGGTGGGACAGCGTCCCCGCCACCGGCCGGCCGCCGGTGGTGTGGCTGATCCACCTGTGCTTCGACGTGATGGTGGGCCTGGGGTTCCTCCTGCTGCTGGCGGGGCTGTGGGCGCTGTATGGGTGGTGGCGGCGGCGGCGGTTCCCGCGGCAGCGGCTGTTCTGGCTGCTGGGCGCGGTGAGCGGCGTGGCGGCGATCGTGGCCATGGAATGCGGCTGGGTGGTCACCGAGGTCGGCCGCCAGCCATGGGTGGTCTACCGGCTGCAGACCACGACCGCGGCCGCCACCAGCAACGGCGGCGTCGTCGCCAGCCTGAGCATCGTCATCGTCGTGTACGCGGTGCTCGGCGCCGCGACGATCCTGATCCTGCGGATGCTGGCCCGCCGCTGGCGCCGCACCGGCGCGCAGGAGGCCGCCGTCCCGTACGGCCCGCCGCCCGGGCCGCAGGACCGGACGCTGGGCCGGGCCGGGTCATGACCGCCGCCGCGGCCGTCGGGGCCATCCTGCTCGCCTCGGTCACCCTGTACGCCGTCCTGGGCGGGGCCGACTTCGGCGGCGGCCTGTGGGACCTGCTGGCCGGCGGCGACCGGCGCGGGCGCGCGCCGCGCGAGCTGATCGACGAGTCGATCACCCCGGTGTGGGAGGCCAACCACGTCTGGCTCGTCTTCGACCTGGTCATCTTCTGGACCGCCTTCCCCCACGCGTTCGCCGCGGTGATGACCGCGGCCGCACTGCCGCTGTGGCTCGCGGTGCTCGGGATCGTGCTCCGCGGCGCGGGCTTCGCGTTCCGCAAGGAAGCCCGCCAGCTCAGCCTGCAGCGTGCCCTCGGCGCGACCTTCGCCTTCTCCTCGCTGCTCACCCCGTTCTTCATGGGCACCGTGATCGGCGCCATCGCGGCCGGCCAGATACCCGCCGGCGCCAGCCACGCCAGCCTGCCGGCCTGGACCAGCGCGACGTCGCTGCTGACCGGCGTCATGTTCGCCGGCGCCTGCGGCTACCTCGCCGCCGTCTACCTCGTCGGCGAGGCGGCCCGGCGCGGCGACCGCCGGCTGCAGGCCTACTTCACCCGCCGGGCTCAGGCCGCCGGGGTCGTGACCGGGGCGCTGTCGCTGGCCACCCTGGCCGAGCTGCACAGCTCGAATGCGGTGCTGCTGCACCGCCTCACCGGGCGGGCGCTGCCGCTGGTGATCGCCGCCGGGCTGTGCGGGCTGGCCGTGCTGGCCCTGCTCACCGCCGGCAGGCCGCGCGGCGTGCGGGTCATCGCCGCGCTCGGGGTCGCCGCCGTGATCTGGGGATGGGGGGTGGCCCAGTACCCGGTGCTACTGCCGGGCACTGCGGTGACCCTGGGCAACGCGGGCGCCCCGCACGCCACCTTTGTCGCGCTCATCGGCCTGTTCGTCGTCGTCGTGTTGCTCGTGGGCCCCTCTTTCGCCCTGCTGTTCTCCCTGCAAGGCCGCCGCCTGCTGCACGCAGACGACGGCGGCACGGTGCTGGCCACCGCTCCGGCCAGCCGGACGCAGCCGTCCGGGGGACCGCCGGGCCGGCCGCCGCGCCCCGCCGGGCCGCCCCCCGGCATCCGGGCCGCGGTCCTCGGCCTGGTCGCCGTGGGTGCCCTGGTTCGCGCCCTCGCCCGCCGCCGAGGCCGCTGAGTCCCTGGCGGTCCGGCTGGCCGGAAGCGGTCAGGTGGCCGGCACGCCCTGTTCGCGGAGGCGCTGGCGTTGCGGCCCGACGGTGTATTTCGGGTCCCGGGCGGAGGCCCGCCCGGGACCCGAAGACGCCGAAGCGGGTCAGCGCCGAGGCGGCCATCAGCGCCGCCCCGGGGCCAGCTTCCGCCTCGCCCGTCCGGTCACCCCTTTATCCCCCACCCGGCGCGCCAGCCCCGCTGATGACGATGTCGTGCAACGCCTCGTCGCCGTCCTTGATGATCTCGGAGTCCACGCGCAGGCCGGTGACCGGGCACAGGTACTCGCGGTATCGCGTCAGGTAGCCGGCCCTGCCTTCCCGGGTGGCGAACTCCGGGGCGATCATACGCAGCGGGCGTTCCAGCACGGCGCAACCGTTCTTGTAGTTGCCGCCGGCTGGGGCGAGCACCGCGCGGCCGGTGACGGTTACGAACGCCTCAGGGCGGCCGTCCCGTTCCAGCACGGCCAGCTCGCCGACGAGAACCCGCAGCGGCACGTCGGCAGGAACCCCGGCGGGCGGTTCGGTGGGCGGTACGGCGTCGGCGAGCCGGGCGGCCAGGCGCCCGGCCCGTAGCGTCCGCGTCGCCGCGTCGTCTGCCCCAGCGTCTCCGAGCACGACACCGTACACCCGCTCGGCCGCTTCGGCCGGCAGCGCTCCGCTGGCGACGTCCGCGGCCACCTGGCTGGCATCCCGGGTGAGCGGGTCGCCGAAACCGGGAGCGTTCGCGCCGGTCCATTCCCACACCGCGTCAGTGCCCATCATGAGCATCGGGCCCTTCGCCTCGACCTCGGCCTCGGTCCCGGTGATCGCGTCGAAGTCCTGCGGCACCTCCCCGGCGGCGAGCCGGGCGATGACGTCGGAGCCGTGCTTGAGCCGGCAGTGCCCGGCCGAGCCGGGATTGCCGCCGAACGGCCCGACGGCCTTCGGAAAGGACTCGTCCACGTACACCGCCGCGGCCATGCCCGGCACGGCCCACGGGATCCCGGCTTCGACGAAGCCGCGCCCGCCGCGGAACCGCCCGGCGCCGTCCGCGCCGGCCTTGAGCGCCCGCCGGTAAAGGAACAGCATCGGCCAGAGCAGCTCGAGTTCCTCGATGTTGCTCGCGGTGCCCTCGGGAATCCAGAAGTGGCCGCCGAAGTCGACACCGTCGCCGATCGGCGACGCGGCCAGCGAGCCGATCATGTTGTCGGCGTTGGTCGCGACGAACGGCTCGCCCGTCGGGTGCACGCCGCCGGAGATGAAGCCGTAGAACACCGGATGCGCCGGGCCGATCGCCAGCTTGGCCACCGCCGGCTCGGCACACGCCAGCATTTTGCCGATCACCGCGCCGGATAGGCTGATCAGCGTTTCCATCGTGTAGATGCCGGCCGGGCTGACCGCGGCGGGAAAGTCCGCGCAGGACAACGTGCCGGGTACCGGCTCGAAGTGCACCCGCCGGTACACGCCGCCGTACGCGCCGGCGAGGTCGGCGGTGAGCGACGCGGTCAGCGCGGCGAGGAAAGCGCCGGAGAAACCAGCGTAGGTGACGTTGATGGAGCCGGTCTGCGGGTCGGTTCCGGCGTTTTCGACGTAGAGGTGGTCGCCCTGCTTGCGCACGGTGAGCTGGTAGGCGTAGACGCCGGTGTCACCGGTGTGCGCGGCCTCGGCGTAGAGCCGGTGGCTCCACCGGCCGTCCGGGATCTTCGACAGCCGCTGTGCCACCGTCCGTTCGCCGGCGTCGAGCACCCGGTACATCACCGCCTTCACCGCGGCCGCGCCGTACCGGTCGATCAGCGCGACGACCTTTCGTACGGCCACCCGGTTGGCCGAGATGGCGGCGCGCAGGTCCATGTGCACGTTGGCCGGCACCCGCGACTGGCGCAGGAACATCTCCTCCAGGTCCCGCTGTACCTCACTGCGGCTGACCAGCTTGAACGGCGGGAATGCCGGCGGGTCGGTGAAGATGTCGGTCGCGTCGATGCAGAAGCTGCCCATCACCGAGCCGCCGACGTCGGCGTGGTGCATGACGTTGGCCACCCAGCAGAACAGCTCGTCGCCCACGAACACCGGCGCGGCCACGACCGTGTCCGGCTGGTGCGGGCTGCCGACGTACGGGTCGTTGGACACGAACATGTCGCCGGGCTCGATGCCGGGGTTCCCGGCCCGGTTCTCCAGGATCCACTTGACGGTCAGCGCTTGGGCGTTGGACAGGTACTGCAGGTACGGGCCGAGGAACACCAGGTCGCCGGACTCGCTGAGGATCGAGGGCTGGAAGTCCCGGGTGACCATCGTGACCGGCGAGACGGCGAGCCGCTGGATCGTCTGCCCGTGCTCCAGGTTGGTATTCATCAGCGAGTAGCGGATGACTTCGAAGGTCACCGGATCCACGTCGGCGGTGCCGGTGTGCAGCTTCAGCGGGCCAGGGATGTGCAGCGTCTCACCGGGAATGTAACCGCGCTGCACGCCGTCCCAGATGGTCATGAGAACTCCTTAAGGCGTAGTTCGCCGAGCGAGCCGGCGGACAGTGAAGTGCCGTGCGGGACGGCGATGGTGGTGTGCGCCAGCTCGACGAGGGCGGGGCCGGTGACGGTCGCGCCGGGCGCGCCACGGTACAGGGCGCTGCTGGTCCAGCCGTGCCCGGGCCAGTAGACGTCGGCCTGCTCGGGCTCGGCCGATGCGGTCCGCTCCGGCCGGGCGATGGGGATGCCGGCCGGGACCGACACCCGGGCGCGCAGCGCGAAAACCTCTACCGCCTCGTACGTCGCCGTGCCGCCCTCGCCGTAGCGCCGCACATACTCCTTGTCGAAGTCGGCCAGCAGGGTCGCGCCATCGGCGGACGGCGAAACCGGAACCTCCAGGCTGTGCATGAGCTGCTCGCGGTAGCGCATCAAGGCGTCGATCTCCACCACTGGTTCCCCCGGCGTACCGGTGGCCGCCAGCTCGTCTAGCGCCGCGCTGCGCACCTCGGTCACCGCGGCCGCGAGCCCGGCGCCGTCCAACGGGGCCAGCAGCGAGCGCTCGAGTTCGTGGTACAGCACCACATCGCCGGACGCGATGCCGTACGCCGAAAGCGTGGACGCGCCGTTGCCGAGCGGGATCACGACCTCGTGGACCCCGGACTCGGCGGCGTACCCGAACGCGTGCACCGGCCCCGCACCGCCGAACGCGTACAGGACGAAGTCCCGGGGATCGAGGCCCCGTTCGAGCGTCTGCTGGCGGATCACCGTCGCCGCCCGCATGTTGTTGACCCGCACGATGCCGGCCGCCGTCTCCTCCACGCTCAGGCCCAGGCGCCCGGCGAGCCGGCCCACGGCCGCGACGGCGGCGTCGCGATCGAGCGGCATCCGACCGTCGAGGAACGTGTCGGCCCGGACCAGGCCGAGCACGACATCGGCGTCGGTCACCGTCGGCTCGACGCCGCCGCGACCATAGCAGGCCGGGCCCGGCTCGGAGCCGGCGCTCGCCGGGCCGACCCGAAGCCCGCCGGTCGCCTCGTCGAGCCAGGCGATCGAGCCACCGCCGCAGGCGATCGAGCGCACGTCCAGGTGGGGCAACCGGTAGGTGTACTGGTCGATGACGTGCTGCTCGGCCACCACCGGTTTGCCGTCGGTCACCAAGCCGAGGTCGAACGACGTGCCGCCCATGTCGGTGCCGATGACGTGGTCGTGGCCGTAGGCGCCGGCCAGGGTGGCGACACCGATCAGCCCGCCGGCCGGGCCGGAGTCGATCGTGCCCAGCGGGGTCGCGCTGGACACGGGCAGCACCCCGCCGTTGGACTGCATGACCAGCAACGGAGTCGCGAGCCGGCGCTCCAGCTCGCCCAGGTATCGCGAGGAGGCCGGACCGACGTAGCCGTTCAGCACCGTGGCCACCGTGCGCTCGTACTCGCCGAGCCGGGGAGACACCTGCGACGAGCGGGACACGAACACCCCGGGGATCGCCTGTGCCAGGGTCTGCTCGTGCGCCGGATTCGCGAACGACCACAACAGCGCGACGGCGACCGAATCAAGCTCGTACTCCGCGATCATCTGGGTGATCCGCTCGACGGCCGCGTCGGCGTCCAGCTCGACCACCACCGAGCCGCTCGCGTCCACCCGCTCGGGCACCTCGATGACGGCACCCGGCACGATCAGCGGAGCCGGCAACCTGCAGCCGTGCACCGAGAAGACACCTTCGATCGACCGTCCGGCGACGCGGCCGGCACCCCGCATCATCGCGAGCGCCTCACCGTGCCCGGCGGTGGCGACCAGTCCGACCCGCGCACCCCGCCGTTCCAGGACCGTGTTCGTGCCGATGGTGGTTCCGTGGCCGAAGCGCTCGGTTCGCTTGAGCAGGGTGGGCAGGTCGACGCCGACCGTTTCGGCCAGCCGGGTCAGCCCGGCGAGCACCCCGGCCGCCGGATCGTCCTTGGTGGACAAGACCTTCGCGGTCCGGTGGTTTCCCTGCCGGTCCACGAGAACGCAGTCGGTGAACGTGCCGCCGATGTCCACGCCGACGTAGTACATGGGTCACTCTCCTTCAGCGATAAAGGCCGGCCCGGCCGAGGCCGGCGCCGCCGTCGAGACGCAAAGCCTGGCCGGTCATGTATCCGGCCGCGGACGACAACAGGAAGAGCACCGGGCCGACGACCTCGCCGAGCGCGGCCACCCGCCGCATCGCCACCCCGATGCGCATCCGGGCACCGGGGCTGACGCTCGCGCATCTCGACCTCCAGCAGGTGAGCTGATCCGCGCCACCGGTACTACACGCCGCGCTTCTTTCCACTCACGATCTCGCCGCGAGATGGTCCCCGTCTTCCCCGCGAGCGGCCATCCCGCGTACCGGCTAGCCGGTAGCCGCGATGGCCGCTTGCCGTGAAGACGATGCCGGCGCTGCATGCGATCGTGGCGAGTGGCCGGCACGGTGCCTGCCGGCCAGACGCCCGGTAGTGCCGCGGCGCCGGCTCACCTGCTGGAGGTCGAGATGTCTCAACACAACCGACGGCCAGGCACGAGGTCTCCGGTAGTGACGTCTTCTTGGTCGTTGACTCATCTACCGGAGACCTCACTGGTGACCAGCCCTAACCCGAGCCTGGTCACCAGCCCGTAAGCACTACCTCAGGATCACCAACCACTTTCTAAACACCCCTAGGCGTCTCGGACGGGCTGGTAGGTGAGGAAGGCGAGGCCGTCACCCACGGTTCGGGTGTCGACCAGGCGCATGGGTTTCTTGTCGCTGGTCTCGCCGAAGAGGCGCTCGCCGGCCCCGAGCACGAACGGGTAGATCATCAGCCGCAGCTCGTCGACGAGGTCGTGCTCTAGCAGCGTGTGCACGAGCTGGCCGCTGGCGTAGACGACGATGTCCCCGCTTACCTCTTGCTTCAGCTTCGAGACCTCGTTCACCACGTCGCCCTTCAGGACCGTCGAGTTGTTCCAATCGGGATCTTCGAGGGTCGAGGACACGACGTACTTGGGCAGGCCGTTCAACCTGTCCGCCCACTCGCCACTCCGGGATGCCCACCGTGCGGCGAAGTACTCGTAGCTGCGTCGGCCCAGCAGCAGGGCCTCGGTGCCCAGCGCCTCGTCGAGCTCGACCTTGGCCCACGCTTCGCGGTCCTTGTCCCCAATCTGGCCGAACCAGCCGCCGAGCCTGAAGCCCTCCTCACCGGTCGGGTCCTGGATGACTCCGTCGAGCGAGACGTTCTCGCTGATGACGATCTTTCCCATTTCGGTTCTCCTTTTGTTGGTGTCGTCAGCTACCACTGATGTAGACACCGCGACATCGGGAAGGTGGGCGCCCACCAACCGCCCAGTTCGCCCCTCGGCCGGTGTCCATACAGGATGGAAGTGCGACAAGGCGCGGGAGAGAGGTGACGCGAGAGTGGAGCTGGTGACAGCCGACCTGATCTCAAGGGCGCGGGCCGGGGACGGCGACGCGTTCCGGGCGCTGACCGAACCGCATCACCGAGAGCTGCAGGTGCACTGCTACCGGATGCTCGGATCCTTCCAGGACGCCGAGGACGCCCTCCAAGACACGCTGCTGGCCGCCTGGCAAGGCCTCGGAGGGTTCGATGGACGTGCCTCGCTGCGCACCTGGCTCTACCGGATCGCCACCAACCGGTGCCTCAACGCGCGTCGGTCGGCAAGCAGGCGCCTGGCCAAGGAGTGGGACGTGCCCAATGTTGAACCGCCCGAGCCGACCCGGCTCGGCGAGGTCGTCTGGCTCGAGCCATTTCCCGGCGCCCTCCTCGAGGGTGCGATCGGCGTGCCGCCCGGCCCGGAGGCCCGCTACGAGCAGACCGAAGCCATCTCCCTGGCCTTCGTGACCGCCCTTCAGGTCCTGCCGCCTCGCCAGCTCGCCATCCTGATCCTGCGTGACGTCCTCGGATTCCACGCGAGCGAGGTCGCCGGCATGCTGGACTCGACCGTCGAATCGGTCAACGGCGCCCTCAAACGGGCGCGCGCCAGCCTGCAGCGCCGACGGCCGCCGACTGCCGAGCACGGGCCGCCTCCCGCTCCCGGCTCACCCTCCGAGGATGCGATCGTGGCGAAGTTCGTCCGCGCGTGGGAGTCCGCCGATCTCGACGCGCTGGTGGCCCTTCTGACCGACGACGTCTTCGTCTCGATGCCGCCGATGCCCTTCGAGTACGAGGGCCGAGATGTCGTGGCCCGCTTCTGCGCCAGTCTGTTCCGCTCGGGCCGGAGGTTCGACCTCGTCCCGACGCGAGCCAATGGTCAGCCGGCGTTCGGCGCCTACCTGCGTGCCCCCGACGGCATCAGCCACGGGATGGGCCTCTACGTCCTCACCCTCACCGGCGACCGGATCTGCGCCATGACCCGCTTCGAGAACAGCGTGCTCCCATCCTTCGGGCTACCGCGATCGCTCCCAAGCCCATGACGAGCTTCGGAACGGCGGATTTGCGCGGCAGCGCAACACCGTTGGAGGTGCTGGTGCAGCTACCAACGTCCAACGTGCTGTTCCGCTGTTCCGCTGTGCCGACCCGCGGTGACGCAGCCGGCGTGTGCGAGGTGGTGCGCAGGCCCATAGCCGGGAAGCCCGGCACCTGAGACGTATCATCCACCGGCTTCCTGGACTCCGGCTGGACTCCGACACGTCGGCCCGCCGGATGGCGGTTCGGCGAACACGAGACAGCTACCACGACTCCTGGGCATGACCAGCAAGCCCCGTTTTCCGCATGATCACATGGAGTGGGACGAGTCGAAACAGATGAGAGGACTCGTCTCACGGTGTCCGCGTGGGCCTCGGTCAGGTGCCGACGTAGGCCGCGAGGTGCTCGCCGGTGAGAGTGGAGCGGGCGGCGGCGAGGTCGGCGGGTGTGCCCTCGAAGACGATCCGGCCGCCGTCGTGGCCGGCGCCGGGGCCGAGGTCGATGATCCAGTCGGCGTGCGCCATGACCGCCTGGTGGTGCTCGATGACGATGACCGACTTGCCGGAGTCGACGAGCCGGTCGAGCAGGCCGAGCAACTGCTCGACGTCGGCGAGGTGGAGGCCGGCGGTCGGCTCGTCGAGGACGTAGACGCCGCCCTTCTCGGCCATGTGGGTGGCCAGCTTGAGCCGCTGCCGCTCGCCGCCGGACAGCGTCGTGAGCGGCTGGCCGAGGCTGAGGTAGCCGAGGCCGACGTCGGCGAGCCGGTCGAGGATCTTGTGCGCCGCCGGCGTGCGCGCCTGGCCGGCGCCGAAGAACTCCATCGCCTCCGCGACCTGCATCGCGAGCACCTCGCTGATGTCCTTGCCGCCGAAGGTGTACTCGAGCACCTCGGCCTGGAACCGCTTGCCCCCGCACTCGTCGCAGGGGGTGGCGACGCCGGCCATCATCGCCAGGTCGGTATAGATGACTCCGGCGCCGCTGCAGTTGGGGCATGCGCCCTCGGAGTTGGCGCTGAACAGCGCCGCCTTCACGCCGTTGGCCTTCGCGAACGCCTTGCGGATCGGATCGAGCAGCCCGGTGTACGTCGCCGGGTTGCTGCGTCGCGAGCCGCGGATCGCGCTCTGGCCGACCGACACGACCCCGTCGCGCCCGGACACCGAGCCGTTGATCAGCGAGCTCTTGCCGGAGCCGGCGACGCCGGTGATGACGACAAGCACCCCGAGCGGGATGTCGACGTCGACGTTCTGCAGGTTGTGGGTGCTGGCGCCGCGCACCTCCAGCACACCGGACGGCGGCCGCGCCGATGGCCTCAGGCAGGCGCGGTCGTCCAGGTGCCGCCCCGTCAGCGTGCCGCAGGCGCGTAGCCCGCCGACTGTGCCCTCGAAGACCACCTCGCCGCCCTCGGTGCCGGCGCGCGGGCCGAGGTCGACGACGTGGTCGGCTATCGCGATCGCCTCCGGCTTGTGCTCCACGACCAGCACGGTGTTGCCCTTGTCCCGAAGCTGCAGCAGCAGGTCGTTCATCCGCTGGATGTCGTGGGGGTGCATCCCGATCGTCGGCTCGTCGAAGACGTAGGTGACGTCGGTCAGCGCCGACCCGAGGTGGCGGATCATCTTGACGCGCTGCGCCTCGCCGCCCGACAGCGTGCCCGAGGAGCGGTCGAGGCTGAGGTAGCCGAGCCCGATCTCCGCGAACGAGCCGAGAGTCTGCTGCAGCGACGTCAGCAGCGGCCCGACCGACGGCTCGTCCAGACCCTGCACCCACTCGGCGAGGTCGCTGATCTGCATCGCGCAGGCGTCGGCGATGTTGATCCCGCCGATCCGCGACGACCGTGCCGCCTCGCTGAGCCGGGTGCCGCCGCAATCGGGGCAGGCGGTGAACGTCACCGCCTGCTCCACGAAGGCGCGGACGTGCGGCTGCAGCGCGTCGAGGTCCTTGGACAGGAACGACTTGTGGATTCTCGGGATCAGGCCCTCGTACGTCAGGTTGACATTGTCGACCTTGATCCTGGTCGGCTCCTTGTAGAGCAAGTCGCGGAGCTCGGCCTTGGTGAACTTGCGGATCGGCTTGTCCGGGTCGAAGAAGCCGCAGCCGGTGAAGATGCGTCCGTACCATCCGTCCATGCTGTAGCCGGGGATCGTGAGCGCACCCTCGTTGAGCGACTTGCTGTCGTCGTACAGGGCCGACAGGTCGAAGTCGTTGACCGTGCCCCGGCCCTCGCAGCGCGGGCACATGCCGCCGGTGCGGCTGAAGGTCGCCCGCACGGTCTTGCGGTTGCCGCGTTCGACCGTGATCGCGCCGCTCGCCCGGACCGAGGCGACGTTGAAGGAGAACGCGTTGGGCGAGCCGATGTGCGGCTGCCCGAGACGGCTGAAGAGGATGCGCAGCATCGCGTTGGCGTCGGTGGCGGTGCCGACCGTGGAGCGCGGGTCGGCGCCCATCCGCTCCTGGTCGACGAGGATCGCCGTGGTCAGCCCGTCCAGCACGTCGACCTCGGGCCGGGCCAGCGTCGGCATGAAGCCCTGCACGAAGGCGCTGTACGTCTCGTTGATCAGCCGCTGCGACTCCGCGGCGATCGTGCCGAACACCAGAGAGCTCTTGCCCGAGCCGGAGATGC
>WNGJ01003007.1_pt1 | contig 17226 bp, 15 predicted proteins | sample 5400611 | NCBI WGS metagenome assembly WNGJ01 (sample SAMN13153375, study PRJNA577476) | soil metagenome | isolation source: 40 cm soil or saprolite under Garry oak tree replicate 1 | place: USA:California | collected 2016-06-15 | reverse complement strand
CCAGCCGCCGTTCGCCGGCGGCGCGGGCCGGGGCAGCGGCCGGCTCAGCGCGAGGCGCCCGGGCTTCGGCCGCGGGTCGCTGCCCTCGCACGCGGGCCCGCCCACGGTGAGCGGCCGGTGGACGCTGCTGCCGCCCGCCGACCCCGATCCGACCCGGCGGCTGCACGCCCGGGCGCTGTCGCTGCTCGACCGGCACGGCATCGTGATCCGCGGCGTGGCCGCGGCCGAGCGCGTCCCCGGCGGCTTCGGCGCGCTCTACCAGGTATTGCGGGCCATGGAAGAGACCGGGCAGTGCCGTCGCGGCTACTTTGTGGAGGGTCTCGGCGCGGCTCAGTTCGCGCTGCCCGGCGCCGTCGACCGGATGCGGGCGATGGCCGACTCGGTGCTCACGTCCCCGGCAGGCCAGGCCAACGGCAGCCCGGTCGCCCCGGCCGATGCGCCGTGGCCGGTGCCCGGCTCGAACCCGGCCGCCCGGCGGACCGGGGCCGAGCCGACTGTGGTGGTGCTCGCCGCCGCCGACCCGGCCAACGCCTACGGCGCCGCGCTGCCCTGGCCGCCGAGGCCGGACGAGGCCGCTGGCGGGCACCGGCCGGGCCGCAAGGCCGGCGCACTCGTGATCCTGGTCGCCGGCCGGCTGGTGCTCTACGTGGAGCGCGGCGGCAAGACGCTGCTGTCCTGGACCGACGACCCGGCGCTGCTCGGCCCGGCGACCGGGGCACTGGCGGGCGCCGTCCGCGCCGGGGCGCTCGGCAGGCTGACCGTGGAACGCGCCGACGGAGGCGGCGTCTACGACTCGCCGCTCGCCCAGGCGCTCGAGGCGGCCGGCTTCCGCCCGACCCCGCGCGGCCTGCGGCTGCGCGGCTAACGCTGGCCCGGTGCGGCCGGACGGCAGTGCTGGCCCGGCGCGGCCGGACGGCAGTGCTGGCCCGGCGCGCGGACGAGCCTGATCGTTTTGACCTTGTCCCTGGGTGAGGCGGCAGTGTCGGGATCGCCGGGCAGCCCGCCCGGCGGAGGAGGGCATGGATGAGCCTGCTGACGATCGGGGCCTTCGCCAGGGCGTCGCGACTGTCACCGAAGGCGCTGCGCCTGTACGACGAGCTCGGCCTGCTGCGGCCGGCCGAGGTGGACCCGGCATCTGGCTACCGCTTCTACGACCCGGCCCAGCTCGAGCAGGCTCGGCTGGTGGCCTGGCTGCGAAGGCTCGGCATGCCGCTCACGCGCATCCGGATGATCTGCGACGCCGAGCCGGCCACGGCCGCCGAGGAGATCGCCGCCTACTGGGCGCAGGTCACGGCGGAAGCCGCTATACGGCAGGAACTCGCCGCCTTCCTCGTCGACTATCTCTCGGGAAGGGCCACCACCATGTCCGACGCACGAACGAGTTTCGGAGTCCGCTTCGCCGCCCAGTCCGACATCGGCCTGGTCCGCAGCCGCCAGGAGGACCGCGCGTACGCGGGCTCGCGTGTGCTCGCCGTCGCCGACGGTCTCGGCGGCCACTCGGGCGGCGACCGGGCGAGCGCGACCGCGATCGATGCGCTCAAGGTGCTGGAGGGTGACGGCGGATCCGCCGACCCGCTGGCTGCCCTCGGCCAAGCCGTCCAGCGCGCGGGCGCGGAGCTGCGCGCGCTCGCCGAGTCCGATCCGGCGCTGGACGGGCTGGGGACGACGCTGACGGCGTTCTTGTGGTCGGGAACCCAGCTTGCGCTCGTCCATATCGGCGACTCCCGCGCGTACCTGCTGCGCGACGGCAGTCTGTTCCGGCTCACCGAGGACCATACCTACGTGCAGTCGCTGGTCAGCGAGGGTCAGATCAGCGCCGAGGAGGCGGCCACGCATCCGCGGCGGCGGTTGCTCGTGCGCGCGCTTGACGGCACCACCGACCCGCAGCCGGACCTGTCCTTGCACGCGGTCAAGCCGGGCGACCGGTATCTGCTCTGCACCGACGGCCTGCATGCCGTCGTGGGCGACGCGGAGATCCAGGCGGCGGTCGGCGTTGCCGCCGACCCCGAGCGCGTGACCGGCGACCTGATCACGATGGCCAACTCGGCGGGCGGGCCGGACAACATCGCCTGCGCCGTCGCCGACATCGTCAGAGTGTGACAGCCCGCGGGGCCGGTCCTGGCCGCCGGCCTCGCGGGCCTAGCCACCCGGCGGGCGCCACAGGTCGGTGACCGACATCCCCAGCTCGGCGAGCATCCGCCTGAGCAGCGGCAGCGAGAGCCCGATGACGTTGCTCGGGTCGCCGTCGATGCCGTCGATGAACGGCGCTCCGCGTCCTTCGATGCTGAACGCCCCGGCCAGCGCGAGCGGCTCGCCGCTCGCCACGTAGGCGGCCAGCTCGCCCTCGTCCGGCCTGCCGAACCGCACGGTCGTGCCGGCGACCTCGCCGGCGCGACGGCCGCTCGGGCCGTGGATCAGGCAATGCCCGGTGAACAGCGTCGCCTCGCGGCCCGAGAGCCGTCGCCACATGCCGACCGCCTGCTCGGCCGACTCGGGCTTGCCGAACGCCGCCCCGTCCAGGTCGAGCAGCGAGTCGCAGCCCAGGACCAGCGCGTCCGGGCGCCGCCCGGCCACCGCCGCCGCCTTGCGCTCGGCGAGCGCCTGTACCAGCGCCTCCGTCGCCAAAGGCCCGTCGGCGCTCTCGTCGACCTCGCTGACGACGACCTCGGGGTCGATGCCGGCGTCGCGCAGCACCCGCAGCCTGCCCGCCGACCCCGATGCCAGCACGAAGGCGTCCGGTACCTCGCGAGCCGGCACGATCACTCCCTGGCTGTCGGCGGACTGACCTGAGCTGACCTACGGCTCAGTATCCCGCATCGCGCTGGCGAGTTCCGCCGCCCCAGAGTCCGCCGCCTCAGAGTCCGCCGCCCCAGAGTCCGCCGCCCCAGAGTCCGCCGCCCCAGAGTCCGCCGCCCCAGGCCGGCGCAAGCCGAACGTGCGGCTCGCGCGGGAGCTCCACGACGATCGGGTCGCCCGGCCGGACCGGGCCGCTCGCGAGCACGATGCCCATGACGCCGGCCTTGCGCACGAGCCCGCCGCCCTCGTCCCGGTCGAGCACGGCCCGCATCAGCCCAGGCCGGAAGCCGTCGAGCTGCACGCACGGGTTGCGCAGGCCGGTGACCTCGACCACGGCCCGCGCTCCGATCGCCAGCCGGGCGCCGGGCGGCAAGCCAAGCAGGTCAAGGTTGCTGGTGGTGATGTTCTCGCCCATGTCGCCGGGCGCCACCCGGTATCCGAGCCGGTTCAGCTCGTCATGCAGCTCGGCGTGAATCAGGTGCACCTGGCGCAGGTTCGGCGCGGACGGGTCCCTGGCGACCCGCGATCTGTGCTGGACCGTCCGCCCGGCGTGCGCGTCGCCGTCGACACCCAGCCCGGCGACGAGCAGGATCGACGGCCGGACCGGCTTGCTGAGGGCATGCGCCGGGTCACGGCTGACGGCGGTCACGACGGGCGCGGACACCGGCGCGCGGCGATTCGTTATGGCTATGGGAAGTTCCCGCCGATCATGCCGCCGATGCCGCCGCCGCCGATCCCGCGACTGTTCCGCTCCCTGCGCTCGTCGTGGATCGCGTCGATGGCGAGCACGATCGCGAGCAGGAACACGTCGTTCGCCCCGTCGGCGGTGTCGACGACGAACTTCTCCCTGAACGCGAGCTGCCTGGAGATCGTCGCCACGACCCGGCCGGCCTGGCTGATCGTGTAGTCCCAGCCCGTGAAGCTGCCCTTCGCGGTGAACTGCCCGAAGTTCGAGTCGATCTCGTATCGCTCTCCGAGGAACCCCGTGTGGCGGACCTCGGCGACGCGCTGGCCGCCGAGGTCTATGTCATGCCTCGTGGTCATCAGGTGCTTGCTGATCTCGGCAAGTTCCTGGCCGCTCTGGTCGCGGAATGACAGCCGCTGGGTGAGGCCGAGGTTGCCGCGGACGTCGAATATCGGGTTCCCGGCGTCGTCGGTGATGACGAAATGCTCGGTGAAAGCCCACTTACTGGACATGACATATCGCATACTGGTCAATCCTGCTGCAGCGTCATCCCGGCGACAAGGTGCGCGGCCCGATCACCACAGTCCGGGAATCAGGCGCGCCGTCCGAGCCGTGTCGGCCTGGTACTCGGCGCCGAGCGCGCCCCCCACCACCGCGACCGCGATGGCCATGACGACCAGGAAGAACGTCCACTCGCGCAGCCTGCCGCCGGGCACGGCCGACCACGTGCGCAGGCGCGCCCGCCAGCCGGGCCGCACCGCCAGCCGCAGCCGCAGCGCCAGCTCGACGGCGCCCGACGCGAGCAAGGTGATCGTCGCGGCGCCGTGCGGTGACCCCGCCGGCAGCCACCTCGCCATGGGCCACCCCCCGTGTCGGGCCGTGAGATTTCTGCAACTTGCGTCTGCTGCCTGCATAATGCTTCGTATGCGACTGTCAGCCCGAGCCGATTATGCCCTGCGCGCCGCGATCGAGCTTGCGGCTACTGACGAAGGTCATGTCACGGCCGAGCAGCTCGCCAGGGCGCAGCAGATACCGGCGAAGTTCCTCGAGGCGATCCTGACCCAGCTACGTCGGGCCGGCCTGATCCGCAGTCAGCGCGGCCCGGACGGCGGGTTCTGGCTGGCCCGCCCGGCCGAGGAGATCTCGCTCGCCGACATCATCCGGGCGATCGACGGGCCGCTGCTCGGCGTCCGCGGCGAACGCCCGGAGAATCTCGGCTATATCGGAGCCGCCGAACCGCTGCAGACGGTGTGGATCGCGTTGCGCGCCAACGAGCGAGCCATCCTGGAGGAAGTGACGCTGGCGCACCTCGTCACCGGCGCCCTGCCGGAGAGCGTGCGCGCGCTCGCCGATCTCCCTGGCTCCTGGGACGCGCGGATCGGGCGCTAAGCCGCCCGGGCGCTCCGGTCAGACGGGAACCATGTTCGTGATCTCGCGGACCGTCCTCGATACCTGGTCGAAGGCCGGGTCGCCGACGGCGAGGTTCGTCCCGATCGGCATCCGGGTTGGGACCGTGATCTTCTGCCCGGGCCGCAGGTTGCCCGCGGCGATGTGACCCGCACCGAGCTGCCCCGCACCGATGTGGCCCGACCCGAGCTGGCCCGACCCGATCTGGCCCGACCCGAGGTGGGCGGCGCCGGCCGGGACCCGCGATCCGGCGCTCGCCGAGACCCGCTGGGCGGCCACGCGGTCGACGTGCTCGGAGGCGACCGGGCCGACGGGCACCTGCTCGCCAGCCTTCCCGGCCTGGGCCGGGCTGTGGCCCAGGCCCGTGACCTCGATGGCCGGCTCCATCACGTCGGCGAACACGGGCTCGCTCTGCAGTTCGGCGAGCGCGAAGTTATCCGAGACCTCCCTGAGCACCTGCGACAGCGGCGCACCGAGCGCGGAACAGATGGCGGCGAGCAGCTCGGAAGAGGCTTCCTTCTGCCCCCGCTCGACCTCGGACAGGTAGCCAAGCGAGACTCGCGCCGAGGCGGAAACCTCGCGGAGGGTGCGACCCTGCCGCAGGCGCAGACGCCGCAGCGCGTCACCGATCAAGTGACGAAGCAGGACCATCGTCGCAATCCCTTCCCGAGGACTGGGCGCTGACACCTTCCACCGTACCTGGCCCCGGTGACAGTGCGGGAGAGGGCATCGCCGCGTGTTCCAGAGACGTAACACTGTAATCAGGCATTTGCTTCCATGAGCGTCCGCACGAGTAGTTCGAGAACATGGTCGACGGTGGCCTGCCGGATCCCGGCGCGGGTGCCGTCGATCGTCAGCGGCACGTGCACGGCGCGAGCCGGCGTGCTGACCGAGATGTGGACGGTGCCGACCGGCCACCCCTCGGCGGGGTCGGGCCCGGCGACGCCGGTCGTGGCGAGGCCCACGTCAACGCCGAGCCGCTCCCTGGCGCCGTCGGCCATCGCGAGCGCCACGTCCCGGTGCACGGTCCCGACCCGGTCGAGCAGGTCGCGCGGCACGGCGAGCAGGGACTCCTTCAGGTCGGCCGCGTAGGCCACGATCCCGCCGCGGAATACGGCCGAGGCGCCGGGAACCATGGTCAGCGTCCCGGCCACCAGGCCGCCCGTGAGCGACTCGGCCGTGCCAACCGTCAGGCCCTGGCCGGCCAGCAAGCCGATCGCCTGGTGCGCCGCCTCGCTGCCGCCGCCGAACATGGTCACTGCCCACCGCCCAGCTCGCCGGACGGGGTGACCGGCGCGGCGCCTGCTCCGTCGCCCGGGGTGTCCTTGACCGGATGGCCGCCCGCGGCCCGCCGCAGCCGGAGCGCCCTGGCCATGTAGTCCGCGCCGGTCACCAGCGTCACGGCCACGGCGGCGGCCATCGCCGCCGACCGCGCCCATGCGACGTCGACGGGCAGGATGTAGAGCCCGATCGCGATGATCTGGAGCACCGTCTTGATCTTGCCGCCCCGGCTCGCCGCGATGACGCCGTGCCGGATCACCCAGAACCGCAGGACGGTCACGCCGACCTCGCGGACCAGGATGATCCCCGTCACCCACCACGGCAGGTCCCCGAGCGCCGACAGCGTGATCAGCGCCGACCCGGTCAGCGCCTTGTCGGCGATAGGGTCGGCGATCTTGCCGAAGTCGGTGATCATCCCGCTGCGCCGCGCGAGCTGGCCGTCGAGCAGGTCGGTGACCGAGGCGATCCCGAACACGAAGAACGCGACGATCCGCGACCCCGTTCCGCCGGCCACCAGGAACACCACGAACACCGGCACCAGCGCGAGCCGCAGCACCGTGAGCCCGTTCGGCAGGTTGACCAGCCTGGGAGCCGCTGTCGAGGACCTGGCGTCCGAGCTAGCCAACGGTCTCAGGCGGCCTGGTACGTCCGCGTTGCTCCCCGTCAATCAGCTCCGCCACCAGGTCCACCCCCTCTGAGCCCGACACCCGCGCCCGGACGAGGTCGCCGACGGCCAGCCGGCGCGGCGAGAGCACCTCGGTGGCGCCGTCCACCTCGGGCGCCTGGTGCGCGGTCCGCCCGCCGTACCGCCACGGCGTGCCGTCGCGGCCATCGGCGTTCAGCTCCTCGATCAGGACCTCGTGGGTCTCGCCGATCCGCTCGGCGGCACGCTGGTCCATCAGCTCGTCGGCCAGGCCGGCCAGCCGCTCGACCCGCGCGGCGACCTCGTCCGCGCCTAGCTGCCCGGAAAGGCCGGCCGCCTCCGTGCCGTCCTCGTCGGAGTACCCGAAGATTCCGATCGCGTCCAGCCCGGCCTCGGCCAGGAACCGCTCGAGCTCGCCGGCATCGGCCTGCGTCTCGCCGGGGAAGCCGACGATGAAGTTGGACCGGATGCCCGCCTCCGGCGCGAGCCGCCTGATCTGCTCGATCAGCGCCAGGAACCGGTCGCCGTCGCCGAACCTGCGCATCGCCCGCAGCACCCGGCCGCTCGCGTGCTGGAACGACAGGTCGAAGTACGGCGCCACACCGAGGGTCGACGTCATCACCTCGACCAGCCCGGGACGCACCTCGGCGGGCTGGAGGTAGCTGACCCTGACCCGGCCGACTCCCGGCACCGCGGCGAGCCTGGGCAGCAGCGTCTCGAGCAGCCTCAGGTCACCGAGGTCCTTGCCGTAGGAGGTCGAGTTCTCGCTGACGAGAACCAGTTCCCGGGCGCCGTGGCCGGCGAGCCAGCCGGCCTCGGCGACAAGCTCGTCGGGCGGGCGGGAGACGAACGCGCCGCGGAAGGCCGGGATCGCGCAGAAACTGCACCGCCGGTCGCAGCCGGACGCGATCTTCAGCGGGGCGACCGGCCCCTCGCCGAGCCTACGCCGCAGCACTCTGGGCCCCGACGCGGGCGCCAGGCCGTCGGGCAGATCGGCGATCCGGCCCGAGGCATGTCCGGGCACGTGTCCCCCGGCGGCACCTGGCCGGCCCGACGGCGCGACCGGCAGCAGCTTCCTGCGGTCCCGCGGCTCGTGCGCCGGCCAGCGCTTGCCCGCCACGACCTCGTCCAGCCGGCCGGCGATGTCGGCGTAGTCGTCGAAACCGAGCACCTGGGCCTCAGGCAGCGCCTCGGCCAGCCCGGCTCCGTACCGCTCGGCCAGGCAGCCGGCCGCGACCACGGCCGCTCCCGACTCGGCGGCGGTGAGCAACTCGTCGATCGACTCCTGCTTGGCGGCCTGGATGAAGCCGCAGGTGTTGACCAGCACCACGTCGGCCTCGGGGTCCTGGTCCCCGGCCAGGTCCCAGCCGTCGGCCTCCAGCCTGGCGGCGAGTTCCTCGGAGTCGACCTCGTTCCTGGCGCAGCCGAGAGTCACGAGCCGTACCGAATGCCTGGTATCTGATGCCGCGGAGCCTGTCGATGACACACCGGCAGACTACGGTAAGGCGCTGCCTGCGAGGGCCGTCGCACGCCGGGTTCGCGGCCGGCCGGGCGCGCTCTAGTGAGCCAGCCCAGCGTGCAGGCTCAGCGTCACCGTGCTCACCGAGCCGGGCGGCACCGGGTTCTTGCCGTTCACGAGCACCTTCACCCCGGACGGGTTGCCCAGGACCATGGTGACCGGGTGGCGCTCGGTCCAGTTCATCGAGTTTCCCGCGTACACCATGCCGCTGAACAGCGTCGCCCCGCCGGTGCTGGTGAGCTGGACCCAGCAGTCCCGCACCGCGGTCAGCTTGATGCGCATGCGGTGCGGCGCGCGGCTGACCGCCGCCGGCGACGTGGTGATCTTGGGCTTGGACGCGGTGCTCGGGTTCTGCACCCGCGCGTCCTGCTTGGCGGCGGTCGCCGAGTGCGAGGCGAAGTGCTGGTAGGCAAAGACCCCGGCGATCACCACGAGCGCCAGCGCCATCGCCGCGGTCCAGTTGGGACGCCGCCGCTCCTTCAGCCTGACCGGCGTGACCGGCTGGAACACGTCGGCGGCGCTGATCGCCTGCGGCGCGCCCATGGTCGCGTCGTACTCCTCGATCAGGGGCTCGGGGTTGACCCCGACGGCGCCGCCGATGCTGCGGATGTGCCCGCGGGCGTAGAAGTCCCCGCCGCACCCCGAGAAATCGCCGCGCTCGATCCCGCGGATGATGGTCTCCCTGATGCAGGTGCGCTGGCTCACCTGCGTGACGGTCAGTCCGGCCTGGCGACGTCCGTCTGCCAGCGCGTCACCGATGCTCATGCCGCGCCTCCACGGTTCCTTTTCAATGGCCGCTGTCCAGTCAGTTTCGGGCATAGCCACGATCCCGCTCCCCCGTTTCCCCTTTCCGGGGCTGGTGACCCAGTGTAGACACCCGGCTACTGCGCGGCGACAACCGCACCGGATGTCAGGTAGGTCAATGCCAATCAGCAAATTCGGTTACGCAATCCCCACCCCTCATGCCCGCAGCTCGGCCGGCAAACACCCACGCGCCGGGTGACCTTTCGCCGGCCAGCCGGATCGGAACGCCTAAGCCGGTCGCCCGCGGGCCGGCTAGCAGACCGTCAGCCGCGCTGGCTACTTGCCGCGCAGCGAGTCGAGCAGACCGGCCAGGTCGTCGGGGCGGACGAGCACGTCCCTGGCCTTGGATCCCTCGCTCGGCCCGACCACGCCGCGGCTCTCGAGCAGGTCCATCAGCCGGCCGGCCTTGGCGAACCCGACCCGCAGCTTGCGCTGGAGCATCGACGTCGAGCCGAACTGGGTGCTGACCACCAGCTCGGCCGCGCGGAGCAGGTCGTCGAGGTCGTCGCCGATGTCCGCGTCGATCTCCCGCTGGCCGCCCTCGGCCACCGTCACGTCCTCGCGGTAGTCGGGCTGGGCCTGCTTCTTGCAGTGGCCGACGATCTCGCGGATCTCCTTCTCCGTGACGTAGGCGTTCTGCAGCCTGATCGGCTTGCTCGCCCCCATCGGGAGGAACAGCGCGTCGCCCTGGCCGACCAGCTTCTCCGCGCCTGGCTGGTCGAGGATGACCCGGCTGTCGGTGAGACTGGAGGTCGCGAACGCCAGCCGGGACGGGACATTGGCCTTGATCAGGCCGGTGACCACATCGACGGACGGCCGCTGGGTGGCGAGCACCAGGTGGATGCCGGCCGCCCTGGCGAGCTGGGTGATCCGCACGATCGCGTCCTCGACGTCCCGCGGCGCGACCATCATCAGGTCGGCGAGCTCGTCGACGATCACCAGCAGGTACGGGTAGGGTACGTACTCGCGCTCGCTGCCCGCCGGCGCGCTCACCTTCCCGGCCCGAACCGACTTGTTGAAGTCGTCCATGTGGCGGAACCCGGACGCGGCCAGGTCGTCGTACCGCCGGTCCATCTCGCCGACCACCCACTGCAGAGCGTCGGCGGCCCGCTTCGGGTTGGTGATGATCTGCGTGATCAGGTGCGGGATTCCCTGGTAGGCGGTCAGCTCGACCCGCTTCGGGTCGATGAGGATCATCCGCACCTCGTCAGGATTAGCCCTGATCAGGATAGAAGCAATCAATCCATTGATACACGTCGATTTCCCCGCACCCGTTGCGCCCGCTATCAGGATGTGCGGCATCTTCGCGAGGTTGGCGACCACCGTGCGGCCCTCGACGTCCTTGCCGAGGCCGACGACCATCGGGTGATGGTCGCTCTCGGCGACCGGCGAGCGCAGCACGTCGCCCAGGCTGACGATCTCGCGGTCGGTGTTGGGGATCTCGATCCCGATCGCCGACTTGCCAGGGATCGGGGACAGGATCCGCACGTCCGCGCTCTTCACCGCGTAGGCGATGTTCTTCGACAGCGCGGTGACCCGCTCGACCTTGACGGCCGGCCCGAGCTCGATCGCGTACCTGGTCACCGTCGGCCCCCGGCTGAACCCGGTGACCTGGGCGTCGACCTCGAACTGGTCGAGGACCATGGTCAGCGCCTCGACCATCGCGTCGTTGGCGCGCGTCCTGGCCTTCGGCGCCGATCCCGGCTTGAGCAGCGCCGACGGCGGCAGCGTGTAGCTCGACGAGCTCGTGCTGGTCAGGGTTAGCTGCTCCCCGCCGCGTCCGGGTTTCGCCGTCTCGCGCGAGCCCTCGCGGGCGGCCTGCCCGGCCGGCTCCTCGGCCCCCTCGTCGCCCCCGAACCAGGACTTGCGCCAGGAGGCCTCGGCGCCGGAGGCCGCCCCGGCCGCCCCCGCCTGCCCGGCGTGCCCGGACGCGGCGCCGGGGCCGTGGAAACCGGGCAGCCCGGCCTGCGACGTCCCGAACATCAGCGCCTCGGCCATGACCTCGTCGTCGGTGGACCGGTACGCGGCCACGCCCGCCTGCGCCGCGGGCTCGGCCGGCGTCCCGGCGGATCCCGTGGCCGCTGACTTGCCGGCCTTGGCGGCACGGCCAGCAGCCCCGCGCGGAACCAGCCCGCCGAGCAGCGGCGTGTCGTAGGGCCGGTCGTGCTCGCCGGCCTCGATGGCGCCGGCGTTCCTCCGCTTGCCGAGCCGGGGGCCGGGCGGCCCGTCCTGGCCGGTCTCCGCGTCACCGGCGACCTCCTCCTCGACCATTCCCCTGGCCCCGCGGATCAGGAACGCGAACTCGGCGAAGCGCTCGGGAACCCGGTGCAACGGGGTGCCAGTGATCACCAGCACGCCGAACGCGACGAGCAGCGCGAGCAGCGGGATCGCCGCCCACGTGGTGAGCAGCGCCTGCAGCGGTGCCGAGATCGCGAACCCGATCAGCCCGCCGGACGACTGCATCGCCAGGGCGCCGTCCGACGGCCCGGGACTGCCCAGCGCGATGTGCACGATGCCGAGCCCGCCGACAAGGAAGGCCGTCCAGCCGATGACCATCCGGCCCGTGTGCGCGTTCTTGTCCGGGTGCCGCAGCAGCCGCCAGGCCAGCAGCGCCAGCAAGATCGGCAGCGTCCAGGCGCCGACGCCGAAGGTGCCGCGGGTCAGCGCCGTCAGCGCCCGGCCCACCGGGGTGCCGAGCCGCCACCACGCGGTCGCCGCCGCGATGATCGCGGCGGCCAGCACGGCAAGCCCAGCCCCGTCCCTGCGGTGCGCCGGGTCGAGCTCGCGCGCGCTGTCGCCGAAGCGCCGGGCAACGAATCCGACCGCGCCGGCCAGCTCTATCCAGACCGCCGCGACCGCGGCGGCGACCCAGCCGATCATGATCACGAACGGGTTGGCGGAAGCACGCATGCCGACGGCCGGACCGCGTCTCGGCGGGGTCGGCTTGCCGCGGCTGCGGTAGTAAGGCGTGCCGCCGCGCCGTCCGGCCGCCCCGCCGCGGCCAGCCCCGGTCCGCGTGCCGCCGCGGCCCGTGCCCGTGCGGCCCCTGCCCGTCCGGCCGGTGCTGGCCCGGCCCGTGCCGCCGCCCCGCGAGCCGCCCGCGCCGGAGCCGGAGCGCGCAGAACCGCCCGCCGCGCGATTACGGCCGGCGGAACCGCCATTTGGGCGCGCCACACCCTTGGGCGCACGAGTCGCCATGTTTCACACGGTAACCAGCACCCGCCGGATTCCCAAGTACCGGACCGGAGTGTCGGGCAGGCACTCAGCCGCGCTCCGGCTGCCCGCGAGGTCCCGGGACCCGCGCGAGGGCACGCGTGCCCGCCGCGGGCGGTCCGCATTGACGACCGGCCGGCCGGGCACGTAGCTTCGGCACAGTCCGGCCTGCGACGATGTCCCGGGCCGCGGGAAGGGGCGACGGAGTGCGAATCGCGGTCGTGGGCGGCGGCCCTGGCGGGCTGTACTTCGCCGCGCTGGCCAAGCAACTCGGTCCCGCGCACGAGATCATCGTCTGGGAGCGGAACGCGCCCGACGACACGTTCGGCTTCGGGGTGGTGTTCTCCGACGAGACGCTCGGCGGCATCGAGCACGCCGACCCGGCCATCTACGCCGCCATGGAACGCGAGTTCGCCCGCTGGGACGACATCGACGTGCACTACCGCGACCGGGTGATCACCAGCGGCGGCCACGGGTTCGCGGCGATCAGCCGGCGGCAGCTTCTGCACATCCTGCGCCAGCGCTGCGCCAGCCTGGGCGTGCGGATGTACTTCCGCGCCGACGCTCCCGGCCCGGCCACCCTGGCCACCGGCTACGACCTGGTGATCGCCGCGGACGGCGCGAACTCGGCGACGCGCGCGGAGTTCGCCGCCGCGTTCGGCCCGACGGTCGAGCTCCGGCAGTGCAAGTACATCTGGCTCAGCACCGACCTCGTCTTCGACGCGTTCAAGTTCTACATCGTGGAAACGCCGTACGGCGTCATGCAGGTGCACGGATATCCCTACGACGCGACCGGCAGCACGTTCATCGTCGAGATGCACGAGAAGGTCTGGGCCGCCGCGGGCTTCGCCGGCCTCGCGCCGGCCAGCCTGCCGCCCGGCCAGTCCGACGAGGCGTCGATCGCGCGGATCGCCGAGCTGCTCGCCGACATCATCGGCGACCACGCGATCGAAGCCAATAACTCCAAGTGGATCACCTTCGGCACGCTGCGCTGCCGTAGCTGGCGGCACCGCAACGTGGTGCTGCTCGGCGACGCCGCGCATACCGCGCACTTCTCGATCGGGTCCGGCACCAAGCTGGCCATGGAGGACGCGCTAGCCCTCGCAGCGTGCCTGAACGAGCAGCCCGGCGTCGACGCCGCCCTGGAGGCTTACGAGACCGAGCGGCGCCCGGTCGTCGAGTCCACCCAGCGCGCCGCGCAGGCCAGCCTGGAATGGTTCGAGAACCTGGGCCAGTACACCCACCAATGCCCCGAGCAGTTCGCGTTCAACATCATCACCAGGAGCCGCCGGGTAACCCACGAGAACCTGCGGCTGCGCGACCCCGAGTTCACCGCCAGCGTCGACGCCTGGTTCGCCGCCGACTGCAAGCGGCGCGGGCTAGGGCACGCGGGGAGTTCCGGGGGGTCGTCCACCCGGGCCGATACGGCCGAGGTGGTGCCGCCCATGTTCCAGCCGATGCGCCTGCGCGACCTGGAGCTGAAGAACCGGGTCGTGGTCTCGGCGATGGACATGTACTCGGCCGGCGACGGCACGCCGTCCGACTTCCACCTGGTCCACCTCGGCGGGAAGGCGGCGGGCGGCGCCGCGCTGGTGATGACCGAGATGGTGTGCGTCAGCGCGCACGGCAGGATCACGCCGGGGTGCGCAGGGATGTACGCGCCCGAGCACGAGCCAGCCTGGCGGCGGATCACCGGGTTCGTGCACGACTACACCACCGCGAAGATCGGGCTCCAGCTCGGCCACTCGGGCCGCAAGGGGTCGACCAAGCTGATGTGGGAGGGCATCGACGAGCCGCTCGATGAGGGCAACTGGCAGGTCTGCGCGCCGTCGCCGATCCCGTACCTGGCCGGGCTGAACCAGGTGCCGCACGAGCTGACCACGGCCGAGATGGAGCAGATCAAGGCCGAGTTCGTGGCGGCGACGCTGGCCGGCGAGCGGGCCGGGTTCGACCTGATCGAGCTGCACTGCGCGCACGGTTACCTCCTGTCCTCGTTCATCTCGCCGGTCAGCAACCGCCGGACGGACCGGTACGGCGGATCGCTGCGGGCCCGGCTGCGCTACCCGCTCGAGGTGTTCGCGGCGATGCGGGCGGCCTGGCCGCCAGGCAGGCCGATGACCGTGCGGATCTCGGCGACGGACTGGGTACCAGGGGGCATCACAGCCGCTGATTCGGTGCGGATCGCCGAGGCTTTCGCCGCCGCCGGCGCCGACGCGATCGATGTGTCCACCGGGCAGGTCACCCCCGACGAGCAGCCTGCGTTCGGCCGGTCGTACCAGACGCCGTTCTCCGACGCCATTCGCAACAAGACCGGCATCGCGACCGTCGCCGTCGGCGTGATCTCGTCCTACGACGATGTCAACTCGATCATCCTGGCCGGCCGCGCCGACCTGTGCGCGATCGGCCGGGCGCACCTGTACGACCCGAACTGGACGCTGCACGCCGCCGCGGCGCAGGGCTACTCGGGGCCGGGCGCAACCTGGCCCGACCAGTGGGCCGCGGGCAGCCGCCCCCCGCAGGCCGGGCGGACCGACGGGCCGAAGCCCCGGCTGGCGCTGATCCGCGAGGCCAGTCTCGGCACGGCGGGAACCCGGCACGCCCGCTGGCGCCCGCAAGCGGCCGCCAGCTCCGGGACGCCGGCGCGGGCCAGATCCGCTCGGGCGGCGGCCGCCGCGCACGCACCCACGGAGGCATCCTCGTGACCATCGACGCGGTTAACCCGGACGGCCTGGCCAGGCCGTCCGGGTTCTCGCACGCGGTCGTGACGACCGGCGGGCGGCTGGTCTTCCTGGCCGGCCAGACGGCGCTAGACGCATCCGGGTCGATCGTCGGCGCCGATGTCGTCGCTCAGTTCGAGCAGGCGCTCGCCAACCTGCTCACCGCGCTGCGCGCGGCGGGCGGCCGGGCCGAGCACCTGACCAGCCTCACGATCTACGCCACTGACCTGGCCGACTACCGGCGTCACGCCCGCGAGATAGGTGCCGTGTGGCGCCGCCTGGCCGGATCGCGCTACCCGGCGATGGCCGCCGTCGGAGTCTCGCGACTGTGGGACGCCGCCGCCGTAGTGGAAGTCCAGGGCTTCGCCGTCATCGACGATCCGGGGACGGGCACCCCATGACGCTCACGCCATCCGCACACGCCGACACGTTCTGCCGCGACCACCTGCCTCCGGCCGATCAGTGGCCTGACCTGGAGTTCACGCTGTCCGAGCTGGCCTATCCCGACCTGCTGAACTGCGCCGACGCGCTGCTCGGCGACACGATCGGCAAGTTCGGCGCGGACCGCCCGTGCCTGCTGCCGCAGGACCCGGCCGAGCCGACCTGGAGCTACGGCGACCTGGCCAGGACCGCCAGCCAGATCGCTCACGTCCTGACCGACGACCTCGGCGTCGTGCCGGGGAACCGGGTGCTGCTGCGCGGGCCGAACAACCCCTGGCTGGTCGCCTGCTGGTTCGGTGCGATGCTGGCCGGGGGGGTCGTGGTCGCGACGATGCCGTTGCTGCGCGCCGCCGAGCTGACCACGATCTGCGACATCGCCCAGGTGACGCTGGCGCTGTGCGACGACAGGTTCACCGACGAGCTCAGTGCCGCACAGGTGCCGGGCCTGCGGATCGTCGGCTACCACGCGGCCGGACCCAGCTCGGCGCCGGGCGGGGCGGCGGTGGGCCGGCCGGCGGAGACCCACTCGGCGGAGGCCCAATCGGCGGAGGCCGGCTCGGCGGGCAACCTCAACGAGCTGGCCGGCCGCAAGCCGGAGATCTTCGCCGCCGTCAAGACGGCGGCCGACGACGTCGCCATAATCGCGTTCACCTCGGGAACCACCGGCAGGCCGAAGGCCGCGATGCACTTTCACAGGGACGTGCTGGCGGTCGCCGACACGTTCTCGGCGCACGTGCTCAAGCCGACGCCGAACGACGTCTTCACCGGCACTCCCCCGCTGGCGTTCACGTTCGGCCTCGGCGCCTTGCTGATCTTCCCGATCCGGGCGGGCGCGTCGACGCTGCTGATCGAGCGCGCCACCCCCGCCGAGCTCGCCGATCACATCGCCGCGCGCGGCGTGACGGTGGTCTCCACCGCGCCGACCGCGTACCGGGCGATGCTGGCCGCGGGCAAGGCCGACCAGTTGCGCGGGCTCCGCCGCCCGGTCTCGGCGGGCGAGACGCTGCCGGCATCGGTGTGGCACGCGTTCCACGACGCGACCGGCGTCAAGATCATCGACGGGATCGGCAGCACTGAGCTGCTGCACATCTTCGTCTCGGCCGCCGACGACCAGATCAGGCCGGGCGCCACCGGGTTGCCGGTCCCCGGCTACCGCGCGCTCGTGCTCGGCCCCGACGGCGAGCCGGTGCCCGACGGCGAGCCGGGACGGCTCGCCGTCAAGGGGCCGACCGGCTGCCGCTACCTGGCCGACGACCGGCAGCGCGACTACGTCAGCGGCGGCTGGAACTTCACCGGCGACACCTACGTCCGCGACGCGGACGGCTACTTCTGGTATCAGGCCCGTTCCGACGACATGATCGTCTCCTCCGGGTACAACATCGCCGGCCCCGAGGTCGAGGAGGTGCTGCTGTCGCACCCGCTGGTCGCCGAGTGCGGCGTCGTGGGCATCCCCGACGAGACCCGCGGGCAGGTCGTCACCGCGTTCGTGGTGCTGACCGACGGCGCGACGGGCGGCAAGGACCTGGCCGCCGAGCTCCAGGACCTGGTGAAGCAGAAGATCGCCCCGTACAAGTACCCGCGCTCCATCGAGTTCCTGCCGTCGCTGCCCCGCACCAACACCGGCAAGCTCCAGCGCTTCAAGCTCCGCGAGCTGTCGGCCGGCTAGCCAGCGGAGCCGCGCCGACACTCCCGCGCGGAGATGGGACTAGGCGGGACTAGG
>WNGJ01007216.1_pt1 | contig 17229 bp, 11 predicted proteins | sample 5400611 | NCBI WGS metagenome assembly WNGJ01 (sample SAMN13153375, study PRJNA577476) | soil metagenome | isolation source: 40 cm soil or saprolite under Garry oak tree replicate 1 | place: USA:California | collected 2016-06-15 | reverse complement strand
TTCAACTACGCTTATAACCCTTCGTGCGCCTACAATATTCGCTGGGTGTGCCCGCTGGCCCCTGCCGGGAACCGCCTCAGTGTGTCAATTCGCGCCGGCGAAGTATTGCGGAAGCGTTCGCTGAGGAGCGTGGCATAAGAACCTATCTCCATAGGGAGTACACTATTAGGATTTCCGACCACTCACTCTCGACATGAACAGTCGGATGGCAGGATTTCTGGACAGGTTATTCCCTGGATCAGGGTCTTGCACGACCGATCAACAGCGCGGGGAGACCGGATTCGTCGACTGAAGAAATACCTTCACTTCCTGCTGTGAATGATGAGGTATAATGATGCTGAGACGATCAAAGCCAGCGTAGAGGCCAGTGGCCCAGGTGTGTCAAGGGTGTGGTGTGCACCGGCAAAAGGAGGTGCTGCATGCGTGAACTCCCGATGGGAACCGTCACCTTGCTCTTCACCGATATCGAGGGCTCGACGCGCCTGCTCCAGCAGGTGGGTGAGCGCTACACTGGCCTCCTGGAAGCGTGCCGCTCCCTCTTGCGTGCCGCGTTCTTCGAATTCCATGGTCACGAGGTCGACACGCAAGGGGATGCGTTCTTCGTGGCCTTTGCGCGCGCCACCGATGCCGTCGCGGCAGCGGTCGCTGGTCAGCGTGCCCTCTGCACCCATGCCTGGCCGGAAGGAATGACGGTACAGGTGCGCATGGGCTTGCACACCGGCGAGCCGCAGCATTCTGCTGAGGGCTACGTGGGACTGGACGTGCATCGGGCCGCACGCATCATGAGCGCTGGTCACGGCGGACAGGTCTTGCTCTCCCAAACCACGCGCGATCTGGTGGAGCATGCCCTGCCAGAGGGAGTGAGCCTGCGAGAGGTAGGCGCGCATCGCCTCAAGGACCTTCAACACCCCAGCCAGCTCTTTCAGCTCGTCATTGCTGGCTTACCTGCCGACTTCCCCCCGCTCAAGACGCTGGATAGCTACCCCAACAACCTGCCTATTCAACCCACCCCGTTTATCGGTCGCGAGAAAGAGGCGGGCGCCGTCCAGCAGCTTCTCCTGCGTGAAGATGTGCGTCTCCTCACCCTGACCGGTCCTGGAGGAGTGGGCAAGACCCGCCTGGCGCTGCACGTAGCAGCGGAACTCTCTGAGAACTTCACAGACGGGACCTGGTTCGTGTCCCTGGCTCCCATCAGCGACCCCGACCTGGTCATCCCTGCCATCACTCAAACGCTCGGTCTTCGGGAAGCACGAGACCAATCGCCGCTGGAACATTTGAAAAGCTCTCTCCATGAGAAAAAGACACTGCTGCTGCTGGACAACTTTGAGCAGGTGGTGAGTGCAGCCATACAGGTGGCGGACCTGCTTGCCGTTTGCCCACGACTGAAAGTCCTGGTCACCAGTCGGGAGGGGCTGCATGTGCGCGCCGAGCGCGAGTTCCCCGTGCCAGCACTGGCGCTACCGGACACCAAGCGCCTGCCTGATCTTGTCGCGCTCTCACAGTACGAATCGGTGGCGCTCTTTATCGAACGTGCGCAAGCAGTCAAGCCTGATTTCCAGGTGACGAACACCAACGCCCCGGCTGTGGCAGAGATCTGTGTTCGCCTGGATGGACTCCCACTCGCCATCGAGTTGGCAGCGGCGCGCATCAGGCTGTTCCCTCCGCAGCTCTTGCTGACCCGTTTGGGGCAGCGTTTGCCCCTTTTGACCAGCAGCGCACGTGATGTGCCCACCCGCCAACAGACCCTGCGCAAGACGATCCAGTGGAGCTACGACCTGCTTACTGCGGAGGAGCAGCGCTTCTTCCGACGTCTCTCGGTCTTCGTCGGCGGCTGCAGGCTCGAGTCCATTGAGGCCATTTGCAAGGCACTTGGGAACGAAGCAGAACCAATCGTCGATGATCTCACCTCCTTCATCGACAAGAACCTGGTGCGTCAGGCAGCGCAAGAAGGAGCGGAGCCCCGCCTCACGATGCTGGAAACGATCCGTGAGTTCGGGCTGGAGCGCTTGACCGCACACGGTGAGATAGAAACCGCTCAGCAGGCGTTTGCAGCGAACCATGTAGCATTGGCAGAGCAGGCGGAGTCAGAGCTTGAAGGTTTACCGCGAGACGAGTGGTTGGAGCGATTAGAGCAAGAGTACGACAATCTGCGAGCGATCCTCGAGTGGTCGCTGGAACCAGTACAGGACGGGAAGAGTAAACAACGTAGGGAGTTGGGCTTGCGGTTAGCAGGCACACTGCGCGTATTTTGGATCCTTCAAGGACGTCTCGAGGAGGGACGGGGACTCATTGAAAGAGGCTTAACGATAAGGGAGGAAGCTGCCACGGCAGGACAGGCAAAAGCGCTCATCGCCGCCGCCGATCTGGCCTTCGTGCAGGGTAATAAGGCAAAGTGGCGCTCATTGGCGGGGGAGGCCCTGGTACTCTGCCAACGATTGGAAGACCGGACAGGGATCGCGTTCTGTCTGTATCTGCTGGGGATGTATGCCACTGAGAGCGGAAAGTATACCGAGGCCCGTTCCATGCTGGAGGAGAGTGTCGCGCTCCACAGAGGATTGGGTAAGAAGGATCGCCAGGGTTGGTCACTCTGGGCTTTGGCCAATCTGTACAGGACGCAGGGCGAGTACACCGGGGCGCGTACCAGCTATGAGGAAGCCCTGTCGCTCTTCCGAGAGGTTGGGAATAAGAGTGGAGTGGCTGAAATGCTTTTGTTTTTGGGAGGACTCCTTTTTGAGTTCCAGCGGGACCTTGCCGAGGCCCATTCATTCATCAATGAAAGTCTCACGCTTTTAGGAGAACTGCCCCACATCTGGTTTAACCAATGGCTCCTGGCCCTGGCGCTCAGCACCTCAGCAGAGCTAGCGCTCAGTCAAAACAATGTTGACACCGCGCGCCAGCAGGCAGAGGAGGCCCTGGCACTTTGTGGAGAACTCACCAAAGAGCGTAAAGACCTCGTGGGTAACATGGCCTGGTCGCTCTCCCTGCTTGCGCAAATAGAGGCTCGTCTCGGGAATTATGCTGCGGCACGGAACCACTATAATGAAATACTGACCATCGCAAGAGAAATAGACGACCAATGGAATCTCCCTATTTACGTGAGATGTTTGGCAGAGGTGGTTGCAGCACAGGGAGAGGGCATCTGGGCAGCGCGCCTCCTGGGGGCGGCAGAGACGCTGCGAAACACAGCCGGTGTACCCATGCCACCTGTGTATCGGGTGGGATATGAGCGCGCAGTCGCTACCATAGGCACTCGTCTGGGTGAGCAGGCGTTCGCTATAGCCAGAGCCGAAGGACGAACCATGACACTCGAGCAAGTCCTCGGCGCGCCAGGACGAGCCACAGCAGTCACCACGGTTTCGGCGGTCCAACCAGCGACACCCCCTGCGAAGCAATCACACACCTATCCATCAGGATTGACCGCTCGCGAGGTGGAGGTGCTGCGCATGGTGGCCCAGGGGCTCTCCGATGCCCAGGTGGCTGAGCGCCTTATCATCAGCCCGCGCACCGTCAACACCCATCTGACCTCCATCTACAACAAGCTGGGGGTTGAGTCACGCACGGCTGCCACACGCTATGCCGTAGACCACCACCTGGTCTGACAGTAAGTCTGACCAATGATAATACCATCGTTATGGTGACTTTAGAATAGCCCGAGGCTTTTCTGATACAGAAGCTGCAAGTAATCGTCAAATATATTGAATGACACCTCTAATGCCAGACTAACCACAGATGAGGAGGGTCTTTTATGCTTCGTGTAAGGACACACACCCGGCTGCTTATCCTGGCCGCATGTATGATGCTGGCTGCTCTGCTGCTGACTCTCGTTCCCACTTATGCTGTCCACGCGGCAAGTGGATTTACCTCGCAGGTTCGCCTGGGCTTCCCTGCCGGTGACGACTGGGAAACTGCCCTGGCCACGGACCGCTATGGTCATGTATATGCCCTGTACAAGCACTATGATGTTCCAGGCCAGACGAGTTGCGATTCGTGCGCGCTGCATGTCCTGATACAGGTCTCCAATGATCGCGGCCGTAGCTGGGGTTTGCCAAGGGCTATCGACCCAGAGACCGTCAAAGGCGGCCAATTCGACTCGCAGCTCAGGGTCGATCCCGTCGATGGCAAGACCGTCTGGGCTTCGTTCCTGCAGAACAACAAATCTTCTATTGCAGTGATGAAATCGACCGATTTCGGCCAGACCTGGTCCGGGCCGACCATTGTTGAGAATCTCCAGCGTGCCACCGACAAAGATATCCTGGCCGTGCGCGGCCAGACCGTCGCCGTGGCCTACGATACCGTGCAGAAAACATACGCATCGATCTCGCACGATGGCGGCCAGAGCTGGACCACCCATTTGATTAATGATGGGGGCAATCAGCTTGGACTATCGCTGGCCGGTGGCGGCGGTATCGATGCGCAGGGAAACATCTATTTCTCCTGGGACGGCTATACACAGAACGGCCAGGGCAAAGGACCCGTGAACCTGTACGTGAGTGAGTCGCGCGATGGCGGGCAGAGCTGGACCCTGACGCAGGTTGGTGTCAGCGGCGCGGCCTTTCCCTGCTCCAATTGCGGCTTTGCCTTCCTGGGAGCGCAACTAACGATGGCGATTGGCAGCGATGATACTGTGTACCTGCTGTGGAACTCCACGGTGGACCAGACTAACTACGCGCCTGAACGCATCTTCTTTGCGAAATCCAGCGATCATGGTGCCAGTTACTCGGCGCGCCAGGATGTCTCGCTGGCAGACCAGGGCGTTGAACACTGCTTCCCGGCAATCACAACCGGCTCCAGCCCTGGCGACGTACGTATCGCCTGGACGGATACGCGCACCGGCTCCTGGAATCTCTTTTACCGCAGCAGCAGCAATGGCGGGTCTTCGTGGAGTGGCGAAACGCAGGTGTCTGCTTTTGTTTCCGGGTATAGCTACATCACATCCAGCGGCTTTGGCCTGCCCTATGGCGACTACTTCTCGATGTCGGTGGATGACAGCGGCAGCACACAGATTGCCTGGGGCGAGGCTGGCAGCTACGCGGGCCCGGGCAATATCTGGACCTCGCATAACTAGCGCGTCATCGTCATGAGAGGTGGGAGCTTTTCAGGGCCACACCATCCCCTGGACGGCGTCCGCAAGCCCTTCCAGGGCGACCGCAAGGGTCGCCCCTACATTTCTACTCAGCAGATCAGTGCGTCATTGTCACGAGGGGCGGGAGCACAAGGCCAGCCTTCTCGTGGATGACGACGTCGGCGTAGTCATCGAGGGGCGTGGGCTGGAGGTTCACGATGATCAGAGGGACGTTACGTTGGAGCGCCAGGCGCGGCAGCGTTGCGGCGGGTACCACTTTGAGGGATGACCCGACTACCAGGAGCAGATCACACTCGCCGATAAGAGCCCTGGCGCGTGCAAGTTCGGCCTCTGGGCAAAGCGCGACGTGCCGTGCAGCTCGATAACGTGCTCGGGCGGGTGACCGGCATCCTGGTGCAGCCCGTCGAAATTCTGCGTGATGACGCCCAGCAAGACCTGCCTCTGTTCCAGTTCTGCCAGGGCGCGGTGCGCGGCATTCGGCCGCGCCGCCGCCACCTGGGCGGAGAGCCTGTGCCGCGTCTGCCAGTACTGCTGGCGGGCCTCCGGCTTGCTGATGAAATCCTGGTAGCTTACGGGAGGCTGCTGCTGCCAGGTGGAGCCGGGACTGCGAAAGTCGGGGATGCCCGACTCTGTGCTGATGCCCGCTCCGGTGAGGACGACGATACGTTTCGCCTGCTGCATCAACTCTGCAGCATCTTCCAGTTGTTCCTGCAGGGTAAGCATAAACGCAGTCTACCCCTTATGCCGTGGCATGATGTACTCCTGGCCTCCCATGTACGGGCGCAGCGCCCCGGGAATGCGTACCGTGCCATCGGCCTGCTGGTGAGTCTCCAGCAGAGGCAGGAAAATGCGCGGCGAGGCAATAGCCGTATTGTTCAGCGTATGTACAAACTTCACTTTGCCCTCCGCGTCGCGGTAGCGTATATTCACCCGCCGCGCCTGCCACTCGTGGAAGTACGAGCACGAGTGCGTCTCGCGATACCGGCCTTCGCTCGGTATCCAGCACTCCAGGTCGTACATGCCGACTTTCCCATCGCCCATGTCGCCGGTACTCACATTCACAACGCGGTAGGGCAGCTCCAGCGCCTGCACAAGCTCCTCCGAGTTCGCCAGCAACTGCTCGTGCCAGCGCACCGACTCCTCGTGATCGGCCTTGCAGATCACGTACTGCTCCACCTTGTTGAACTGGTGAACGCGGAAGACGCCGCGCGTGTCCTTGCCATACGTGCCTGCTTCTTTACGGAAACAGGGGCAGAAGCCAACGAACGTCATGGGCAGGTCTTCTTCCTTGAGAATCTCGTCCTTGTACATGCCAGTGATCGAGACTTCTGCGGTGCCCACGAGGAACGTATCTTCATCCTCGATGGCGTAGACCTGGTCTCGCCCCTTGGGGAATTGGCCGCTGCCGATGAAGCAGAATTCGCGTGCCATCGCAGGCACGATCAGCGGGGTGAAGCCCTTGCGCGCAATGCGATCAAAAGCAAAGTGCATCAGCGCCAGTTCTAGCCGTGCCGCGTCCCCTTTGAGCACGTAGCTGCGCGCGCCCGCGATCTTGACGGCTCGCTCGATATCCACCAGGTCGAGCCGCTGCATCAGGCTGTAGTGATCGAGCGGTTCAAAATCGAACGTTGGCGGCTTCCCCCAGTACTTAACCGGTACGTTATCGCTCTCGTCAGCGCCTACCGGTGCGCTGGGATCAGGAATATTGGGGACAAGGTAGAGCAACTGCTGCCGTTCTTCAAGCAGTGCGTTCAGCTTTGGCTCGATGGTTTTGATTTGCTCCGCGAGCTGCCTGCCTTCCGCGATGAGCCTGTCGCGCAGCTCCTTGTCTTTCCCGGCCTCTTTGATACGCTTCGAAAGCTGGTTCTGCTGCGCTCGCATGTCCTCTACCTGGCGCTGGAGGGCCGTGACCTGCCGGTCGACTTCAAGCAAGTAGTCGACATCGATGTCGTTGCGTTTGACCCGTGCCGCCTCTTTGACGGCATCTGGATGGCTGCGAATAAAAGCGAGATCAAGCATGATCTTCTATACTCCTTCCTCAACGGCTCTCCATCCTTTGAGGTGATGTACGGGAGCGAGCCGATAAATCGGCGGTGGCCGCGATAAATCGGGCCCTACTTTTCACCCGGATGGATGGAAACCCTCCTCAACAACAAATGCCCAAACGATGAATTATAGGCTGCGACCCACAAAAAAACGCCGCCGTCCGCTAAAAGGACGGCGACGTTGAATATATGTAGCCGTGGTGCCACCTTGATTCGTCTTTCCCGGTGTAATGCGAAGAAAGACCTCAATGCTGTCTTGTAACGGAGACGGCCGGTGGCGCTCATCGCGCGGGCTCGCGGGTGGATTTCGCTCTTGCTGGCTGCTGCGTTGCACCGGCCCGCAGCTCGCTGCTGCTCAGCAACAGGTACTTGTCCCGTTCATTGCCCAGTATTTCTGTTGAACCAAGCATAACAGGCATGTAGCGAGATGTCAATAGCGGTATTCACAAATTCCACACCTTGGCATTGTTAAAAGCTACATCTGTCGGACTCGAAAAAGAAGCCGCAATCACACCGATTTCACCGCTGCTATAGGCACTGTCGCTCACTTTTGCAATGAAGTGCTTATTCACATACATATAAATGTCACTGCTGCGAGCAACGATCGTAAGCAAATTGGGCTTGCCCAGCCCTGCATTGATTTCCAGGGTGGGGCCACTTCGCAGTACCTGGCCATTATAGATACCGGAGCTTGTAAAGAGGTAGAGGGCGTAAGACCCCAGCGCATCAATAATGAAAGCATAGGTCTCCTGACTGGAGGAATTGTAGCGGAAGAGCAGACCACCCAAGTCTCCTTTGACAATAGTTAGCTGAACCTGATAGGCGAAGTTACTGAAATTACCACTTGAGGAGGGGCAGTACTGGTAGACGCCCGCCCGCGGTACGTTAACGTGATACGCCCCGCCAGCAAAAGCGCAACTACTGCCGTTGCTCAAGTTACCTTCCGCCCAAACGTTGGCGTCTTGAAATTTCAGCAGATCGTCAAGTGCTGGCTTACCGTGGGTAGCATCATTATAAGTATTTTGAGGCGATGCGGCAGTAGCGGTAGCAAAAGCATGCCGGGCTTGTGTTGTGAGCAATGTGTTGACCACAGCCGTAGCCTGGGTATGTAACTGAGCTGGTTGTAAGACTGCTGCATAGTAAGTGATTACTCCACCTTCGCCAACAACGAGCAAAGCCAGCATGATGAGTAGTACAATCATGCCTGCTGAAAGGCGCTGCGGCTGATGTGGCGGACCTCCATGTTGAGGTAGTGGCGTCGTTGCCAGAGAGGGAGCGCTGTAATCTCCTCCCCGGGGCTGTCCCAAAAATGGACCTGGAAAGGCTGCTTGCGGCTGCAAACCTGGAGTTGCTGAAGAGGATTTCGACGTGGAGCTGTATTCGACGTAGGCAGCTGCATCTGCATTGTACTCATGCGGCGATGAGCTGGGGGTGTTAGCGGACGCTGGCTTGCCGCAAGTGGGACATGTAGTTATTCCAGGTTGAAGAGCTGCTCCGCAGTAAATACAATGCATGGCGATGTCCTCCTGGTGAAAATCCCTGAGACGATACGTTTCGACGAGAGATGAAGACCAGCCAGCCATCAGTATAGCATGAAATTCCGTTCATGACCAAGATGCCTGAGCATTGTTGGCTATCACGCCTTCATCATAATTGCCACACCTGGGCATTGTTGAAGGCTATGTCCGCTTGAGGATTATCACCACTGATAGCAAATAATCCAATTTTGCCAGAGCTGAAGGTGCTATCGTTCACCATGGCTATGTACTGCTTATTTATATACAGGTATATGTTATTCCCGCGCGCTATAACCGTGAGTAGGTTAGATTGATTCAGGCCGGTTTTGATAGCCGGACTGGGTCCGGAGTTGAGCACTACTCCGTTAGTACCATTAATAACAGCAAGTGTGTAGAAACCATCGGAAGTGGCATCGAAAGCGTAGGATTCAGCCGGGGTATTACCTGTACGGAAAAGCAGGCCACCTCTAAGACCGCTAGCAATTGTCATTTGAACCTGGAAGGCGAAATCGCTCAGCCTGGTACTATTGGCGAAACACACCGTAAAAGAACCCTTCCCCGACAAAAGAGCATGAAAAGCTCCATTGGTGAAGAGACAACGGCCATTCCCTAGACTGGATTCGCTCCAGACGCTGCCGTTCGCACCACTCAATGGGTCGTTGATCGCTGGTTTCCCCCTGGTTGCCTGGGTATAGATGCCCTGCGGCGACATGGACCGGGCCTGCGCCGTCAGAAAGTCCTGCGCGACGCTGGTCGCCTGGGCGTGCAGATTCGCGGGATGAGCGGCTGCCCTATAATAGATCAGCCCGCTGCCGCCGATAACGACGAGAGCGATGATAATAAGCAGTAGAATCTTCTCAAGAGAGCGACCGCGCTGCGGCTCGGGGAGGGTTTGAGCAGTTGACGCGGGCGCTGCTTGAATCGCCTGCTGCGCGGGGACAGACTGAACCATACTCATCTGAGGTTGTTGCCATACGGGGCTTGACTGGAATTGCGGCTGCGCGGCTGATGGCTGGGACCAGGACTGCCCCTGGAGAGGTTGTGAGACACCAGGTTGAGGCTGTCCAGGGAAAGGCTGAGGCCATGGTTGTCCCTGGGGCGGTTGTGCCGCACCTGGCTGGGGCTGCTGCCACGCTGGGTAGGATTGTGGCCAGGCCTGTTGTCCCGGGAAGGGTTGAGCCGCGCCCGGCTGAGGCTGCCACGGTCCCTGTTGTGGTAATTGTTGTCCAGGAAAAGGCTGCACCCATGGCTGCCCCTGTTGCGGTGGCTGCGGCCAGGGCATTGGCTGCGGCATACCTGGTTGAGGTTGCCACGGCCCGGGCTGCGGCTGCTGTCCCGGAAACGGTTGGGGCCATTGTTGCGGTGGCTGCTGCCATGCTGGGTAAGCCTGTTGTCCCTGCTGCGGCCAGGGGAGGGGCTGCGAAGGCCCTGGTTGAGGCTGCCATGGTCCCTGTTGTGGTTGCTGCTGCCCCGGGAACGGCTGGGGCCACGGTTGACCCTGGGGCGGTTGAGCCGATCCCGGCTGTGCCTGAGGTCCAGGCAACGGCTGGGATGGACCTGGCTGCTGCCAGGCCGGGGATGACGGGGGTGGAGTTGGTTGCGCCTCCTGCTGCGGTGGCGGTGCAGATTGGGCCATATCTAGTTGAGGAGGTTGCTGTAGCACTGTGCGCTCGATAACGGCCTGAGGTGCAGGCATATCTGGCGGAGAAGGCTGTTGCAGTACCGTACGTTCGACGCTCTTAGATTCTGCCGCCTCTGGCTGGGGCGGCTGTTGGAGTACAGTTCGCTCAACCGGAGGTGTCTCTCCTCCTTCCGAAACTACGGGAGGAGGCGTTTGCTCCTCACCTGAATTATCTGGGACAGCGGGCCTGGCGCTGAAGGCTTCTGGCGTTGAGGCAGTGACATTATAGGGCGTGGCTGCGCCGCAGGCGGGACATGTTGCTACTCCTGGCGGGAGCGTTGTGCCGCATTTAAAGCAATGCATAATTAGTTTCTCCTCACGATGTATGCTTGTTGAAAGTTTTCAACAAAGCCGTACTGGTATAGCCCATTTGCGGTGTATACCAGGGATAGCGCAGAAAACTATCATAGTCTCCATATCTGTGCATTGCTGAATGCAACATCAGTAGCATTTGCTCCCGTAGCGAATACTCCAACGATACCACTGCTAAAGGTATTGTCCCCCACACGCGTGATATACTGCTTGTTCACATAAACAAAAAGGTTGCTGCCGAGTGCTAAGACTGTGAGCAGATTGCTCTGGTTCAGACCCACTTTGATGGCAGGATTAACGCCATTGACTAGCTGCCTGGCATTGTTGGTATTCTGGAGAGCGACAAGGCTATAACCTCCAAGGCGATCAATTAAGAAGAGATAACTGTTAAGAGAAGACGTGTCAGAATTCAAACGGAATACAAGCCCACCAGCGTCACCTTTGATAATCGTCATCTGTGCTTGAAAGGCGAAGTTACTGACACCAATGGGAGCGAAACAATAAATTGTGAAGTGGGGAGATGCACTGGCATGATAAGTGCCTCCAGTGAAGCCGCAACTGGAAGCAGAGTTACTTCGACTGACAAAAAGGCTGTGGTTTATGCTGTCAAGCGGATCGCTGATCGCTGGTTTCCCGCTGGTGATCCGCGTATAGAGTTCCTGCGGTGTCAGGTTAGCTACATTGGCCGTGGCCTGCGCGTTTGCCTGCTGCTGCTGTGCCAAAACATTCTGCACGACGGCGGTGGCCTGGGCGTGCAGTTCGGCGGGATAGGGACCCGTCGCGTAGTAAATCAGGCCACCAGCGCCTCCTATGATCAGCAGCGCTAGGATGACGGATAGTGTGATGGCCCATAGCGATAGCCCTTGGCGCTGTGGCGGCTGCTGGGCAACGGCTGGCTGCACTGGTATCCATTGCTGAGCAGCAAATGGCTGTGCTGCTGGCGCTTGTGCCAGTGGACCGGAACCTGCCGGTGTTGCTGCCTGTTGGGGTTGTGCTCCCGCCAGCAAATCTGAACTACGCGAGCCCTCCTGGGCAGCTGGGGCAGCAGGCGACGCTGGACTGGCGGGCGCGGCTTCCCTTTCTTTCAAAGGTGTATAAGGAATATAGGGTACCGAACCAACATGTTCCTCATACGGTGATGAATCGGAAGTATCTATAGTTACAGGCACGCCGCAGGAAGGACATTTTGTCCTTCCAGGCTGCAGCGTGGCGCCACATGAGCTACATTGCATGGCAGGTCTCTCCCCGTGAATGTGATGTATGTACCCTCATATATACGTTCCGAAACAATACTATCACACAGCTCATCCCTCTCATAACTTCCATACCTGTACGTTGCTGAATGCAACATCTGTGGGATGTTTACTATCGGCGGAATAGACACCAATCGCGCCGGCGCTATAGGTGCCGTCTCGTACACTGTCGACATACTGCTTATTGATGTACAGGTAAATGTGATTTCCTCTGGCCACGACTGTGAGCAGATTAGCCTGGCCTAGCTGTGTTTTGATGGCCGCGTCGGGACCGAAGATCAGCGGTTTGCTGGAAGCATTGCTATGAGCAATGGTAAGGACGAAGAGTCCGTCGTGAGTAATGCCGAACAGATAAAACCTTGAGCTTGCGCTGTTGCCACGAAAAATGATCCCTCCCTCGTCACCTTTAGTGATCGTCACCTTCACCTGGAGGGCGAAGTTGCTGTAATAGGTGTTCTGGGCGAGGCAGGCCAGGTAATAATTCTTGCTTGGAACGGTGACGTGAAATGCTCCTCCCGAGAACGCACACCCCCCACCCAGGCTGGCATTGCCTATCTCCCAGTTGCCGACGTTGCTGCCGTTCATGGGGTCGCTAAAGTCCGGGGCTCCACTGGTCGCCTGGGTGTAGATGTTCTGCAGCGCGGTGGCCGTTGCCACCACCTGCGCTGTGGCGACAGCCTGTGCTGTAGCGGTGGCATTTGCGTTGGCCAGGGCAGTTCCTGTGGCCTGGGTGTTGGCCAGGGCAGTGGCCTGTGCCTGCGTCGTGGCTACTACCTGCCCCGTGGCGGTGGCCTGGGCATGGAGCTGGGCGGGATGAATCACCGCCGAGTAGAGGATGAGGCCAGCCCCGCTCGCCATGACCAATAGCACTACTATAATAAGCAAGATTGTCGTGAAACCCAGGGAACGACGACCTTGTGGTGGTCTGCCCTGCCCAGGTGGAGTGGAAGGCATAGGATAGGGAGACGGTTGTGCTCCTGGATAGGCGGGAAAATCGGGCCTCGTTACATATGGTGGAGGCGGGGTCGTTGCGGAAAAGCTCTGCTGCGGAGCTGCGTATGGATATGCAGGGGCGCTGGCCATATAAGGTGTTGAACTGGAGGAAGCAACCGTCGGGGCGTCTGGATCACCAGCAGCGGGAGATGGAACATTATAGGGCGTGGGTGTGGAACAGGCAGGGCATGCAGCCGCTCCCACAGGAAGTGCAGCACCACAAAAGCTACAGTGCATCATAAGCGTCCCTCCTATCGCATATACGGTATCAGTATGAGAAACAGTGCCAGGCATCAAGGCAGTGCTATCATAGCATGAATTTATACCTATGCCAAGAAGAGAGTCGCGCCAAGAGGACCTTTTTACTTTTGCTCGCCGTATTGCTGGCGAGCAAAACTCTTTATCTTGAGTGCTAGACCATGCCCAGTTCCCACTTGGCGTCTTCCGTCATACGGTCGGGTGACCAGGGAGGATCAAATGTCAGGTTGCATTTGCAAGACTTGACGTTCTCGACCTCTCCCACGCGCATTTCGACCTCGGCAATGACTTCACCTGCCATTGGGCAGCCCAGTGCTGTAAGGGTCATAGTGACTTCCACGTGACCGGTTTCATTATTGAGGTCAACATTGTAAACGAGGCCCAAATCGACGATATTGACTGGAATCTCTGGATCGTAACATTCATGCAACGCATCCATGACTTCAGCCTCGTTAATTTCTGACATTGCTTGTATCTCCTTATATGTGCCTGGTGTCTAAAAAAGGGGAGTTTTTCGGGGGACACCCCCACGCCCCCGGCAGGAGACGCAGCCTCCTGCACCTCCCTATACGTGCCTGGTATCTAAAAAGGGGGATATTTTCAGGGAACTGTGTGCCCGGCAGGAGGCTGCGCCTCCTGCACCTCCCTATATGTGCCTGGTGTCTAAAAAAGGGAGTTTTTCGGGGGACACCCCCACGCCCCCGGCAGGAGACGCAGCCTCCTGCACTTCCCCAAGCAGTAAGTGTTATCGAAAGCGCCTGCAAACCTTTCGTCTCACAATAGAAGGGTAGAAGGCGCAATAAATCAAAGTGTCGGTACACAGACATGGTATCATATGCGGGGCGCTCAATCAAGGCGATTGAATGCTTCTACTTCTTGTCTTGTAGGCAGCCCTGGTTGCGCGCCGAACTTTGTCACCTTCAACGCACTGGCATACACGGCGAAGCGCAGCGCGTCCCCGGGCGCCTGTCCCTCGGTCAGAGCCAGCGTCAAAGCGCCGGCGAAACAATCGCCCGCGGCGGTCGTATCCACGACCTGTACTGCCGGCGCGGGCTGGTAGATAAAGCGCGCCTCCCCATGCCCGCCGGTGGTCACGAGGATGGCTCCTTGCGCTCCCAGAGTGACGGCTATGCTGGCGATACCTTGCTTGTGGAGAGCTAGCGCTGTCGCACGCGCTTCTTCTACCTCGTTTACCTGCCGACCTGTGAGCAGGGCGATCTCCGTTTCATTGACAACCAGTACCTGCACCTGCTTCAGGGTTTCCCATGGCAGCACCTGCGCGGGTGCGAGGTTCAGCACTACTGGGGTTCCGGCATTGTGCCCGGCGGCGATCAAGGCGCTCACGGTCTCCAGCGGGATCTCCAGTTGCAGCAAAAGCACGCGGGCCTGGGCAATGGCCTCGAAAATAGCTGAAAGCTGCGCCCTGTCCTGTCCCACGCGCATATTAGCGCCAGAAGCTACCACGATGGCATTGTCTCCAGCGGGAGTAAGGTAAATAAGCGCAACGCCACTGCTTTCCTCCTGGTCGACAACGATGAGGTCGGTATTTACGTTGTCGGCTCGCAGTGAGCGCAGGAGCGCTTCGCCGAAGGGATCACTGCCTAAGCGCCCTGCCATCGCTACCGGCGCACCCAGCCGTGCCATCGCTACGGCCTGGTTGGCTCCTTTTCCCCCCGGCACCAGTTTGAGCGAACTCGTGCTCAATAGTGTCTCACCCAGTAGAGGAATGCGTGGAACATGCACGACCTGGTCCATGTTGAGACTGCCAACGACGAGCATAGTATTTTTCGGCATATACATTCCTCCTATTGCGACGGGACGGATGCCGGGACGTGAGAGACCAGCGCGTTCAAGCGCTGACAGTAGGCGAGCAGGCGTTTAAAAGTGGGTAATGTTGCCAGGGCAGGAGCGCATCCCACCAGGATGAGTTTGCGCTGTGCGCGCGTCAAAGCCACATTTAAGCGGTTCGGATTGGTGAGAAAATCGCGCTGCAGGCTCTCGGCGGCAGGCGGCGTGGCGGTCGCGAACGATATGATGATCACCATGCGCTCGCCCCCCTGGAAACGATCCACCGTATCGATGCTCAGCGGTGAGGAAGATGGGAGGCCGCGCCAGCCGCTTTCCGCGTCGTCGCTGAACAGGTGACGGCGCAGGTTGGCAACCTGTGCCCGGTAGGGCGCGATGATGCCTATACCGGCCTCGGGAATGCCATGCGTAAGTAACTCTGCCACTATGGCTCGTACCGCGCGCGCCTCGGCGTTGTTGGCCTTTGCGTGTTCCTGCGCGCCGCGTACATCCACGAAGACGATGGGATGTCCCGGGTGTATGGCTCGCTTAATGGCGGAGGCATCCATAGCATTGTGCATGCCAGGTTTCGCAATGGCAAGAACGCGGCTGGCGACCGAGCGATCAGGAAGCAAGAGGCCATCGTAAAAGGTGTGAGAAGCGAAATCTGAAATCTGTTTGTGCATGCGGTATTGCACGCGCAAGGGTACGCAAGCACGGACCGTCGCAGAATTGAGCTTTTTATAGTCTTCATCCTGTTGTTTCAAAATACTGAAGAGCGAGCGCGCGAGGCCAGCCTCTGCGGCCTCACTACTCAATACTAGCGGGGGCAGTTGTTTTTCGTCGCCCACAAGGATGAAGCGTTTGGCGAAGCGCAACGCACCTAAAATGGCCGGAACGGTGAGCTGCCCTGCTTCGTCAATGATAGCGACATCAAAGTGCAGTGGCGAGGCCTCGTAGTCGCTCTCTATCCCGTTAAGAGAGGGGGGAGTGTACTTCTCCGACGACCAGGTTGCTGTCGTAGAAGCGACCACCGGGGCTTGCCGCAGTATCTCATCGACGCGGAGCTCCTGCTCGGATAGCGCTGCCGCGGGACTATCCTGTGCAGCTCCGTCGCCCTGGCTTTGTAGTGCCAGCGTTTTCAACAGCCGCTTCTGTACGTCGTTATCCACGCTGCGGTCATGTCCCAGGCGTACATAGTCATGAAACCCCTCTGTGTCGAGCCGCTTGAGCATGTTATCAACGGCCTGGTTGGTGAAAGCTGCCAGCATAACGCGCTGTCCCTGCAGGCAGAGGCGTTTGACGATCTCAGCTATGACACTGGTTTTGCCGGTGCCCGGAGGGCCGTGGATAAGCAGGTAATCCTGCATCTGTATGGCTCGTGCGACTGCAAGGTTTTGCTCGATATTAAAATTTGAGCGCGGCGTAACAGTAAGCATGTTGAACCGTGGCTGTCGCTTGCCCGCTACCAGTGCTCGCATATGCGGCGTGGCCTGCAGCCAGCGCAAGAGGTTCTGGACAGTGCGCACGTGTACAATGTCGGTAGAGTAGCGATCGATTAAGGTGGGATGAGCGATGAGTTCGGGCGTCCACACTTTGACTTGCCCGGCGCTGATGCTGACGATAGTCCCCGTGACGACCTCGCCGGTGACCGGGTTGCCATCGCTGAGCAAGATTTCTTCGCCCTCGCGCAGCTCCGAGTTATTCACGCAGCCAAACGTTTGCAGCCACTCGCCCTGGCCCGTCGGTTCGGCTTTGCCCAGCAGTCGCAGGTTGCTGATGGCGGTTCCTCGTTCGACGCGCTCTGGCAGCGATGTTTTCCATAGCAAGGCCTGCTGCTGCTCGCCTGCCCGGCCTTCCAGCTGCAATAGGCGATAGTACGTGGCAAAAAACTCGCGGTCCCCGGCGTCGACAGCCGGTTGCAATGGGGCATGACCATTTCCCGGCGCTGGCATATGTGAGACCTGGGCTTTTGCGCTCTCATCTGGCTGCGGTGGCAGCCAGTCGAGCAGAGTGGAGACCTGCTCGCATTGGTTGAGCATGGAGCACTTTGTGCAGCGGGATGGTCCTGGTGGAGCGGGCGCTATGCCGGTTACGTGGCTGAGCACGAGAATATTGCGCGTCTCGTTGACAAGCTGCAGATCTCTCACCGTGAAAGGGACACTGAACGCCTGGGCCTCTACTGGTGTGCCGGTGTAGAGAAGTGTAGCAGGGGCCTTCTTCATCCTAGAATCTCTGCGCACCGTCAGGAGCGCATTGTAGCCATGCACCTGCCAGCGGTGTTCACTTCTGGGTAAGGCAC
>WNGJ01003438.1_pt1 | contig 17229 bp, 12 predicted proteins | sample 5400611 | NCBI WGS metagenome assembly WNGJ01 (sample SAMN13153375, study PRJNA577476) | soil metagenome | isolation source: 40 cm soil or saprolite under Garry oak tree replicate 1 | place: USA:California | collected 2016-06-15 | reverse complement strand
TGAGGGGAGCATCAAGAAGGATGTGAAGCATTTCTGCTTGAGGAGGATGTACGAGGAGTTTTTGTAGTTGAGTCATACGCTCGTGGTCAGCTGGTCCCGCTAAAAGCAAGACAGGATAGTTATACTGCCAAAGATATTGAATAATAGCTGCAAACGAGGATACGGGCCAGCATTTCTGCGCACCACCGCTACCAGGGTGGATGGCGATGGACCGTTCATGGGCATGGATACGATACTGGTTGTAGGGGCGCAATTCATTGCACCCATCTTTCACCAATTCGCTATACCCTTCTGTAGATGGCGGGTTAGAGGGCGCAATGAATTGCGCCCCTACATGTTCACTCCGTCCTTTGGGGTTAGAGGGTGCAATGAATTGCGCCCCTACATGTGGTAATCTCAGCGTCTCCGCCAGGTAATCCACCACATGTATGCGTCCTCCCTGTGGTGGTTTCCCTGGAGCAACTATCACATGTTTGACACCCGCTTCATGCAAGTTCTGTGCGACTATGCCATCGGGATCGCGCATCCAACATACAGCCAGATTAGTCCGGGCTAACTGTTTTTTTAGGGTTGTGTTTTGTATACCCTGCGTTGAAAACAACTCGCTCCACTTCAGATCACCGTAATCCTCAACCTCTTCCACCAGTTGCCACGCTATCGCTAGAGGTAGGACAGCCGGGTTGCCTACCAGAGTGATCTGGGGCCGATCGTACTGTGTTTTGAGTGCTTGCAAGATGGGAAAGGTGAGGAGCATATCACCGATGGCTCCGGGGCGAATGATGAGTATATGCATATTGTGCTCCCCGCCACGTGTTCTGCTTATAGTGGCTGAATACGTATCAGAACATCGCCCTTTTGCACGACCTCACCATTGGTCACCATTATTGCAGTGACTCTACCTGCTATCTCGGCCTGAATTTCGTTAGAGCGACGACCTGACCGACCTGTACCACATCTCCTACAGAGACAAAGGATGGTGAAGAAGGTGAAGATGCCTCATAATAGATACCGGTGAGTGGGGAGATGATCGCAACACTGGTATCTTGCTGGAGAGCAGGTGCAGCTCCACTGGGTGCCCCCGGTATACCTACCTGGGCCATAATGGCATGCGCGGACGGTGCCGTAACCAGCACCATGCTGGGCTGGCGGCGAATACGAATCTCGGTACCCGCTTCGGTCAATTCCAGTTCGCCGATGCTACTGCCTTCGAGCAAGTGAATCAGGTCTTCAACACGCTCGATCCATGTTGTCTTGAACTCATGAGTATCCATCTTTATTCTTCGTATCGTTTGAAAATCAGACAGGTATTGTGGCCGCCAAACCCCATCGAGTTCGACATGGCGACATTGATGATGCGCTGCTGCGCTTCGTTAGGAACATAGTTAAGGTCACAATAGGGATCGGGATGGTGCAGGTTAATGGTTGGCGGTATAATGCCCGTTTGCATCGCCATGATAGAGATTACGGCCTCAATAGCACCTGCCGCACCCAGGGTATGTCCGGTCATCGATTTGGTGGAACTGATCAGCAACTTATAGGCATGATCACCGAAACAGGTCTTAATAGCCTGAGTCTCTGTACGGTCATTGAAGGGAGTTGAAGTGCCATGAGCATTGATATAGTCCACCTGATGGGGAAGCAGATTGGCCTTTTGTAGGGCACGGCGCATGGCACGCACCAGACCAGTACCGCCGGGAGCTGGTTCGGTCACGTGATGGGCATCGCCAGTGGAACCGTAACCCACCAGTTCTGCGAGAATGGTAGCACCGCGCGCTCTGGCAAAGTCCAAGTCTTCCACGATGAGCATACCAGCTCCTTCGCCCATCACGAAGCCATTACGGGTGGCATCGAAGGGGCGGCTGGCTCCCTGTGGGTCATCATTGCGGCGCGAGAGCGCGTGCATATTGTCGAAAGCGGCCATAGCAATGGGTGTGATGGCCTTCTCAGCACCACCCGCAATCATAGCCTTTGCATCACCACGCCGAATGGTTTCCCAGGCTTCACCAATGGTATTACCACTGGTGGCACAAGCTGAGACTGCCGCCCAGTTCGGGCCCCTGGCTCCTGTAAGAATTGAGACAATACCGGGCGCGCCATCAATAATCATCATGTTGATAAAGAAGGGACTGACGCGCTCGGGGCCTTTCTCATGCAAGACTCTGAACTGGTCGTGGAGCGTGACGAGACCACCGATGCCGCTACCGATATACACACCTATATCATCGGCGTTCTCAGCAGAGATCTCCAAGCCGGCGTGCAACACAGCCTGTTTGCTAGTGGCAATGGAAAGCTGCTCAAAGGGGTCGTTACGACGTGCTTCTTTACGATCCATGTAGACAGAAGGATCGAAATTCTTAAGCTCGGCCCCGAAATGGACGCGAAAGCGGCTAGTATCGTAGCCGGTAATTGCGGTTACGCCACTTTTTCCCTGGCAAAGAGCCTCCCACGATGTGGCTAAGTCATTGCCTAATGAGGTAATCAGTCCCAATCCAGTTACAACTACACGCGACATAGCGTCACCTCCAGTATTGTCTATATACCTAATGCCACGGCTTCGTCCTGGATAAAACGGGTGTACGTCTCTCCACGAATAAAGCCTTCATTTTGCAAAAGTCGCTGGTGAAACGGAAGCGTGGTCGTGATGCCCTCGATGACGTATTCATCCAGAGCACGTCGCATACGCACGATAGCAGCTTCACGAGTCTCGGCCCAGACGATCAGCTTTGCCAGCAGCGAGTCATAATGCGGCGGTATGATATAGCCAGAATAGAGATGGCTGTCCACGCGCACACCTGGACCTCCGGGCGGCAAATAGCGTTCGACAATCCCCGTCTGTGGGCGGAAATCCGCCTCGGCATCTTCCGCGGTAATTCGGCATTCGATGGCGTGACCATACGGGCGAAGGTGTTGCTGCTGAAGTTGCAAGGGCAAGCCAGCCGCGATACGAATCTGCTCCTTGACCAGATCAGTCATCGTCACCATCTCGGTCACGGGATGTTCTACCTGTAGACGGGTATTCATTTCCATAAAATAATAGCGATTCTCTTCATCTAGCAGAAATTCGAGAGTGCCAGCATTACGGTAGCCAATAGTCTGCACGGCATGCACCGCTTTCATGCCGATTTCCTCACGTAGCTCGGGCGAGAGTAGAGGACTGGGCGATTCCTCCAGCACCTTTTGATTGCGTCGCTGGCAAGAGCAGTTGCGCTCTCCTAGATGAACACCGTAGCCGAAATTATCGACGAGGACCTGAATTTCTACGTGCCGTGCCCGTTCAAGATAGCGTTCCAGATAGATACTATCGTCGCGAAATGCCTCGCGTACCTCGTTCTGTGCTACGGTAAATATACGCTCAAACTCATTTAAGTGTTTCACAAGGCGAATGCCACGTCCACCCCCGCCCGCTGCCGCCTTGAGCATGAGGGGGAAGCCAATCTCATGGGCGGCCTCTAGGGCTTCAGGCAGTGTGCGTAGGACAGGCGTGCCTGGGAGCAAGGGAAGACCAAGGCCGGCCATAGTATTACGGGCATCTACTTTGTCGCCCATGATTGACATTACCGAAGCTGGGGGACCGATAAAGGTAATCTGTACATCAGCGCATATTCCGGCAAAGCTGGTATTCTCAGAGAGAAAGCCATAGCCAGGATGAATAGCATCAGCCCCACAGATGAGGGCTGCACTGATAATATTGGGAATATTGAGATAGCTTTTGCTACTGGCTGCCGGGCCGATGCAGATGCGCTCATCGGCCATGCGTACAGGGAGAGAATCGCGGTCAGCTTCCGAATGGGCAATGACACTACGTATACCCATCTCGCGACAGGCACGGATAACACGCAGGGCGATTTCACCACGATTGGCGATTAAAATTTTGCGAAACATCATTGTGTTTGTACGGGCATGAAGCATGGGGACTCTGGTCTTATCCCGTTGCAAGTACCCGCGCCATGCTTATTGGCTCCTCCATATGTGCGCTCTTAATATGCTCTTAATATTAAAGAACGGTGTAGGCTATTATATCACGCTGGACTGAGGGCTGCAAAAACAGAAATTATGAAGGGGGTGCGTTAGAACCATAACCACTTTTCAGCAATCACAACCCAATCACAACTCTCTCTCTATAGAGATCATACGAGGCTTGATATTACTATGATGAAATGAAGATTGCTTTTTATTTGAGAAATATATGAGTTTGTTTAATCAATATACAAGATCATACGCCCATAGCACGAGAAAGGGTTCTACACGGAATCTTGTTGGGCGGGAGATAGTTTTGCTGGTTCTGGTACTTATCTTCGTGCTACTCACCATGACGCTTAATGTAGCTTCGGCGGCCCGCCACGATGTAGGGTTACGAAGAACAACGGGAATACTGGCAGAAACAGAGATACGGAAACTTGCGCCTCATGTCACAGTTACCGCGACTCTCCCGGCGCAACCTATCGTCGCCAGACAGGAAAATGTGCATCGCAATGCGGAGATGCAAGGCCCTTATCGGGTACAGGGAAATGTCATTCTCGCAGCTGACGGCCAACCCTACCTGTTTCATGGAGTTGCGCGTGATGATCTGGAGTATGAGTGCGCAGGTGATGGTCATTACACCGCCGACGAACTGGCCTATATGGGTTCTGGTACAAATACGGCTACGGCAACGTATTGGGGTGCCAATACGGTACGTTTGCCCCTTTCAGAGGGGTTCTGGCTGCGTGGGCAGCCGTCCCAGAATTGTAGTGTTGCCAGCTACCAAGCGCTGGTTCAAAAAACGGTGGATACATTGACTGCCCTCAATCTGAACGTCATCCTTGATCTTCATTGGTCTGATGCTGGAGGACAATCCTTGCAAGGTGGGGGACAATGGGCTATGCCAGATAGCGATAGCATCATCTTCTGGCAACAGGTCGCCAGTCTTTATAAAAACTATACTAATGTCCTATTTGAACTCTATAATGAACCCCATCCCACGGAATGGGCGTGCTGGGCTGTGCGCTGTACGATAGCCAATGATGTAGGTCTCTCAAACGATTGCGGCTGTTTCAAAACGGCGACCTATACCGGTGTAGGGATGCAGGCACTGGTTGATGCAGTACGCAACACAGGGACAACCAATCTAGTGCTAGTAGGAGGAGTAAATTGGGGATATGATCTGAGCCAGCTGCCTCGCTACGCTCTACGAGGAACGAACATCGTCTACGTGACACACCCGTATAACAGTGCTGGCAGAGAACCTGCCACCTGGAACGGTGCTTTTGGCGCAGTCAGTACAGGTTATCCTGTTCTTTCTACTGAAAGTGGAGAGTTTTACTGTGGTACAAATTATGTAAGCGCATTGCTCTCCTACTTCGACGCACATCAGATCGGTTGGCTAGGCTGGGCATGGACTGCTCAGGGAGATATTTGTAGCTATCCGCGCCTCATCCTGAACTATGAGGGCAAACCAACGCCTGGGCTTGGAGAGTTAGTATACCAACATTTGCACAAGTATCTTTAGCGAAAGATGAAGCTCTAACGTCCTCCACGCAAACGCGCGGCTTCGGCCTCGGCTTCACGAGACTCGCGGCGGCGGCGCAGGCGTTGCAGAGCCTCAGCTTTGCGCGTCCAGTTGTCCGGATCGTTGGGAGCGAGGTGAATGGCCTGCTCGGCGGCACTAAGGGCTTCCTGGTAGCGACCCAGTTGTTTGAGAACCAGGGCGGTGTTGTGCCAAACGGAGGCCATTTGGGGATTGAGCTTGGCTGCTCGTTCGTAGGCAGTGAGAGCTTGCTCAAAGTTCTCCAGATGATAGTAGACGTTCCCTTTACCGTTCCAGGCCAGTGCGAAATCAGCTTTGAGGTTTAGCGCATAGTCGTAGGCACTTAAGGACTCGTTATAACGCTGCAACTGGCAGAGAACACTGGCCTTGGCGTTCCAGGCAGAGGCATTGCGCGGGTCCAGGCGGGTGGCTTGTTCGTAGGAATTGAGAGCCTCAAGGGTGCGGCCCATTTCGTTGAGGACGTTACCGCGCCTATACCACGCGAGGGCATAGTTGGCATCACAGCGCAAGGCCACATCCAGCATACTCAATGCCTGCGTCAGCTTGTGTTGAGCATAGAGGACGCTGCCCATACCATAGTAGGCAGGAGCATAGTTTTTATCCAGGCGTAACGCTTCCTGGAAAGCGGAGGTAGCCTGCTGGAACATCTGCCATCCCGGCTTGGGACGTCCCTTATTGAGCCGCTCCTGCCCCATTTCATAGAGCACTAAGCCTTTGCCATTCCAGGCCGCAACGAGGGCGGGGTTGCAGCTACACGCCTGCTCATAAGCGTCGAGGGCCTTTTGCAGACGGCCCATCTCGTGAAGGATGCTGGCCTTGCCGCTCCATGAGGTGGCGATCCGGGAATCGTAGGTCAGAGCCTCCTCAAAGGCAGCGAGAGCCTCTGTATACTTTTTCTGCTGGCGCAGTACCAGCCCCTTATTATTCCATGCTTGTGCCAGGTGTGGATCGTAGCGCAGGGCCATATCAAATGCATGTAAGGAATCGCCGGGGCGTCCCAAAGCACTGAGGACGGCCCCTTTGCCGTTCCAGGCAGAGGCATTACCGGGTTCCAGCTTCAACGCCTGCTCAAAGGCAGCCAGGGCTTCCTGGTGACGTTGCAGGTTGCTCAGAGCCGTACCCTTACCATTCCAGGAGATGACCAGCGAGGAATCGATCTGCAAGGCTCGATCAAATGAATTCAGGGCCTCGGTATGGCGAGCCAGCAACCCTTGCGTTAAGCCGCGTCCCTGCCAGCCGAAAGGATTGGTACCGTTCATCTGGAGGGCTTGCGTGTACACCTGCTCAGCTTCTTTAAGGCGTTTCTGGCTATAAAGCGTCTGGGCCTCTTCTAAGAGCAGGTGCTCACCGGTCGACACGCTTGTGCTATGTGTATAGGTGGCAGTGGTGGAGACAGTGATGGTTTTCGTATCTTCGGTTCGCAGTCGCTGTAACACTGCTTGCGCCGAAGCTGGACGCATTTCAGCATTCATCTCCAGCATCTGCTGGAGTAGAGCTTCGAGAGCAGGTGAGACCGCCGAATTGATCTCTGAAGCAGGTCGGAAGAAAAAGGGGCGTTCGCTGGGATCAAGCCCGGTTAAGAGGCAGTGCAGCAAGGCTCCTAAGCTGTAGATATCGGAGCGTGGCGTACTCTGGGTCTTGCCATATTGTTCGGGAGCGGCAAAGCCTGGTGAGCCGAGGGCGACGGTATCATGCGACTGCCCAGGTTTGAAAAGACGGGCAATCCCGAAGTCGATCAAAAAAATATGACCACTCTCGCCCACCATCACATTAGCCGGTTTGAGGTCGCGGAAGATAATTGGTGGTTGGTGATTATGCAAATAGTCCAGCACTTTGCATAACTGCTCGGCCCAATCCAGCACCTCTTCGACGGGGAATGGCTTACCATTTCTATCTTCCAGATATTTTTCCAGTGTTTCCCCTTCGATAAAATCCATGACCAGATAGGAGCGATCGTTTTCGGTAAAATGGTCATAAATGCGCGGCAAATTGGGATGATTGAGTTCGGCCAGTAGCCGGGCCTCGCGCTCAAACGATGCCTCAGCTTCTTCTACACGCTGTGGAGGCAGCCCCGCCTTGCTCATCTCTTTGATCGCCACAAGGCGATTATAGAGAAGTGTATCGCTGGCTTTATAAACAGCACCCATACCTCCCTGACCGATACGGCTGATCAGTTGAAAGCGATTATTCAGCAGGGTTTGTTCTGGTAAAGCCCCTGTCATATGTGTAACAGGCAGTGGTGAGGCGCAATGCTGACAGAAACGCGCTGTCGGCGGATTAGCCGCGCCACATTGATCACAAAATTGCTCCTGTGTTGTCATAGACTCTATTACTTCCAATTGTTAGTATATGAAAGTGTATCGCACCTTATTTATCATAACACATCAAGATAGTGACTCATTCCTGGTTTTCTTCAACAATACCCTATCTACGGGCCCCTACCACCCTTCCACGCCACCCCCCGCCCCTACGCGGTAGGGTTCTCTATCGCCTCCACGGGCGGCCACAAAGGCCCACTCCCCACATCCGCACCATTACCTCTCCCCCAGAGAGAGTCCCCGCCCCTACGCGGTAGGGTTCTCTATCGTTCTCCACAAGCGTAACCACTCGTCAATACTCAACGTCTCCGCTCTACGACTGCTGTCGATATTGGCAGCGGCCAGCCAGTTCCGGACAGCGTCGTTTTTGCGATGCAAGCCATGCGTCAGAGCGTTGTGCAGTTGTTTGCGCCGTTCGGAAAAGCCTGCCTGGACAATACGAAAGAAGTGGTCGCGTTCCTGAGCGGTGAGCGGTGTCTGCTCATTGACGCGAATCCGCAAGATGGCCGAATCGACTTTGGGAGCGGGATAAAACGCTTCCGCAGGTACACGTGCCACAATCTCTGGACGACCATAAAATTGAATACTGACCGCCAGCAAGCTGAGATCGCCAGGAGTTGCTACGATGCGCTGGGCCACCTCCTGCTGCACCATCACAACTATCAGACGCGGCGGATTCCCACTTTCTAAAAAGTGGCGAAACGTAGGAGCGGTAATATAGTAAGGCAGGTTGGCCACCAGCTTATAAGTCACCTCGCCAAAGACTTCAGTTGGATCGAGATAGAGCAGGTTACGCGCAATGATTTCGACATTGCTATACTGGCGTGTAGTTTGTGCCAGCAGGGCCAACATATCTCGCTCCAATTCAACCGCTACCACGCGCTGTGCTCGTTGTGCGAGTTCGCGGGTCAGCACACCGGTACCTGCACCAACCTCAAGGAGCTGATCGTCTGAATGAATTTCGGCTGCCTCGACAATTTTACGCAACACTGAGCGGTCAACTAAAAAATTCTGCCCAAACGCTTTGTTCGGGCGCATGTTATGCTTATAGAATAGATTACGCAACTCGCGTACATTCGTTAAATCTATCTCATCAGGCACCTGGAAAGTGCCAGGGTTATTATCCGTCACAGCTTTTCTCAATCAGCTACATAATAGTACGTTGTATTGTAACAGAAAGGAGCGAAAAAGGATACTTTAGAAGACACAGATATATGCTGTGAGTAGAGCAGCGTCAAGGTTGACGCTGCTCTACTCACAGCATATATCGTTCTCGTATCTACCACCAGCGTCTGCGCCAGTAGTTAGGGTAACGCCAGCGGCCTTGAGGAAAAGGCTGGCCTGTTCTGCCACGAGCGAGGATATAAGGGAGGCTCACCAGGAAGATCAGGCTAAAGGGAATGATCAGCACAAACGCCATGATCACAAGTGGGATCACCACGGCCAGAACCAGCGCACCAAAAATGGCAAAAAGGACAAGTAGAGGTTTGATGAGCAGCAGAGCTACGATTACAAACAGGACCATCCTTGACCAACGTTTGTTCTGTTTCTGCGGTCGCGCCCAGGGAGGAACGCTCCCCTGCGGTCGATTGTACGAGGTATAGGGACGGTATTGCTGCTCAAAAGCATCGCCATCAGGGCTAAATCGTTGCTGCTCTTGCTTTTGAGACTGCGCTTGGGCTTTATGCTTGTAGGCCTGGAACTCACTGAACCGACCTCCGGCACGATTAGTCGCAGCACTGTTTTGAGAGCGCGTATCCTGGGCCATATAGCCGTCCTGGTAGTCGCCCTGCCCCATTGGCTCATCATAGCGCAAGACATGTTCGTCTTTCGGCTGATTCGGCTTGCTTGACCAGTAATAAGGTTGCTCTATGGCTTCTTCATCAAGAGGCTGCTGCTCTTGCGCTTGCGGCCCTTGAAAAAATTCTTGTTGGCTCATATGGTAAGGGACTCCTTCCCTGTGGTCAGGGATATCGTGGAACTGTTATAGTATGTACGTAATACGGAGGTAAGGGTTGCAGCTATCTCCAAAAAACTAAACACAAGGTACTATACATGAAACAGAGCAAGCTCCACAATCGTATAATAAAATAGTGTATCGCTGCTTCTTTGATATGTCAGGCTACACCTAAATAAAGGGAACATTACCAACAACTGTCATTTCGTATGTTTTCTAGTATAAGGTTGCGCCTATCTTCCTGGGAAGGTTACAATATTTCTATGGCTGAACATGACAACAACCATCATAACGAACTAGTGACTGTTTTCGACGATAAGGATAATGATACAACAAACAAACGCGTGGCTGTTCCTGTGCCCCCCCAAGCTCTACGCGAAACACCTTTACCGGCTACGCAACAGGTAGTTATACGGCGCAACCGTGTAAGCCGTATGCTCATGCGCAAGCGAATACACGAACGCTATAGCCACGATCTGGCTCCGCGCCTTATGATTGTCACCCTTATCCTCTTTGCAGTGTTGTTTTCCCTGCTTTCCAAAGGTGTTGGCGCAGCCTATGCCTATTATCATTCACAGTTGCCTTTATTGAATGGAGTAGCCGATCATTCACTGTTCCAATCGACCCATATTTATGACCGCAATGGCCAACTGCTCTATGAGCTCTACGATTCGCGTAATGGGCATGGTCGGCGTACTTATGTTAACTATGCAGAAATTGCGCCGATACTGATTAAAGCAACGGTGGCAGCCGAGGATCATAGTTTCTGGCAGAATAGTGGCGTCGACGTACAGGGAACTCTACGTGCAGCGATAACCAATCTGCAAAACCAGACGGTTGTTGAAGGTGGTAGTACGGTTACACAACAGCTTGTCAAAAATCAGTTGTTCTTAGACCAACCACGTACACTCCAAGTGAAGGGCGATGAGGCTATTCTGGCCTATGGGTTGACACAGCAATATCCCAAGTGGAAGATCATGGAGATGTATCTCAACACTGTGTACTATGGCGACTTGAACTACGGTGTTGAGGCAGCAGTTGAAGACTACTTCAATCTGCAACCGACGTGTACCGCTCATCAGTGTACTCCTGCCGTTAACAAGCTCGACCTTGCCCAGGCATCCTTACTGGCAGGCCTGCCCCAGAGCCCATCATACTATAATCCAGTGATCAATAAGCAAGCGGCGCTTGATCGACAAAAGCTTGTGTTGCAATCGATGGTGGGACTGGGTATGATTACGCCCGACGAGGCTACACATGCCGAAACGGAGATGGCGAAATACACCTTCAAATCGTACTCCAACAATCAGGCCATAAAGGCGCCCCATTTTGTACGCTATGTTATCGATGAGGTGCTGGTACCTCTGCTCGGCGCGCAGAACCTCTATGATGGGGGCTACAACATCTACACCACGCTGGACTATAACCTGGAGAAGAAGGTAGAGCAAATCGCCCATGACCATCTCTACAAGGTCAACTACGACTCCTACCTTGGCACCTACGAAAATTTGAGCATAGACAATAATGTCAATAATGCTGCTATCACGGTAATGAGTCCTTCCAATGGTGAGATTCTAGCAATGGATGGGAGCGTGAATTATAACGATAAGCGGCCAGAGGTGCGCGGAGAGTACAATGCTGCCATTGCGCTGCGCCAGCCCGGTTCCTCATTCAAGCCCATTGTCTATGCTACTGCCTTTGAGATGGGCTGGTATCCAGCCATGATCATTCCCGATCACCAGACCACCTATCCAGGACAGCCCAGTGGAGACCCACCGCAGTATTACACACCCCAGAACTATGACGGTACATTCCATACAGGCTATCCGATGACTGTGCGTACCGCCATTGCCAACTCCTTCAATATTCCCGCTATCGATGCAACCGAATACGCTGGCATTCCTAATATCCTGAATATGGCTGGCCGAATGGGCTTAAGTGAGGTTGCCAGCCGCGATCCGAGCACGCTTGGCCCAGCTATCGCGCTGGGCACAACGGAAGTCTCGCTGCTAGACCTGACCTCAGCCTATGCGACCTTTGCGAATCGTGGCGTGCGTGTGCCACCGACCTCTATTCTGGAGATTACCGATAACCAGGGCCAGCCCCTGTATAAGTACGATGCCAATCACCCTCACGGGGTACAGGCTATTGGTGCAGATGTTGCCTTCATGATGAGTAGCATTCTTTCAGATAAAACCGCACGCTACCATGAATTTGCAGCTGGCAATCCCCTGGAATTGCAGGATCGGCCAGCCGCTGCCAAAACAGGGACAACCCAAAGTTTCCGAGATAACTGGACTATGGGCTACACCCCCCATGTCGCAGTGGGGGTCTGGGCCGGCAACAGCGATAACAGTATCATGAACAATGTGATTGGTATTACCGGTGCTGGCCCCATCTGGCACGATGTGATGGAGTACGTCTCCAACCTGTATCATTTCCCCGCCGATGATTTCGTCCGACCCGACAATGTGCAGGCTGGTGCCGTCTCGGCCTACACGGGCCTCTTACCACATTCTGGTGAACGAACCGTCACCGATTGGTTTATCGATGGTACCATGCCCACGATTCAAGGTAGTGGTAGCTACTACACTGGAGGACCTCGGCCATGCCATCATGGCAAACACTGTACTAGCTCGCCGGGAGATTGAGAAACGGGAAGATATTGGACATTGAGCATAAATGTGTAAAAATAAGGGATAGAAATATGTTAGCGGAGGGAGATCTACCATTTCATGGATGAAAACAGAGATTGGCAGAACACTGGCACCACTAGCACAGAACCAGCCAATAGTTCATCAACCAATAACTCAGTTCCAGTAGAAGAGGTGCCGACTATCGAGACTGATACAGCCACCGCTGATGGCGAGGCAACCCAGATGCGGGATACGGGTTTTCGTCCCCTGACGCGGAGTGAGCGGCGAAATCTGTGGTTAAAAGAGTACGGTGAGCAGGACTTTGCTTTGCAAATGTGGGTGCGCCTGGTGGAACAGCAGGATGTGGAAATTGAGATGATGTTCCAGATGCAAGGCTTACTGGTCTTTGGTATGATGGTCAACACTGCTCATTATGCCCAGTTCTATATTGATCTCAATGAAGAGCTACACCGGCAGCGCGATCCCGATACTGCCGATGCCTTGCGCGAATACTATACAGCCCTTATTCCAGCTACCGACCAGCCAGATATCGGCCCCGAAGGCCTGCCCATTGTCTACCGGCATGTCCATATGCGTGATGTGACGATCATGAGTGCCGGACACAAGGTGAAAGTTCCCTACTGGCGGGGCTTGCTCAGCAAGATTGATGCGTTCGTGGTGGGTGCTACCCCTGGAGAATAAGATGCCCTACATTATTTATCATTCGATCTTTACGGTTGTGCCAAGTGGAGCCCAGTTGTAGAGCCAGGTGACGGCATCGAGGGGCATGCTGACACAGCCATGAGAGCCTGTTTCCTGACCATAGATGGGATCGTAATGCCAGAGGTTGGTGCCAGGGCCGTAGACGGTGCGCCACCAGGAATCGTGCAGGAAGTATCCTTGTGCATCCCATTCCAGGGCATACTCAATATGTGTTGGCTCATACCAGTAAGGCGACCCCTTGGGCCAGGGAGAATAAAAGGTGGTTGGATGAAGCTTTGTGATGACTGAGTAGGTGCCTGGGGGCGTAGGTAGTCCGGGCTGCCCGGTTGTCACAGGTGAGTCATAGACTTGCCTGCCATCCTGGTAGACATACATCCACTGCCTGGCGATATTGACTACAATCACTTTCCCCTGTGTCGAGGGAGGCGATGGATTGTTGTCACCCAGTGATGAGGGGGCACTTACCAGCCCACTGTAGATATAGAGGGGGCTACTTGCCAGACTGGAGATACGATACCAATTGGAGATGCCATTCCACACGACTTCTCCGGAGACGGTAGCATAGATAGTCACCGATGTACCAGGAGCATAGGTATTGGCAATGTCGTAGTTTGTGCCAGGCCCTATACGTACATTAGCCCAGTTGGTGGTGGCAGCCGTCGAGGCCGAGGCTGGATAGGTGGTAGCACCAACAGCACTATGTGCCTGGACATGAAGGGAGGACGCATAGAGACGGGATGATGAGAACGCACTAAAAAGGAGCAAGAGCGTTAGTAACAGGAGCATTAGTCCAGGATAATAGATCCTTTTGGTTCGCATAGTACTCTCCCTCTACGATAAACGACTACAAAGTGGCCGCAAGGGTCGCCTCTATTATAGAGAGTTGTGCCCCCTATTTTTAGGTAGCAATCTCTACCATAAGCATAGTGATAATTATAAAGTAGAGTGTATACGATTATGTTGAGATATACAAGTCTGGATAATCTAGAGGCCGCGCGTAGGATTTTTGCAAGTGAGGGATGCAATGTGTATGGATGACCCACATCGTCACCGGGGCAGGGCAACCACGAGGGTCGCCCCTAGATTTCAATATGAAACACGTGACCGGGGCTGGGCGACCACGAGGGTCGCCCCTACATTTCAGTATGTAACACGTGTTTGCATCATCACTTGAGCAGGTGATAGAATAAACAAACAGGCCGTCTGGAAACTATACCAGGATTGAGAAGCATATGCAGCAAAATCCAACCATTTCTTCTACGAACAGCGAATCTGTGCCACCCGAGCTCTATATCAATCGCGAGCTAAGCTGGATTGAATTTAATCGTCGGGTCTTTGAGGAGGCCCAGGATCCACGTCATCCCTTGCTGGAACGTGTCAAGTTTGTCTCTATCTTTGATTCAAATCTTGATGAGTTCATTATGATTCGCGTGGCAGGACTCAAGGATCAGGTGGCTGCTCGTGTAACAACTCCCAGCCCCACCGGTTTGACGCCTGAGCAACAATTGATGGCTGTCCGCGAGTGTTTGTTACCTTTGATTCAAGAGGTACACCGCTACTGGCTGGATACGCTGGTCCCTTTACTGGCCGAACAGCATATTCACATTCTTAACTACGAAGAACTGAACGCGCCCCAAAGGGAGGCCATGTTGGCTTATTTTGAACAGGAAATCTTTCCCGTCCTGACACCCTTAGCCGTTGATGCAGGTCATCGTTTCCCGTTTATTTCCAACCGCAGCTTGAACCTGGCCGTGGTAATTACCGATGCGATGTATGGCGAACGCTTTGCGCGTGTCAAGGTGCCACCTACCCTGCCGCGCCTTGTACGTGTCCCTGTTCCTCCGGCTACTGATGGCACGCCCCAGGCCATGGCCTTTGTATGGATCGAGCAGGTGATCGCAGCTCACCTGAGTATGCTGTTCCGGGGCTTTGATGTGTGGGAGTCCTACCCATTCCGGGTCCTGCGCGATGCGGATATTGAGCTGCAAGAGGATGAAGCCTCTGACCTGCTGGAATATATTGAGCAGGAGTTGCTCGAACGTCGTTTTGGCTCGGTCGTCGACCTGGCCGTGAATCCCTCCATGCCCATACGCATTCGCAGTCTGCTCCTCGACAAGCTAGAGATTACCTCCAACGATATAACGGTCATTGATGGTCCGCTTGGTTTAGCCGATCTGATGGAGCTCTACAGTATCGAAGCTCCCACTCTCAAAGACCCACCATTTACACCGCGCACACCGTCGATCTTCCGTCAAGAGGAGGATTTATTTGCGCTCATTCGTCGGCAAGATATCTTGATGCATCACCCCTATGATAGTTTCAATTCAGTGATCGAATTCGTTCGTGCCGCCGCCTATGATCCGCAGGTGCTCGCTATTAAGCAGACCCTCTATCGTGTCGGTACCAATGCTCCGGTTGTCAATACATTGCTCGAGGCTGTGGAAAATGGCAAGCAGGTGGCGGTGCTGGTAGAGTTAAAGGCACGTTTTGACGAGGAAAACAATATTGAGTGGGCGAGAGCTTTAGAGCGAAGGGGAGTCCATGTCGTCTATGGGCTGGTCGGCCTCAAAACCCATGCTAAGGTGGCACTGGTGGTACGCAAGGAAGAAGATGGCTTACGCCGCTATGTCCATCTTGCTACCGGCAACTACAATGCCACTACGGCCCGTATCTATGAAGATGTGGGCATGTTTACCTGTCGCCCTGATATCGGTGCCGATGTGACCGATCTTTTTAACCTGCTCACAGGCTACTCACGGCAGCATGCTTATCGCAAACTGTTGGTTGCGCCTATCGGGCTACGGGAATCCCTCGTGGAGCGTATTGAGCGAGAAATCCGCATACAACAAGAACATGGCAATGGCCGTCTCATCTTCAAATGTAATGCGCTCGTCGATCCTGAGTTTGTAGCTTTGCTCTACCGCGCCTCGCAGGCAGGCGTCAAGATCGACCTGATTGTGCGTGGCATCTGCTGTCTCCGTCCTGGCGTACCGGGCATTAGCGAGAATATTCGTGTAAGAAGTATTGTGGGGCGTTTCCTGGAACATAGCCGTATCTTCTATTTTGGCAATAACGGCCAGGAAGAGGTATATCTGGGGAGTGCCGATCTCATGCAGCGCAACCTCAACAATCGTGTTGAGACAGTCTTCCCTCTTGAAGACCCGCCATTACGTCAGGCGATACAAACCCACCTGCTTGATCACCTCTTGAAGGATACGGTCAACGCCAGTGAGTTGTTGCCCGATGGTAGCTACGTACGTGTGCGTCCCCAGCCAGGAGAGGAACCTTTCGATTGCCAAGCGTGGTTTATCAAGCACCCATTATTCGATCCACCTCCCGCTGAGGATACAATCACTACCAGTGCAGTACCATCGTTATCTTAATTTTAGAGTAGAGGCAAACCAGAGTATCAATGGGGAAGAGCGACCACCAGAGTCGCTCTTCCTGGTTGGTGCTCTTTTATTTGGATGGTTCAGTATACTGTTAGTAGGGCAGTAAGGAATTTGCCTGTGTTTCCCTGCTAGATTATTGTCTCTTTGGACAATTACATTGGTATAGATAAATACTTTCAGGTTGCTCGCAGTGAGTAGCTTACAGGCAAGAATGTGAGGAGGATTTTGAGGAAAAAAGTACTAGTAGTTGATGATGACGCCGGTTTACAAGATTTGTTGCAGGCGATTTTGGAACTGGAAGATCATGAGGTGATTATAGCCGAAAATGGACTGGTGGCTCTGGAAAAAATCGAGCAGGTGAAGCCGGATCTGATTTTTCTTGATCTAATGATGCCCTATATGGATGGATTTGCCTTTACCAACGAATTGCAGAGGCGTGGTCTACGCTCATCTATTCTGATTATTGTACTGACCGCCGATGCACGTGCTCAAGCTACTCTTGAGCACATGGGCTTTGATAGTTATCTGACTAAGCCATTTGACTTACGCCGTTTTCTAGATGAGATGAGGAAGTTGCTTGCACCTGTCCATAGCTATTAATATGACTGCTCCGCAAAGGGATACGTTTATCTCTTTGCGGAGAAAAGCTCACAAAAAAGTATTGACGAATATAATA
>WNGJ01003005.1_pt1 | contig 17229 bp, 17 predicted proteins | sample 5400611 | NCBI WGS metagenome assembly WNGJ01 (sample SAMN13153375, study PRJNA577476) | soil metagenome | isolation source: 40 cm soil or saprolite under Garry oak tree replicate 1 | place: USA:California | collected 2016-06-15 | reverse complement strand
CGTGGGAGCGGGTCGAGAAGGAATACGGATTCGAGGGTCCGAGCGGCCGCGCGACTCTGTCCGAGCTGTTCCAGGGCCGCGGCCAGCTGGTCGTCTATCACGCGATGTTCAATCCCGACACCGCGTCGGAGTCGACGACCTGGACCACGGACGCACCCTGCATGGTGTGCTCGTACTGGATGGACAACTTCGATGGGGTGGTCGTCCACCTCAACCATCGCGACGTGACGATGGCCGCCGTCTCATACGCGCCCTACGAGAACCTCGCCGCCTATAGGAAGCGGATGGGCTGGGACTTCCCGTGGTATTCGTCGCGGGGGTCGGACTTCAATTTCGACTACCGCGTGTCGTTCACGCCGGAAGAGCTGGCTGCGGGGAAGGCTGACTACAACTACCGCACCGACCCGATCTCCGTCGGTTCCGAGGCGCCGGGAATCAGCGTGTTCACGCGCGGTGAGGACGGCGAGATCTACCACACGTACTCGGCATACGCGCGAGGGCTCGACATGCTGAACGTCGCGTACCACTACCTGGACATCGTGCCAAAGGGCCGCGACGAGGGAGACACAGGCGCGATGTGGATTCACCGCCGGGACGAATACCCTGACTGAGATGGGCGCGGGATCGTTTCAGTCCTTCGTCCTCATGTGGAGTCCGATGACCGCCGCGATGATGCTGCCGTCGGCGCTGCCGTTCATCGTTTCGGTCACGCGTCGCTCGAGGGCATGGGCGCCGGCCAGTGTCGCCGTCGTCGCCGCGTACCTTCTCGTATGGACTGGATTCGGCGTCGGCGCGTACCTCGTGTCGGGCGCCGTCTCGCTCCCGATACCGGCAAGCATCGCCGCCGGTGTCGCGCTCGCGTTCGCCGGCCTGTATTCAATGACGCCGCTGATGAGGGCCGGACAGGCGCGCTGCATCGCGATGTGCCACGAGCGCGGGCAGCTCGGCGTACGCGCAGCAGCCGCCAAGGGGATCAGCTACGGGTTGAGCTGCGTCGCATGCAGCGCCGGTGTGATGGCGGCCATCGTCGTGCTAGGCATGTCGAACCTAGGGTGGATCGTGGCCGGCGCGACAGTTGTGGTTTTGTACAAGCTCGCCGGGCGCTGGACGGCCCGCGTCGACGGCGCGCTGTCGCTGGCCATCGTTCTGACCGGCGTCGCGGTCGTGATGGGATTCACCCAACTGTCATGACAAAGATCGGGTTTGTGTCGCAGCGATGCGCGTGGCTCTAGGAATGTGATGCGAGGAGTTCTCGCACCCTAGGGACAACCTTCGTGCCGTAGAGTTCGATGTTCTTCAGCAGCGAATCGGGAGACAGCCCGGGCATGCCGAATTTCAGATCGAAACGGTTGGCGCCCAAGATCCTGAGGTTGGCCGCGATCTTCTGAGCGACCGTCTCCGGTGATCCGATGAACAGAGCACCCTGTGGCCCTACTTCGAACTTGAACGATTCCGGCGTCGGAATTGCGAATCCCCGGATCTTGCTCATCTTGGTGATGATGTGCAGCCAGCGCGGCCAGAACTCTTCGAGAGCTTTCTCGTCGGTTTCAGCGACGTGGCCTGGCGAGTGGACGCCGATTGGCAGCGGCTCTCGGCCGAACTTCTCGAGGGCCTGCAGGAACAGCCGCGAGAAGGGCCGGAAGCGCGCCGGCGATCCGCCGATGATCGCAAGCATCAGCGAGAAACCGTAGTGCGCGGCGCGGACCACCGACTGCGGACTTCCACCGACCCCGATCCACGCCGGGAACGGCCCGGCCTCGGTATACGGCACGACGTCCTGGTTGTTCAGTGATGGCCGCAGGTTGCCCTGCCAGGTGATCGGTCCGCCCTTGAGGAGCTCGGCAAACAGGTTGACCTTCTCCTCAAACAGATCCTCGTAGTGGGCGAGGTCGTAGCCGAAGAGCGGAAACGAGTCGATGCTCGATCCACGACCCAGGATGACCTCGGCGCGGCCGTTCGAGATGGCGTTGAGGGTGGAGAAGCGTTGAAACACCCTGACCGGATCGTCCGAGCTGAGCACCGTGACCGCCGACCCGACGTGGATGCGCTTCGTGCGCGCCGCGATTGCGGCAAGCACCACGTCAGCCGCAGGCATAGGGAAGTCGTCCGTGTGGTGCTCGCCGATCCCAAAGAAGTCGACACCAACCTGCTCGGCCAGAACGCCTTCCTCGACGATGTTGCGGATCGTCTGCGCGTGCGAAAGGGGGCGGTCCGCGGCGTCGTGCTCGTGATCGCCGAACGTGTCCAGCCCGAGCACCAGGGGAAAGCGCGTCGATCCGCCGGCGGCCTCGCGCGGGGTTTCCGTAGTTGAGGTCGTCATGCCTGCACCGCTGTGGTGTGGATGGCCCGCTCGAATTCAGACCGGTCGAGAACTGCGCCGAACACCGGTCCGCCCGGCTGCAGAACCCGGCCTGCGCTCAAGCTGGCCAGCAAGATGGGGTCGTAGCCGATGCGGTCGATGACCTCTCCTACCACCTTTGCAGCACTCGGGTCGTCGCCGGCCACGCCGATCGCATGTCGGTCGGGCGAGCCGGCTGGTCGACGGCCGTCCTCGAGGTTCTGATAGGCGATCTGGTTGAGTGCTTTGATGACCGTCGATAGGGTGAGCCGTCGCTGCACGATCTCGCTGCTCGAAAGCTCCTGATCCTGAAACATCGGGACCACTCCGTCCGCCGGCGCCCAGTAGTTCATCGCGTCGACGACGAGCTTGCCGGCCAACAGGCCGGGGTCGAGAGCGGGAAACCTGTGGAGCGGTATGGCCAGCACCACCATGTCTGCCGTCGCCACCGCATCCGCCGCCCACCGCGCCCTCACCCCAGGCATCACAACCTGCGTGATGAGCTCGAGGTTCTCGGGGCTCCCCGAAGCGGCGATCGCCACCTCGAACCCGGCGTCGAGCGCCATCCTCGCGATGACCGGACCAACGTGGCCTGCCCCGAGGACCGCTACGCGCTGCACCGGCGACGCGATCAATGAGCCGCTCACCTTTGACCGTCCTCGATCCGGGCCACCAGGTATGGGTGGAGATGGCTCTGCAGCGATCGCAGGATGCCGGCGAGCGCCTCGAACTGGGTAGGCGTCAATGCGTCAGCGAAGTGCCTCTTGATGGCCCTCATGTGTGGCGCGGTAGCCCGTCGGAAAACTCGCCTTCCCTCTTCAGTCAGAGACACTTCAGCACCGCGGCTGTCGGTGGCGCAATCATCCCGCCGGATCAAACGCCGCAGCTCCATTCGGCCGAGGTGATGGGACAACCGGCTGCGCTCCCAGTCGATGGTCTTCGCCAGCTCGGATGACCGCATCCGCCTGTCTCTCGCTTCACTCAATGCGAGAAGGACCTGATAGTCGGCGGGGGAGAGGCTCGACTCCTGCAGCTCAGCACCCAAAACCCTCCGAAGCTCGCCAGTCGTGTCGATGAGCGACCGCCAGATCGCCAGCTCGTGCGATGTCATGGTCCGACGCGTTCTCGCATCGGCCGCCACCGTCACCGGGAGGACCCGCCTCATTGACACATCGGGATTGTACCCAGATGATTGACACATCAATCACTTTGGCGCCGTGAATCGTTTGGCGGCAGCCCCCGGCGGAGGGCTGCGCGCGTAATGTCGGTGCCAGCCCGGTGGACGCCCACGAATCACTTCACCCATGAAGCATTTGCTGCAGTCTGACATCGCCGACCGCGACCACATTCGAGGCGCGCCTGGCGCGCCAATGCGCTTACTGATCTACGGTGACTACGAGTGTCCCTACACGCGCAGGGCGCTCGTCAGCGTGGCGCAGGTCCGCGGCCAGGTTGGCGACGCGCTGGTGTTTGCCTTTCGCAATTTTCCGCTCACCGAGATTCACCCGCATGCTTTCCATGCGGCTCTGGCTGCGGAGGCCGCTGACCTCCAGGGAAAGTTCTGGGAGATGCATGAGCTGCTGTTTCGCCGTCAGAGTGCGCTGGAGGATGAGGATCTGGCGGTGCACGCAGCGTCGATCGGTCTGGATGGGGACAGGTTTCATGCCGATCTCGCGCAGCGGACTGGCCTGCCGCGCATTGAGATGGATGTCGAAAGTGGGATCCAGAGCGGTGTTCAGGGAACCCCAAGCATCTTCATCAACGGAAAGTGGCATCGGAAGGCGTATGACTCGAGCAGCCTGATCAATGCATTGCGCTCGGCAAGGGGCGCCGCGGGGCCCCAGTGAAACCCCTGGCATAGAACTAGAGCAGTCACGGAAGTCACGCACGTCCATCCAAGATCGGCGATTCTTCCGGGCCGGGTTAGAGGAGCGTCTCGATCGCGTCGACGATTCTCGGATCTTCTGGGACGACCTTCGAACGAAAGCGCCTTGCGACGCGTCCATCGCGCCCGATGAGGAACTTCTCGAAATTCCAACTCACGTTGCCGGCCTTACCGGAGTCGTCGGCGGACTCGCTGAGAATGGCGTACAGGGGGTGCTGGTTTGCTCCTCTGACGTCCAGCTTCGCGAAGAGCGGGAACGTGACGCCGTAGTTGATGCTGCAGAACTCTTGAATCTCCTCGGCCGTTCCTGGCTCCTGGTGAGAGAACTGGTTGCACGGAAAGCCGACCACGACCAAGCCCCGCTCTACGTAGCGGTCCTGGAGCGCCTGCAGGCCCATGTATTGGGGCGTGAACCCGCACCGCGAAGCGACGTTGACCGCAAGAAGCACCTCGCCGGAGTAAGCGGAGAGGCTTTGAAGCTTGCCGCTGAGTCGCGGTAGCTCGAGCTCGTAGATCGACCTCGCATCGGTTCTCTCCACAACGAGATCAACTCGAGCCCGAGGATCTGGTATTCCGCCCGCTGAGAACCCGGGACCCGGCGGGCCGGTCTCAGCAACTTCACGGCGACCTCCCAGATGCCAACCACCTCGCTCCCATCTCTCTCGCAGCGCCCATGGGCAATCTGAAAAGCGTGCAACCAGCAAGCCGGCTCGTCAGTGGAGACGGCGCTCGCGGGGTAATTTCGATTCGGACTCAGAAAGTTTCACGAGCGAATCCTTCGACCCATCGGGCAGGTTGACACCACCGACTGATTCTGCCGGGGATCCCGTCGACCCACGTTCGGGCTGGTCGGCGCCGCCTGGCAAGACCAGGCCCAGGCGAGGCTTGCGAAGGCTTGCCGTCGCGGCCACTGCGGTCGCCCTGATCGGCGTGGCGGGCCTCATGCTCGCCGGCCCAGGCACCGCCACCGCGGGGACCGATACCGTTCTCAGCGCCACGGCGCCCATCGCTGCCGTATCGCAGCCCACATCCGCGCTGAGCGGTGCGAGCGTTCAGAGCTCGAGCGTCGCCGCCCAGGTGGATCCGGCGGTGGTCAACATAACCACCCAGTTTCAGACCGGGAGCGGATCGGGCACGGCAGCCGGTACCGGGATCATCGTGACCTCGACAGGAGAGGTCCTCACCAACAACCACGTCGTGAATGGGGCGACCAGCATCACCGTCCAGATCGCGGGTCGTGCCGGGTCATATTCGGCCACGGTCATGGGCGTGGATCCGACGGCGGATGTCGCGCTGATCCAGGTCAACGGAGTCTCCGGGCTACCTACCGCGACCCTCGCCGACTCCTCGACCCTTCAAACCGGAGAGTCGGTGGTCGCCATCGGAAACGCCGGTGGAGTCGGCGGCGCGCCCAGCGTCACCCAAGGGCAAATCGTCGCTCTCGGCCAATCCATCACCGCCTCCGATGGTTCGAGTTCCGAGCAGCTCACGGGCATGATTCAGAGCGACGCGACCATTGCGCCTGGAGATTCGGGCGGCCCACTCGTCAACACCGCGGGTCAGGTGGTCGGGATGATCACCGCGGGCCAAAGCGCCTCGCGCAGCGGCGCCACCCAGGTCGGCTTCGCAATACCGACCAACGACGCCCTTGCCGTCGTCAATCAGATCCGTGCCGGGCAGGCGAGCTCGCTGGTCATCCTCGGGCAGGTCGGCTACCTCGGCGTCTCGGTCACCGACCTCACGCCGACGGACGCCTCCCAGCTCGGGCTGAATATCGTCTCCGGGGTGGCAGTGGTCGGCGTCATCAGCGGGTCACCCGCCGACCAGACCGGCATTGCTCAGGGCGCCGTGATCACTGATGTCGCGGGTATCCCGATCAACTCGACCGCCGACCTCGGCACAGTGCTGCACTCGTACAAGCCGGGGGACCAGGTCCAGGTGACCTGGACGGACCAGGCTTCGACCAGTCACACCGCGACGATCAGCTTGACAACGGGTCCGGCGATCTAAGCGGAACCACAACGCGAGCGGCGACCATCTTCTCCGGCATCTGGGACGGAGAGGATCGGTCGCCGCAATTGGCAACAATTCCCGATCGCAACCTCGCCGAGGAGTGGAGCCGCATACGGGAGATCAGCGAGTGCTCTGGCCAACCTCGATCAAGTGTCCGTCCGGATCGCGGATGTAAGCCCGTATCTCGCGACCATGATCCTTTGGCTCGGTGAGAAACTGCGCTCCTTTGGCCGACCACTCCTTGTAGGCAGTTCGAATGTCGGCCACCCGAACATTGAGGAACGCACTGGTTCGGTCTGGATCGGGCGGAGTGGTCAAAGTCACGGTCGGTTTGTCATCGGTAGGTCCACCACCAACGTTGAGAATCAGCCACGTGTTGGCGACTTTCAAGATCACCGGATCGCGTTCCATCAGCACCTGAGCGCCAAACACCGACTCATAGAAGCTGCGTGATCGATCCTGGTCCGATACGACCAGGAAGTTCGTCACGACAAAACCTTCCTTCGGGGCGGGAAAATCATCCGGATTCATCTGTAGTCCAACTCCAGAAAGCGATGGCCGTCACCCCTTCAGGGTAGTCGTGCGCAGCAGACCCGGTGCTACTTCGCGAGCGAACAGCGTCATCTGCTGAAGAAAATCGGTCAGGTCTCGCGAGAATGACTCGATGACCACGTGGGTCAGCGCGGCCGACGGCTGCCGCGCTTGGGGTGGGAGCTCAGCGTCGAGCAACGCCACCACCGCGGAACGTATGGCCCCCGCCGCAGCAGCGCGATCCGGGTCCATACGTGCGGCAACCGCGGCGCCGTCGTAAAGCAGCAGAAGCCGTCTACCCAGCTGCTTGGCGTCGCTCGCGCCGGCCGCGCGGGCGAGGTCGGTGAAGAGGGACCAGAGCCAGGCCCGGTATTCCGCGGCCATCACTTCGCTGGCGTCGCCAGGTCGGGGCCTTGGTGACCCCGGCGTGTTCGACGATCCGGTCGACGATGATCGACGTCTACGCCGCCGAGGGAACGTTCAACGACAAGCACGCGCTGGCCAGGCACCTTGCCTCAGCCGTGATGCGCTGGGAGAAGGTTCCTGACCTCGCAATGTTCCGCAACAACACCGCGGCTTTCGTGCACGACCTGCCGGCCGACGCCATCTCCAATGTTGCCGGCGACAGCAACTATGTCCGGGTGCAAGTACTCACTCCGATCGGGGTTCTGGATCGAGACAAGCAGCTTGGGGTGGTCCGTGAGCTGACAGACATCGTCGCCGCGGCAGCCGGTGATCCGGCGTTGAAGGAGCGCACGTGGGTCTTGATCGCCGAGTCGCCCGAGGGGGGCTGGGGCATCAACGGACACGCCAACACGGGCGCCGATATCGTAGCCGCTGCTCGCCGCGAGCTGGCCGGAAAATGATGTGCCGCCGCTGGTCCACGGTGGGCCGGCGGCACACAACCAATAATGAGGGCGGAGCAGATTCCGCATTGATGTCGAAAACGCTGCCTGTCACTCGATGAATGGGTGAGGCATCAAAAGCCCGAACCCATCAGGACGCGAGTTCAAACCGGAGGAGACACAGATGCGAGTGCTGATCATGGCCAAGGAAGGCGAGCAGAGCGAGGCAGCGACTCCCCCGACGCCGGAAGCTATGGCGGAGTACCAGAAGTTCAACGAAGAGCTGGTCAAGGCGGGGGTGGTACTCGAGTCTGGCCGCCTTTATCCGAGCTCGCAGGGCAAGCGCGTGCAGTTCGACGGCAAGAAGCGGACCGTCATCGACGGGCCGTTTGCGGAGACCAAGGAGCTCGTGGCCGGATACTGGCTGTGGCAGGTGCGCTCGGTCGATGAGGCCCTCGAGTGGCTGAAGCGGGCACCCTACGACGGCGGCACCTTCGAGGTCCGTGAGGTCTTCGAGTACGAGGGCATGTGAGGGGGCCTCTCCCCATAACGGTGCGAAACGGAGGTACGCCCGAGCACTCTGGTAGCCGAGCGACAGGAGCCGCCGAAGCGAATCGCGCGATCGAAGCGATCTGGCGCATCGATTCGGCCCGGCTCATCGCCCGGCTGGCTCGGATCGTCGGTGATCTCGGGACGGCCGAGGAGCTCGCGCAGGACACGCTCGTCGCCGCCCTCGAGCAGTGGCCCGCCGAGGGCGTGCCGGAGCGGCCAGGCGCCTGGCTTATGGGGACCGCCAAGCACCGGGCGATCGACCTGGTCCGGCGCCGCAAGGCGCTCGAGCGCAAGCACGAAGAGATCGGACGCGATGTTCAGCTTGCCCAGGAAGGCTCTGACTTTGACGAGGCGATCGGCGAGGAGGTCGGCGACGATCTCCTCGGCCTCATGTTCACGGCCTGCCACCCGGTCCTCTCCAAGGACGCACGAGTCGCGCTCACCCTGCGCGTCCTCGGCGGTCTGACGACCGAGGAGATCGCGCGCGGGTTCCTCGTGCCTGTCTCGACCATCGGCCAGCGGATCGTCCGCGCGAAGCGGACGCTTGCCGAGGCGCACGTCAGGTTCGAGATCCCGGGCGGCGCCGAGCGCGTTGCACGCCTCGCCTCCGTGCTGGAGGTGATCTATCTGATCTTCAACGAGGGCTATTCCGCGACAGCGGGCGCGGACTGGGTCCGACCGGCGCTGTGCGAGGAGGCGCTTCGTCTGGGTCGCATCCTGGCCGAGCTCGCCCCAGCGGAGCCTGAGGTTCACGGCCTCGTGGCGCTCATGGAGATCCAGGCCTCCCGTCTGCGCGCGCGCGTTGGACCATCCGGCGAGCCCGTCCTGTTGCTCGATCAGGACCGAACGCGCTGGGATCGCCTGCTCATCCGGCGCGGCTTGGCGGCGCTCGAGCGCGCCGGCAGCCTCGAAGGCGCACTCGGTCCCTACGCGCTCCAGGCGGCGATCGGCGCGTGCCATGCCCGAGCGACGATCGCCGCCGACACGGATTGGCCTCGCATCGTGGCTCTCTACGACGCGGTCGCGCAGCTCGCGCCGTCGCCCGTCGTCGAGCTGAACAGGGCGGTCGCCGTGGGAATGGCTTTCGGTCCGGCTGCCGGCCTCGAACTCGTCGACGCCCTCGTCAACGAGCCCACGCTGAACTCGTATCACTTACTGCCGGCGGTGCGCGGCGACCTCCTGAGGAAGCTCGGCCGGTCCGATGAGGCACGCGCCGAGTTCGAGCGCGGCGCCTCGCTTACGGAGAACGTGCGCGAGCAGGAGCTGCTGCGGCGACGAGCCGCGGAGTGCGCCGCGGGGCTGATGGCGGGCTAGATCCTGCCTTTCTTGAAATTCCTGAGGACGCCGCGAACTTCAGACTCGAAGCTGTTTTTCGGAGAGTTGTTACAGCCGGACCGGCCGCCATCTGAGCAATCTGTTCAGGATCTTGGGTAGGGTCGACACAAAGAATTTCAGGCTTTCAAGAGGCTTGATTGACAACGGCGACCGGCCGCGGCCAGAATCCCACTGATAGCCTTCCCACACGGAGGGCCATGAAACGAGTTGGCCGACAAAGGGGGTTTGTATGCCAAGAACCTTGCGACACCTCATTTTCCGTCGCACTCTCTCCGCCGCCGGAGCCGCACTGACCCTCGGCTCCTGGTGGGTGCCTGGCACGGTGGTCGCGGCCTTGCCCGCGCCGGTGCCCTTGGTCACGGACTTCCAGCTCGTGGGAACGGCGCTGGCGCCGCCCACGCAGGCTTTCTGCAACTCGATCGGACGGCGGTGCTGGGCGCCCGGGCCTTTTGAGAACGCATACAACTTGCCTCCTCTCTACGCCGCGGGTAACCAGGGTCAGGGGGTCACGGTCGCGGTCGTCGATTCCTTCGGAGACCAGACGATTCGCGCCGACCTCAACAACTTCAACACACAATTCGGTCTCCCGCATATGTGCGGCGAGGACAACCACGCCTGCGCCGCGGGCGACCCGAACTTCAGCATCCTGTGCGTGCAGGCTTGCACGGACGCCAAGGCACCCCCTCCAACATCCAAAGGCACGGGGATCGAGGCGCGCAACCTCTGGGAGGTCGAGGTGGGGCTTGACGTGGAGTGGGTCCACGCCGTCGCTCCCCGCGCCAACATCCTCCTCGTGACCACGCCTACCGCCGAGGTGCTCGGCGTGCAGGGCTTCCCGCAGATGATGAATTCGGAGCAGTACGTGATCGACCACGGCCTGGCGCAAGTCATCAGCCAGAGCTTTGGAGCGTCGGAGCAGACATTCAACGGCAGCACAAGCGCGCTCCTCAACCTGCGCGGAGCATTCAAGTCGGCGCAGGCACACAACGTGAGCGTCTTCGCATCCTCAGGCGACTTTGGCAACACCAACGTGCTGAAGACCCCGGTCTCAGGGCCCAACGCAATGCCCTTGATCAGCTTTCCGAACGTAGGCTGGCCCGGTTCCGACCCGCTGGTCACCTCGGTCGGCGGCACCTATCTGTGCGCCAACGCGCTCACCGGATCACGGGTGGCCGACAGCGTGTCACCTCCCCTCAGCTGCCAAGCGAATCCAGGCGCGACAGAGGTTGGATGGGTCGCGGCCGGCGGCGGCTTCAGCAGTGTGTTCGGCAAGCCTGCCTACCAGAACAATCTCCCGCCCGGAAGCAACACCGGCGCCGACATCAATCACTCACGCGGTGTACCGGATGTCGGGATGGAGGCCAGCTCGCGCACAGGGGTCCTCGTTTACGTCGGCGGTAGCTGGTTCGTCGTCGGCGGCACCAGCGTTTCGTCACCGACCTTCGCCGGGGTCGTCGCCATCGCCGACCAGGTCAACGGCGCACCTCTCGGCTTTCTCAACCCCGCCCTTTACAAGATCGGGGCCAACTCCACCCGGTACGCGAACGACTTCTTCGACGTGACAACTGGCAATAACGATCAGTTTCAGACGCCACAGGACCCGAACTACGCGGCGACAACGGGCTGGGACCCAGTGACGGGACTGGGAACGCCGAATGCGGCCAACCTCGTCCCGGACCTGATCGCAGCCGTTCACGGCCTGTAACAACTGAGCTGAAAACCGGCGCGGCTGCAAGCCGCGCCGGTTCGCCGGACTACTGCGCCTTGGGGTCGCGCCCGGTCAGCCCGAGCAGGCGGTCGAGAAGCGGGGCGTCGTCAGGCACTGGCACCGCAGCCGGAAAGATGCCTATCGCGCGCCACTCCTCCGCGTGAGGCTTGACCTCGTCCCAGATACCTTTCACCAAAGCCTCGGGCAGATCGAAATCGATGCCGATCACCTTGGCTATATCGTGCGCACGCAGGCCCCGGAACATGTTGGTTTGCCATAGGTAACCGCGCGCCGGAAAGTCGCCAAACGAGCAGTGGACGGTGCGGTCGAGGTCATCCAGCTCCGTCACCGCCGCGCAGGCCTTGGCAACGATCTCGGCGAACCTCAGCTTGGGCTGGTCGCCGAGAAGATCGCCCTTGAAGTTGTCCGCGCCAGCCTCCGCAATCGTCTTGCCGGCCAGCATGTCGGGCACCCACGCGTCGTCGTAGGCGTGGTAGCTGATGATCTCGCGCAGGGTCGGCCGCTTATCGGTTCGGCGGGTGGCAAAGTTGGGCGGCATCTCCATCGCCCACTGGTCGTCGCGAATCTGCGAGACCACATCGTTCAGGGCATGGTCGGCGAGCACGAAGACCTCCGGTTCGCTCAACCGCGACTTATCAGTCATCGGCGATCAGATTATCCAACCGGCCAGTTGCCCTTGGACGTGATCAGGGGAGATCGTCCACCGCGATCAGATGGGATACCTCGGGCGGCGGATCCGAGAGCACGTCGGCCCTTTCTTCATATTCGTGGTCTGTGCCGGTTATTCGGTAGCGGTGCTGGCGCAGATGCTCGTCCCAGGACGGCATCACGTAAAGCTCGACGAATCGTTGCGCGACCTCGCCGTCTCGGAAAAGCCCCCACTGCGTTGCGCCCGTGCGGAGCCGCGACTGCCGAAGGCGAGCCATCGCCTCGAGGAAGGATCGCTCTTTCTCGACTGCGATCGTATAGGTGTTCTGGACCACGACAGGTCCGCTGTCGAGCTCGGCGTCGAAGACCAGCTGCGGCTCCGGCCAGTAGGCCTTCGTGCGGCGCTCCATGCCCGCGGTTTCGAGGAACGGCCACCATCGCATGGTTGCCAGCCCGGCGACCATCGCCGCGGCGGCAATGAGGAATGCACCCCTCACGCCCAGCGGTTCGGCGATCGCCCCCCAAACCACCGCGCCGAGGCCCTGAGCGCCGAACAGGAACATCTGAAACACGGCCAGCCCGCGGGCGCGAACCCACGCCGGGAGGAAAAGCTGGAGCTCGGCGTTTATGTCCGACAGCACAGCGATCCATGCCGCTCCCGCCGGCAGCAGCGCGATCACCGCAAGGACGGTGCTCGGCACGAGAACGATGAGCGCCGACGCCAGCGCGTAGACCACGGTGGCCGCCCCTATCAGGTAACCCAGTGAGAACCGCGACCTGAATCGCGGCAGTACCACGGCGCCCGCCACGGCCCCGGCTCCCAGCGCCCCCAGCAAGAGTCCATATCCTTCGGCGCCAAGCCCAAATTGTTGGGTGGCGACCAGCGGCAAGAGTGTCCAAACCACGCTAGCTGGGACCAGGAAGAGGGTTGCCCGGAGCAGGATCCTTCGCACGACCGGCGCGTTGAGGACGTAGCGGCTGCCTGCTCGCATTGCGGAAAGAAACCGTTCGGGGAGCTCGGGGGCGGTGCCGGCAGGTGCGCGCCAGGCGACGAGCACGGCAGCAAAGAACACATAGGACAGGGCGTTCAGTCCGAAGACCGCGGTCACCCCGATCCTGGCGATGAGAATGCCCGCCAGCGCCGGGCCGATCAGCCGCGCGAGGTTGATGCTGATCGATCCGAGTGCGGACGCTGCCCTGAGCTGATGCCTGGGAACCAGTTCGGGGACAAGCGATTGATATGCCGGGTTGGTGAACACCGACGAGCAGCCAAGCGCGAACGTGAATATCAGGAGCAACGCGGGCGGCATCTGGCCCGCAAAAGTCAGGATGGTCAGCGCACCACCTATGCACGCCATGCTCACCTGGACGGCGATCAGGAGCCGGCGTCGGTCGAAGACATCCGCGAGCGCGCCGCCGACAAGCCCGAACAGCACGTCGGGCAGAAAATCGGCGGTCTGCACCAGCGCGACCAGGATTGCCGCGTGGGGCAGGTTAACAAGCAGCCACTGCGCGCCGACCGTCTGCATCCACGTCCCGACGTTGGCGACCAGGACCGCGATCCACAACGCGCGGAACACGCGGATACGCAGCGGGGACCAGGTTGAGACCGAGCTCGACGCCTCAGCCATGCGACTGACATTAAGGCTCAGGCAGGTTCCCGAACGGGACCTGGACGGCCGTCCGCGGGGACCAGCGGAATCAGATCAGGTCATCGGCCCGTGTAACTCGCAGCCGTGGTCACGTCAATCGCCCGAACGGGCTCCACGGCCACTGGACTCCCCGGTTCCGCGCTCGCGAGAGGCGCCGGTTGAAGCAACTTCACAGCCGCCAGCACGGTCGCGAACAGCATCGTGTAGATGGTCACTGTGGCCGTTCCCTCGGCGATGCTGGCCCTCTGCCAGACAACTCCGGCCGCGTCCGCCACGGACGTGTTCGGGACTCCGACCAGATAAGCCAGCACTACTGCCAGGCCGATCACCGCATACATCACTGTGGCCGGCGCGAAGTAGGACGTTGGGAGGCCGCGCGTCTCCACGTCACGACTGGGTCTGCGGAAACGCACGTATACGGCAAAGAGCTGGAAGAAGACGTACACGGTAAAGGACCAGCCGAGGTAGTTCGTCAGTGGCACACCGAAGTACCCGCCACCCTGCTGCCAGATCCAGTTGTGGCGGATCGTCGAGTTCGTGGGATCCATGGCCAGGTCCCACGCCACCATCAGGAATGACGCCGCGAAGGGGACTGCAAACGTCATGAATGCGTTGACGGTTGACCGGACGTCACCAACGAGCACGGTGCCCAGCGTCCACGCCAGATAGCCGGCTCCGAAGTAGGCCGGGCCGATGAGTATCGGCACCAGGAACAGCTTGGGACCGAGGTTGCTCGTGTAGTAGTAGTGACCAAACGGAAAGCCGGTCAGGATGCTCACGTTTTCGAGGACGTTGCTGACCGCGAGGCAGAGGACGAGAAAGACGAGGATGCCCGCCCAGCCGTACCTTCGGGCACCGTGCAGCAGGGCAAACGCAACCGGCAGAAGAGTTAGAACTGGGATCAGGATCGGTACTGGAATTACGCCGGGAAAGACCGTGATGACAAGTGTCACGCCGGCATATGCCGCGACGAGTCCCCACAGGATCGGGTTGAGTCCCTTCACTTCACATTCTCTCCAGTTCTTTGCCTTTGGTCTCGCGCACGAAGAACCAAACGAGCGCGATTGAGACGATTGCGGCTGCTGTGTAGAACCCATACGCGAAACCGAGTCCGAGATGCTGAAGGGGCGGAAACGAGGTCGACACGGCAAAGTTCGCCAGCCACTGCGCCGCGGCGGCTACCGAAACGGCGATGGCCCTGATCCGATTCGGGAACATCTCACCGAGCAGCACCCAAACCACCGGACCCCACGAGAAACCAAAGGCGACGACGTAGAGATTCGCCGCGATCAGCGCGATCGGCCCGGCAATGGTGCCGAGGTGAGGCTGTCCGGCAACCAGCGGAGCGGTGCCAAAAAGGAAAGTGAGCACGCCGAGCGTTACCGCCATGCCCGCCGATCCGGCGAGCAAGAGCGGCTTGCGCCCGATGCGGTCCACCAACGCAATCGCGATGAATGTGGTCGCGATGTTGGTCACGCTGGTGATGACCGTGATCAGGAGTGAGCTCTGCACGGAGAAGCCGACGCTGGACCACAGAACGCTCGAGTAATAGAAGATGACGTTGATTCCGACCAGCTGCTGGAAGACGGAAAGGGCGATGCCGATCCACACGACTGGCAAGATCCCGAGACGCCGATCCAGCAGATCCTTCAGGCGAGGATGGGCCTCGGTTTTGACGGTCAGCCGGATCTCGTCGATCTTGGCCGACACATTGCCGCCCTGGAGGTCGCGCAAGATGACCGCCGCCTCAGCATCACGACCGCGTTGCACCAGGTAACGCGGTGATTCGACGATCTGGAGGGCAAGCAGCCCGTACAGAGCGGCCGGTATGACCTCGGCCAAGAACATCAGGCGCCACGCCGGCGTGCCCAGAAGGAAGACGCCCTGGGCGGAGCCGGCGACCGCAGCAATCGCGAAGTCGGCGAGGAGCGAGATGAAGATGCCCAGCACTATCGCCAGCTGCTGCAGTGAGGCCAGTCGACCCCGCAGCTCCGCCGGAGAGATCTCAGCGATGTACGCCGGTGCGATCACGCTGGCCATTCCGACCGCCAGCCCGCCGACGATCCGCCAGGCGCTGAAGTCGACCAAAGAGATTGCGAAGCCGGTACCGATCGAGCCGACGACAAACAGGGCCGATGCGAGCAACATCGTGCGAACTCTTCCAATTCGATCGGCGATGTGACCGGCGAACCAGGCGCCGATCGCGGACCCGATCAAGGCGGACGCAACCGCTGCCCCCAGCGCCAAAGTTCCCGCCTGGTACTGACTCTGAACAGCTGCCACAGCTCCGTTGATGACGGCGGTGTCGTAACCGAAGAGGAAGCCGCCGAGCGCTGCGGCGACGCTGAAGAAGATGACGCGCTGCCGTCGCAGATTCCTCTGTGCCGCCTCCACCAACGCAGGCTCATACGCCGTCGTGTCGCGGAGTGCATTTGCCATAGTCGCAATGCTTCCTCCGGTCGAGGTGAGCGGTCGTCACCCGCATGGGGTGATTTAGGTGCGGCCGGCGCTCCTCAAGGCGGAAGGCGCAAGCAGGCCGAGAGCGCGAGCCCGCTCGACGGCCTTGCCACGGCTGTGCGCGGCGAGCTTGCCGTAGAGATGGCGCATGTGGGTCTTGACCGTGTTCACCGAAAGGTAGGTCTGGTCCGCGATCTCAGGCACGGAGAGGTTGGTAGGGAGGTAGCGCAAGATGCGCTTCTCGCTATCGCTCAGCGGCTCGTGCAGCCAATCCACCTCACCTTGGTGTGGTGACGGCCGGTTGCCCGCGAGGACGCTCATGAGTTCCGCGACCAGCGCGGCGTGTGCGGTGCGCCGTCGGGAATGGCGCTCGAGCAGTCTTGGCGCCGGGTTGAGCAGAAACCCTATGACCGCGCCGTCGGGCTCGACGATGTCGAGGGCGCGCTCGAGAGACCGGTCCGCGCCATCCTCGTCGCCGCTCGCGTCTCGCGCGATCGCATCCAGCACCAGGGCGTCCAGGACCCAGAAACGGTTCGTCACGGCAGCGGAGCCATCGATGACCCGCGCGAGCGCGTCGGTCGCCGCCTGCGGGTCTCCCTGGGCCAATCGCAGGTGAGCAAGGACGGTCTGGTTGTCTCCCCGCATCCGCTTTTGCTGGTCAATGCCGGAGAGCGCCTTCTCGACGAACTCGGTTTCGCCCATTCGGATCATGGTCTGCATGACCAAAGCTCGGACGTGGGTCTTGAGAGTATGCGTGGTGACGACGGACTCAGCCTGCCCCTGCGCCGCACGAAAGGCGGCGAGCGCCTCGTCGTTGCGGCCGCGCGCCCCCTCGAGCAGGCCGCGAGCGATGTAGAGCGCCATCCCAAGCGCCGGTTCGCCACCAGGTCGACGGAGACTCTCGGCCTGCTGGAGCCATGGCTCCGCCTCCTCGAGCCGTCCCTGCCCGACAAACGAGTTGGCCAGCGCCACGTACGCCGGATACACGATTCGGTCATCGGTCCAGCCGTGCCGTCGGGCGAGCTCGACCGCCTGCATACCGCGGTCGATCGCGAGCGCGAGGGATCGCACCCTGCCGACCATCGCCCAATGGGCCAGGGCGTTGGTCTCGAGAAATGGATGCTTTGAGTCGTGCGCCAGTACGACACCCTGCTCGAGGTGTCGCTCGGCCTCTTCGACTTGATTCAGCCAGAGCTCGGCGATGCCGAGGCTTGTGAGGGCCACCGCACGCAAGTCATCGTCAG
>WNGJ01011533.1_pt1 | contig 17235 bp, 6 predicted proteins | sample 5400611 | NCBI WGS metagenome assembly WNGJ01 (sample SAMN13153375, study PRJNA577476) | soil metagenome | isolation source: 40 cm soil or saprolite under Garry oak tree replicate 1 | place: USA:California | collected 2016-06-15 | reverse complement strand
GTATCAAGCGCAGCCGCCGCGTACAGCAGACCTGAAGTAGACGCGCTCCCACCACACGCCGAACAGCGGGACTTGAAGTAGCATGATGTCGATGAAGCCGAAGCAGAAATCGCGCCGCGTTGGACTGGCTCGCGCGCTCTCGAAGTTGGGATACTGTTCGCGAACGCAAGCGGCAGAGCTAATCCGCACTGGCCATGTGCATCTGAACGAAAGGTTATGCCGAGACCCAGATACGCCAGTTCTCTTGGACCACGACTGCATCACTGTAGATGGGAATCCGATCGAACCGCGAACGAAAGTCTATCTCGTGATGAACAAGCCGCGCGGTCTCGTCACCACTGCCTCCGACGAAAAGGGCCGCGAAACGGTCTACGCCGTGCTGCGCGCGGCAATGCGCGGAGTGAGAGACGAAGATGGAGAAATGCTGCGACCCTGCTCTGCAAGAAACGTTCCGGGTCTTCTATCGTACCCTTAGACTTAGACACAATCCAATACCGCTAACTTTTTCCCGCGGAGCCAGCCCCCCTGCGAAATCCAAAGCGTGGCCGAAACCGTCCCTGCTCTCACTGCTCTGGCGGCTTGTCCCGTAGCACGCGCTGGAGCAGGCTTTGCAGTTCCGTAGCCGACAAATTGTCGAGCTGGGTCGTCAGGGCTTCCGGGCTCTGACTGGCCACCACCGGTCGCGCGCTCCGTTGCAAAATGGGGGCGCGCGCTTTCACGCCCAGCGCCTGCGCTGTCTCTACCGCCGCTCCCAACGCCGCCAACGTGGGTTCTTCAAACAGACGGCGCACCGGCAACTCCACTTCGAACAGGCTACGGATGCGCGCCATCACCTGCAGCGCCAGCAGCGAGTGCCCGCCCAGCTCAAAAAAGTTCTGATCGATCCCCACCCGCTCCAGCTTGAGCAGTTCCTGCCAGATCGCGGCCAGCTTGCGCTCCACCTCGGTGCGCGGCGCCACCAGCCCGTCGTGGTCCGCAAGCGGCACCGCAGGCGCCCGCAGAACCGCCTTGCGATCCAGCTTGCCGCTCGGTAGCAGCGGCCATTGTTCCAGACAGCTGTAACTGGCCGGAACCATGTGCTCGGGCAGCCGGGCGCGCAGAAACCGCCGCAACTCTCCCGCCGACGGCGCCGTCCCGTTATCCACCGTGACATACGCCGCCAGCCGCTGCTGGTCCGCCGTCAACGCCACTACCGCTTCCCGCACCCCAGGATGCGTGCCCAGCACCGCCTCAATCTCGCCCAACTCCAGCCGCATCCCCCGCAGCTTCACCTGGCTGTCCACTCGCCCCAGATATTCGATCTCGCCCGTGGCCTTGAAGCGCCCCACGTCCCCCGTGCGGTACAGTCGCGGGGACCGCTCCGGCGCCGCCGGGTTCTGAACGAAGCGCTCCGCCGTCAACTCCGGCCGCCGCCAGTACCCCCGCGCCAGATTGTCGCCGCCCACATAAATCTCTCCCCGCACCCCCGTCGCCACCGGGTCGCGATTTGCATCCAGAATGTAGACCTGCGTGTTCGCGATCGGTTTGCCGATCGGAATCGAGTTAGCGCGGATGTCTTGCTCACGGACCTGATGCCAGGTGACATCGGCCGCCACCTCGGCCGAGCCGTACAGATTCAGCAGCGTGGCCGCGGGAAAGCCGGCACGGAACCGTTCCACCAGATCTGTGGGCAGCATTTCGCCGCTGCACGACCACAACTTCAGCCCGGGCACGCGCTCGCCGAGTCGCGGAGCGTGCTCCAGCAGCATGCGCAACAGCGAGGGTACCAGCACGATGCGCGTCACGTGCTCCCGCGCCAACGTCTGAAGCAGCTCTTCCGGATCGTGCAGCGTCTCCTGCGGGATGATCACGCTCGGAACCCCGGCCAGCAGCGGCCCGAAAATTTCCCACACCGAATCGACAAAGCCGAGATTGGTCTTCTGGCAGCACACCTCGCCCGCTTGAAACGGATACGTCCGCCACATCCAGGCAAACCGGTTCAGGCACGCCCGATGCGTCCCCTGCACCCCTTTCGGCGTTCCTGTCGACCCCGACGTGTACAGCACGTACGCGGTATCGTCCCTTGACGATTGCAAATCCAGGTTATCGGCGGATAGGGTTTCAATGAGTTCCGCATCGCCGTCGAGTGCAACTACATTTCTCAGCGTGGGCGGAAGCCTGTGCCGGGTTGCGGTGTCCGTAACCACTCCCCAAACTTGCGAATCCTCAACCACAAATGAAAGCCACTGCGGCGGATAAGTCGAGTCCAGAGGCACATAAGCAGCACCGGCCTTGAGCACTCCGAGCAAAGCAATCACCATTTGCGGCGATCGCTCGAACGATACTCCTACCGAATCGCCGGGTCGAACGCCCCGCTTGATCAGGTGATGCGCCAGGCAATTGGCCCGCTTATTGATCTGCTTATAGCTAAACTTCTGACCCTTGAACAACACCGCGGCCGAATCTGGAGTGCGGGCCGCCTGTCGTTCGAACCCAACCTCAATGGAGGGCGGTTGCCCGCCGTCCGCGACGGTATCGTTCAATTCGACAAGAAGGTGCTCCCGCTCTGTAGAGTCCATCAACGCAATTCGCGCCAGGGACCGGTCGGGATTCTCGATGGCTGCATTTAGCAGGTTGCGGAGGTGCCCAATCATCTGGCGGATGGTGGCTGGTTCGAATAGATCCGTGTTGTACTCGAAGCGCCAATGCAGCGCTTCTTCCTCCTCCACCTCATACACCTCGGCCGTCAGATCAAACTTGGCGATTCCAGTCTCAAACGGAAAGTCTTCCATCTCCAGGCCCTGAATCTTGAAAACCTGTTTCGGCATGTTTTGGAAGATGAACATCACCTGGAACAGTGGCGTAATGTCGACCGAACGCTGTGGCACTAACTCTTCGACCAACTTCTCAAACGGAACATCCTGATGGGCGTATGTTTCCAGGGCAAATCCGCGCACTTGGCGAACCAGTTGGCGGAAACTGATATTTTCGTCAAGATCAGCGCGGAAAACCAAAGTATTGACGAAGAAGCCGATCAGATTCTCCACCTCGATCAGGGAACGGCCGGCGGTCGGCGTACCAACGAGAATGCTGTTCTGCATCGTGTAGCGCCATAGCCATCCCTGAAACGCTGCCATGGACACCATGAACAGCGTGCTGCCCTCCTGGTTCGCAAAGGCTTTCAGCTTGGCGAACTTATCGCGATCGAATACTAAATGCTCGGCGGCACCGTGCCAGCTGGGGGTGGAAGGACGTCGGTGATCCGTCGGCAAATCGAGCACGGTGGGTGCGCCAGCAAGCTTTTCTTTCCAATATCGGACCTCATCGGAGAGGACGCCGCCGCTGAGATATTCGCGCTGCCATTGCGCGTATTCGGCGTACTGCACAGGCAATCCCGGGAGCTCGGGAGACTGGCCGGTAGTAAATGCCTCATAGCACTTAGTCAGTTCCCTGAACAGGATCGCAATCGACCACCCATCGGTGATGATGTGATGCATGACCAGAATCAACAGGTGCTGATCCGGTTTGAGGCGTACTAGCAGCGTCCTGAATAGCGGGCCTTGGGTCAGGTCGAATGGCTTCTTTCCCTCTTCGCTGGCAATCGCCAGGGCAGCCTGTTCGTGACCCTGCTCCGGCGTGCCGGACAGGTCCACCAGGGGAATCTCCATCTCCATCTCAGGCAAAACAATCTGCCTGGCCTGACCGTCGACGGAATCGAAAATGGTACGCAGCGATTCGTGGCGCCGCACCACTTCCTGAACAGCACGGATCAGAGCTTGCAGGTCCAGGGGGCCAATGATCCGGAAGGCGCGGGCCGCATTGTAGGCCGCCGTCCCAGGCTCAAGCTGGTCTAGGAACCAAAGTCTCTGTTGGGCAAACGAAGTTGGGTAGGCCGTGTCGGTCATCCCGATGTTCTGACCTGGCGCAACATGGCCATCTTGGGGGCAGTGGTCAGGACCGCCAATCAAGTGTATAGTGTAACATGACTACTGACTTAACTGTATTGTCCCCCAGGGCAGAGTGCGCGAATGTGGTGAGGCGCCAGTGTCGAAGGCGTACGCGTCGATGTCGTGTCGGACCAATTTTGAGCTAGCCCAACAGAAGAAGCTGCTTGTTGATGCGCTTTTACAAGCCGGGGGGACGGTTATCTATCCGGCTTCCCTGACCCAACAGCGATTGTGGTTCCTCGATCAACTCCAGGGCCCTACCGCCGCCTATAACGTGCATGTGGGCTTGTGGCTGTACGGACCACTTAATCTGGCGGCGCTCCAATCCAGTCTTCAAGAAGTAGTGAACCGCCATGACAGTTTGCGCACCACCTTAAGACTGGAAAATGGCGAAATTGCCCAGGTCGTTGCGCAAAGCGTTGCTGTTACGCTCCCACTGACAGATTTCGCAGCTCTCCCGGACCCCTACCCCCCAGCTTACGAGCTTGCGAAAGAAGAAGTGGCAAGGCCGTTCGACCTGAGCGCAGGGCCGTTATTTCGCTTCCGCGTCTTTCGCATTAACGCCGAAGAGCATGTTCTTCACTGCGTCATGCACCACACCATTACCGATGCGTGGTCGATGCAGGTATTCACAAAAGAACTGGCGCTTCTCTACGAGAAGCTTGCGAACGGAAGCCGTGCCATTTTGCCCGAACTCCCCATTCAATATGGAGACTATTCGGAATGGCAGCGCGCCTCGTTTGGAACCGAAGAAGTTCAGAGGCAACTGGCCTATTGGAAAGAGAAGCTTCAGCATGCGGCGCCAGTCTTGGAATTGCCGCTGGACAGGCCACGCCCTGCCGAACAAACGTTTGCAGGGGCAAATCACACGGTTACTCTGCCCGCCGAAATGGTCGCGCGCGTCAAGTCGTTGGCGACTCGGCTACAAGCTACTCCCTTCATGTTGTTTCTGGCTGCGTTTAAGGTTTTGCTTTATCGCTACTGCGGTCAACCTGACGTCATCGTCGGGGTTCCGGTGGCAGGGCGCAGCCGGGTGGAAACCGAGGGACTAATCGGATTCTTTGTAGACACCCTGGCGTTGCGCGATGATCTTGGTGGCAATCCCAGATTTATGGATTTGCTGGCGCAGGTCCGTGAAACGATTTTGGCTGCGTTCGCACACGCAGATATCCCATTTGAAAAAGTAGTCGAGGTGCTGCAGCCCGAACGCAACCTTAGCTATAACCCGATCTTCCAAGTCATGTTCTCTGCTTTTAAATCGCCGGTAGAGTCGAGCGATTTTGGCAATTTGAAGGTTTACCCCTACATCGTCAATCCCAATACTTCGATCTTTGACCTCAGCATGACTCTGATCGAAGGGCTGGATGGAAGGTGGTGGACACAGGTTGCCTACAACACCGACCTATTCGATTCCTCTACGATCGGACGCGTGCAGCAACACTTCCGCAACTTACTGGAAGGCATCGTTGCTGACCCGGAGCAATGCATTGCTGATCTGCCACTCCTCAGTGTTGCTGAAGAACGACAGTTGCTAGTTGATTTCAACAATACTGACGCTGACTTTCGTCGTGACTTGTGCCTGCACCGCTTTTTCGAGCAGCAGGTCGCCCGCACTCCGAACGCCGTCGCCTTAATCTGCGGCGGTCAACGAATCTCTTACGACCAACTCAACCGGCGTGCTGACGGACTTGCCGCTCACTTGCGCCAAGAAGGCATAGGCCCCGACGTTCTGGTAGGTCTCTGTGCCGATCGTTCCATCAATTTGCTGGTGGGAATATTAGGAATTCTGAAAGCCGGCGGGGCCTACGTTCCACTTGACCCGACTTATCCCAAGGAGCGACTCGCTTGTATCCTTGAAGACTGTGGTTTGAAGCTCCTCCTTACTCAAAACAAGTTCAGTCGGAAACTGGCAGTACGTGGCGTCAAATGGATAGACCTTGATCGCGATTGGCCGACGAAAGGCGAGCAGGCACGTGAGATAGATACGACGCCGGAAAATCTTGCGTACGTTCTTTTCACATCCGGTTCCTCGGGTCGAGCGAAGGGTGTTGCTCTGGAGCATCGGAACGCGGCGAATTTCGTTCAATGGGCTCAAACAGCGTTCACGCCCGAGGAGCTGGCCGGAACGCTTTTCGCGACTTCGGCATGCTTTGACCTATCGATCTTTGAAATGTTTGTGCCTTGGAGCGTGGGAGGCGCCGTCATTCTGGCACCGAATGCGATTTCTCTGCCCGAGTTGCCGGCATTCAACGAAGTGACACTCATCAACACGGTGCCATCAGTCATGGCGGAACTCATGCGTGCCGGCGCCGTGCCGGACTCAGTAACCACCGTGAACCTGGCCGGGGAAACTCTGCCGAGTTCGCTGGTCAATGATCTCTATAAGCACACGCAAGTACAAAATGTTTATAACCTCTATGGTCCTACCGAAGCCGCCACTTACTCAACCTACGCGCGATTGAGCCGTGATGCGGATGTCACGATTGGCAAACCGATCGCGAACACGCAAGCTTATATTCTCGACCGTGACTCTAAGTTGGTGCCTCGGGGCGGACAGGGTGAGCTGTTCTTGGGAGGAGACGGCTTGGCTCGCGGATACTTCGGCCGTCCCGATCTGACGGCCGAACGCTTTGTGCGCAACCCGTTTAGTGCGGAAACCGGAGTAAAACTCTACCGGACCGGCGATCTATGCCGTCACCGCGCGGACGGCAGTATCGAATATCTGGGCCGCTTGGACCATCAGGTCAAGCTACGCGGATTCCGCATTGAACTCGGCGAAGTTGAAGCGGTACTCGGAAAGCACAGCAGCGTGCGACAGGCCGTCGCCGTCGTTTGCGAGGGCGACGGCGGGAAACGACTGGTGGCCTATGTAGCAGCCAAGCCGGGCCGCGCGATCTCGGCCTCCGAGTTGCGTCAGCATTTGGAGAAGAGCTTGCCAGTTTACATGATTCCCCAGGCCTTTGTCGTGGTCGATGAATTTCCTCGCACGTTGAACGGAAAGGTGGACCGTTGCGCGTTGCCCTCACCCGAGTCCCCGGACAGAACGAAAGCGGTAGGCCCGCGCGATGAACTGGAGACAACTCTGGTGCGGATCTGGGAAACCGTTCTAACGGTGCGGCCTATTGGAGTTACGGACAATCTTTTCGATCTCGGTGGCCATTCGCTCCTGGCAGCAAGGCTTATCGCACAAATGCAGAGCGTGACCGGCAAAAGGATTCCGCTGTCGGCAATCTTCCGCGCGCCGACGATTGAGAAACTTGCCCGTCTGCTCGCAAGCGACTCCGTGTCGAACCCGGATCCCGTTCTCATGCAGCTCCGTCAAGGCCACGATGGCGTTCCGTTTTTTGCCGTCGCGGCTCCTGGAGTCGATTCGCTCGGTTTCGCGCTATTGGCACGTCACCTGGGCGATGAGCAATCCGTATATAAGCTGCAAAGTCCCAGTCCTCGAATTTTGGGCCCGTTCGAAAAGGATGAGTTACGCGCCCTGGCCCGAGAATACGTGACCGCGATGCGCACCGTACAACCACACGGTCCGTTTTGCCTCGGCGGCATGTGCGAAGGGGTTTTGATCGCGCAGCAAATGATTCTCGAGCTGGAGTCCCAGGGGGAAGAGGTTGCGCTGTTCGCAATCTTTGATACCTGGGTCCTGGAGAACTCTCAAATCCGCCCGTTATGGAGGATCGATTACTACCTGCAACGAGTTCGCGAGTTTCCGGAACTGCCTCTCAAGAAGCAACTGGCGATCCTGCGCCACACGGTCAAACGCTGGGCGAGACGAAATCGATCCACCCGAAATGCCTGGGCTCAAGTGTACTGGCCGGGTGACGACTTCCAGGCGCCGCGTTTTCGTGCGCCCGTGCTGCTCTTCAAAAGACCGCGACAGCCGTTTTACTACGTTCGCGATCCAAAAATGGGTTGGGGTGCTCGCTCGACTGGCGAAGTAGAGATCCGCGAAGTCAACTGCGGACATTTCGAGATGCTGCGAGAACCCCAGGTTCGAGTGCTCGGTGAACGACTTGTCGAGCGTCTGCGCGCGATCAACGAGAGGACTCCGAAGGCAGACCGGCCCTTCCCCGTGTTGCCCGCGGGAAGCGGAATCGAATCTGGATTCAGACAGCCGACACAGTGAACGAAGACAATTGGCCAGGGATGACATCAGAGAATGCGGCGGCTCCCGTCGTAGCTCCGCCTGGGGACGCCGGCGCCGAAAACCTCTCATGGACGCCGGCAGGTGATCAGTCTAAGGCCACCGCGCGTCCAATTAAGGTGATTGGACCGCCTGCCTTTTCTTTGCGCACCGTCTTCACTGGAATTCGCACGCTCATTCAATACTCCGACCTGCTCTATACCTTGAGCGTCTTCCGTCTCCACGTGCGTTACAAGCAGTCTTTTCTGGGCTGGGCCTGGGCGGTCGTTCAGCCTTTAGCCCTGATGGGCATCTACACTTTTATTTTTTCCCATGTCACGACGGTCGCGACTGGCGGAGCCCCTTACCCCATTTTTGTGTTCTCTGCGCTCTTACCCTGGATTTTCTTTTCCAGTTCCATCACGAACTCGATTCAGGGGCTGGTCACCTACCCGAATCTGCTGACTAAAATGTACTTCCCGCGCGAGATCATTCCTCTATCGTATCTGGCCGCCGGCTTGGCTGATTTCCTGATCGCCTCGCTCATTCTTGCAGGGCTCATGGTCCACTATGGCGTGGCGCTGACTTGGAATGTACTCTATGCAATACCGATTTTTCTCCTGATCGCCGGGTTTGCATCCGCCATCGCCCTGTTCTTCTCGGCGGTTCACGTCCGTTTTCGTGATGTCGGGCTCGCCATGCCTTTTGTGATGCAGATCTGGGTGTTCGCCGCGCCGGTGGTCTATTCGGTCCAGTCGGTTCCAGTGCGTTTGCGCAGGATTTATTTATTAGATCCAGTAGCTGGCCTTATTGAAAATTTTCGCCGGGCTGTGATCTATGGAACCGCCCCCGATCCGGCCGCGCTGGCCATCTCTGCCGCCATGGCGATCGTTTCGCTCGCGCTCGCGTACGCCTATTTCAAGTCCTCGGAAGGCGCCATGGCTGACCTCGTCTGACAAAAGCGTTCAGGAAACAGCATGATTGACCTCAAACTTGATCACGTCTCAAAGAAATACAACATTCCTGCCAGCAGTAACTCGCCCAAGCGCTGGTACAAGCGCGGGTTTGCCAGGCGATCGTCGGAAATGTGGGCTCTGCGCGACATCAGTTTTGAGGTGAAGGAGGGGGGAGCTCTGGGCATCGTGGGTCACAACGGCGCCGGCAAAACAACCTTGCTCAAGCTCCTCTCCAGCATTACCGCTCCCACGCGCGGCCAAATCACCATCCGCGGAAGGCTTGCCGCCGACAGTACATCGAGGTGCCGGTCAAACGCTACTCCTCCGGCATGTACGTTCGCCTGGGCTTCTCCATTGCGGCGCATCTCGATCCTGACATTCTGCTGCTTGACGAAGTCCTGGCCGTAGGCGATGTCGCGTTCCAGGCCAGATGCCTCGACCGAATCGGCGAATTGCGGAAGGCTGGGCGAACCATCGTCTTCGTTTCCCACGATCTTGCGGCCGTCTATCACCTCTGCGACCGGGCAATTCTGCTGGCTCGCGGCCAGATATTGTCCGATGGCACGCCCCGCGCAGTGATTGATCAGTACCAGCGTATGGCTTTTGCTGGTCAGGGAACTTCGCTGGACCAACTCGATCCCCAGAAATTGGCAGAATGTACCAGCATCTCGTTTTCTTCGCCTGAATCTTCCGATAGCGTTCGCACCGGCTATCCCATGATCGCGCGCCTGGGCTATCGAGCTGCCCAGAGCATTCCCGGCGCCGTCTTTCGCATTTCTCTCTACTGGCCCAGCGGCTACCTGTGTGCCCAGTTCACCAATGAGGCATCCGGCCCGCGGCTTAGTCTGGAGCCCGGCACAGGAACCATCCAGTTTCAGTGCCCAGTTCTGCCGGTTGTCCCTGGCCTCTATCGCATCGACTTGAGCATTGAGTCAAATGGTTGCGAGATTGACCTCAGGCAACGTTGTGCCTCGCTCTGTGTCGATTCCGGGAGACCGGCCCAGGGAGATTTTTACATTGAGAATCAATGGACCGTCGTGCGCAGCTGAAGCCCATGCAGGTCAGGGGACACAAGAACACTCAGGGCTAAACGAGAGCCTGAGGGATGTGCTTCATGCTCCTTGGGAGCTTTGGCCGTTTGACCCGGTGGAGAGACTGAAATTCAGCGTTGTGTTTTTCGTCTAACGGCGCTTTCGATAAACTTCCTGGCTTCTTCTACCGAAAGCTTTCTTAACTCCATGAGGAGCGCCTCTTTTGTCGCATCCGCGGTGTCGGCATGATGGTGACGTTGGAAGACGGGGGTACGCGCCTTCACTCCCGTGGCTTGCGCCTTCTCCAACTCCAGTCCCAATGCCGCAATGGTCGGCGCCTCGAAAACACTGCGCACCTGCAATTCCACTTCAAACGTATGACGGATCCGCGCCATCATCTGCAGCGCCAGCAGCGAATGCCCGCCTAACTCGAAAAAGTTCTGCTCGATTCCCACTTGCTCAACTTGCAACAGCTCCTGCCAGATGTCCGCCAGCTTCGCTTCTATCTCGTTCCGCGGAGCAATGAGCTCGGCTTCTTCCCCCAACGCAGTGGCCGACAACGCAGCCAGCGCCCCGCGGTCTACCTTGCCAGTAGGCAGGAGCGGCATTCTTTCTATCCGCCAGTAGCCGGCTGGCACCATGTACGGCGGCAGCTTTGCCCCTAGATGGCGGCGAAGTTCGCTGGCCGACGGCGCCGCCTTCCCATCATTCACCACCACGTATGCGGATAACTTCTGCTGTTCGCCCTCGCCCGTGACGTGGACTACCGCTTCCTGCAGGGTCGAGTGCGAAGCCAGCACGGACTCGATCTCTCCCAACTCAATGCGGAAACCGCGCAGCTTGACCTGGTTGTCCACCCGGCCCAGGTACTCAATCTCGCCCTGGGAACGAAATCGGCCTAAGTCGCCAGTGCGATACAACTTGGGAGACTGGTTCGTAACCACGCGGTTTGGAACGAAGCGCTCGGCCGTCAACTCCGGACGGTGTAGATAGCCGCGCGCAAGCCCGTCGCCACCGATGTAGATTTCTCCGGCGACATTTACCGGCACAGGGTTTTGATTGGAATCCAATATGTAGATCGAGGTATTCGCGAGGGGACGGCCGATCGGGATCGAGGCCTCCTCTCGGCCAGTCACGCGATACACGGTAGACCAGACCGTAGTCTCGGTCGGGCCATAGACATTCCATACGGATTTGCCGCGAGCGATCAGTTCGCGGGCTAGTTTCGCCGGTAGCGCTTCCGCACCACAAAGAATCTTCAGATCTGGCGAACCTTGCCACCCGGCTGCGAGAAGCAGCCGCCACGTGGCCGGGGTGGCCTGCATAAACGTAACCCCACTCTTACTCATTAGATCCCTGAGCCGGTTGCCGTCGACCGCATCTTCCAGACTCCCAATCACCATTCGCGCTCCGGAGATCAAAGGGAGATACATCTCAGGCGTGGCCATATCGAATGAGATTATCGCCAGCGCGAGCAGCACGTCGTCACGATTCATGCCGGGTTCGCGCTGCATGGAACGCAGCAGGTTGACTACGCTCCCGTGCTCAATCAGCACTCCCTTCGGTCTCCCTGTTGAGCCGGAGGTGTACATCACGTAGGCCAGCGTCTGCGGACTGAGCCTTTGATCGGGGTTCTGTTTACTCTCTTGGGCGATGACGTTCCAATCCGTATCCAGAAGAACCGTGTCGGCTCCAAAAAGACCGCGCTGCATCTTCTGTTCTGTGAGCACCATGCGCGGCTTGACGTCGGCCAGCATGAAGCTCAGCCGGTCGTCGGGTAGCCTCGGATCCAGCGGCACATAGCCTCCCCCGGCTTTGAGAATGCCCAGCAGAGCGACCATCATCCCGGGTCCACGCTCGAGGCACATACAGACCGGGACCTCGGGTCCTACTCCTCGCTTCAGCAGGTACCCGGCCAGCTGATTGGCGCGCTGGTTCAGTTCGCGATAGGTCAATTCCTGGTTTCCAGCAACTACGGCTACGGCGTCAGGCGATTGCTCAACTTGCAATTCGAACAGTTCGTGAATGCACGGCTGGGGGTGCGCTCGGGAATAGTCCGTCGTCGTCCGATTCCACTCGACCAAGACCTCCTCCCGCTCCTGCTCACTCAGGATCGGCAGTTGAGCTAAGGGTAGGTCAGGGTTCTCCAACGCGGCTTGGATCAGCTTTTCGAAGTTTCCGAGCATCCGCTCGATCGTGGATGGCCCGAAAAGATCGGTGTTGTATTCGAACTGGCAGTGGAGCTCAGTGTCCTCCCACAGTTCGGCAGACAGGTCGAACTTGGCGATGCCGGTCTCAAAATTCATCTGCTCGATGCTGAGTCCGGGAATCTCGAAGACCTGCTTGGGAATGTTCTGGAAGATGAACATCACCTGGAACAGTGGAGGCGTGTCGAGTGAACGCTGGGGGACCAATTCCTCAACCAGTTTCTCGAAGGGCAGGTCCTGATGCATGTACGCTTCCAGGGCAAACGAGCGCACCCGCCCAATCAGATCCCGAAAGCTCAGGGTCTCCGTGAAATCCGCGCGGAAGACCAGGGTGTTCACGAACAACCCGACCATGTCTTCAAGTTCGACTTCGTTGCGCGCCCCAATCGGGGTCCCGACCAGAATGCTTTGCTGATAGGTGTAGCGCCAGAGTAAGGCCTGAAATGCGGCCATCGACACCATGAACAGCGTGGCCCTCTCGTTCTGCGCCATCAATTTCAGTCTGGACAAAGTGGCGACATCCAGCGTGATTACCTTTCTGGCGCCGTTCCAGGTTTGGGCAGCCGGACGAGGGTGGTCGGTGGCAAGCTCAAGCAGGGTTTGCGCTCCGGCCAGCGTATTCTTCCAGTGTTCGACTTCCTTGCTGAGCGCCTCTCCGCTCATGTACTCCCGCTGCCACTGCGCGTAGTCCGTATACTCAATGGGAAGCTTGGGAAGCTCTGGATCTTTATTCTCGAGGAACGCCGCATAGCACTTCGTCACATCACGGAAAAGACAGGAAATCGACCACCCGTCACTGATGATATGGTGCATGACGATCAGCAGGATGCAGGTTTCCGGTCCCAGGCGAACCAGCAGGGTACGGAAAAGTGGCCCTTCACGCAAGTCAAACGGTTTCTTGCCTTCCTCGCTCGCAAGGCGAAGCGCCTCGGATTCGCGCTCTCCCTCCGGAACCGCGGTCAGATCGATGATGGGCACCTTAACATCTACGTTGGATAACACCACCTGTCTGGTCTCGCCCTCGACCGAGTCAAACACCGTACGCAGCGAGGCATGCCGTTCTACGACGGCACGGAAAGCCCGGGTCAGGACATCGATATTCAGCTGACCGCTGATCCGGAAGACGGAAGGCATGTTGTAAGTGCCGGTTCCGGGCTCGAACTGGTCGAGAAACCATAATCTCTCCTGCGCGAAAGAAGCTGGGAACGCCTCCCGACCCGCGTCCGCACTGACACCATGATGGCGACGTTGGAAGATGCGAGTGCGCGCCTTCAGTCCCTTCCCCCGTATCTTCTGCACCTCGAGCGCCAGTGCCGCAATGGTCGGCGCCTCGAACACAGTCCGCACCGGCAATTCCACTCCAAACGCCCCCCGGATCCGCGCCGTCACCTGCAGCGCCAGCAGCGAATGCCCGCCCAACTCGAAAAAGTTATGATTGACACCAATCGGCCGCGCACCTAGGACAGACTCCCAGATCTGGACCAATCGGGACTCGATGGCATCTTTTGGCGCGACAAACTCTCCCTTGGCCGCGAAGTCTGCCTGATCAGGCGCTGGAAGCACCCGCCGGTTGACCTTGCCGCTCGACGTCAGCGGCATCTCCTTGAGCGTGACGAAAGCCGACGGCACCATGTATTCCGGCAACTTCTCTTTTAGAAAATCGCGCAACCCGTTGATCGGGGGGATCGATTCTTGCGCCGATACAAAATATGCCACCAGACGTTTGTCTCCCGGCGTGTCCTCCCGAACAATTACCGAGGCTTGGCGAACCCCAGGGCACTTCGTCAGGATTGATTCAATCTCACCTAGCTCGATACGAAAGCCTCGCAGCTTAACTTGGTGATCGATCCGACCACGGTACTCAATGTTTCCGTCGGGAAGAAAGCGGGCCAGGTCACCGGTCTTGTAAAGGCGAGACCCAGCGTCCGAGCTGAACGGGTTCGGAATAAACTTTTCGGCCGTCAGTTCTGGGCAGTTCAGATATCCTCGGGCTAGGCCGATGCCGCCAATGTGCAACTCCCCTGCTACTCCGATGGGGACTGGCTGAAGGCTCGGCTCGAGAATGTAGATTTGGGTATTGGCAATCGGCTTGCCGATGGGCACGATTTGCTGCTTGCCACGTGGTTGGCAAGCCCAGTAAGTCACGTCCACGGCCGCCTCGGTAGGGCCATAGAGATTGTGCAGTTCCGCCCGTAACCTTTCAAAAAAACGCTGTTGTAACGCGAAGGGCAAGGCCTCACCACTTACGAAGACTTGTCTGAGCGCACGGCAACCCTCGAGATCTTCAACCTCCAAGAAAATGCTAAGCATGGAAGGAACGAAGTGAAGGGTCGTGATCTTCTGATCGGCAATCAGGTTTACGAGGTACGCGGGATCCTTGTGTCCACCCGGACGCGCCAGAACTAACGTAGCGCCCGTCATGAGGGGCCAAAAAAACTCCCATACAGAAACGTCGAAACTGTATGGTGTCTTCTGCAGAACGCGATCATCCGCCGTCAGCCGATACATGTCTTGCATCCACAACAGCCGGTTTACTATGCCCTCGTGGACGTTGGGTACACCTTTGGGTTTACCCGTGGAACCCGAGGTGTAGATCACGTATGCTAGATTTTTCCCGCTAACAGTGGCAGGCAGATTCTCGGTGCTCTCCTGGTGCAGACTTTCCCCGTCACGATCGAGCAGGATGACATGTCGCGCCCCCTGCGGTATACGGTTCTGGAGGCGTTGTTGGGTGAGCAGAATGGAAGACTTTGCATCCTGCTGCATAGTCTCCAAGCGTTCCCGAGGATACTCAGGATCCAACGGAACATAGGCGCCACCGGCTTTGATAATACCCAGGAGAGCAACGACCATTTCTACGGAGCGCTCGGCGCAAACACTAACCAGAACGTCTGGCCCTACTCCAAGCTTCCTTAATCTGCGCGCGAGTTGGTTCGCGCGAGCGTTCAACTGGCTATACGTGAGTTGTTCGGTCTCATAGATCAGAGCTATCGAGTCAGGCGTCCGCTCCGTCTGATCTTCAACGAAGTTGTGCAAAGGGATGTTGCTCGGATAGCTCACCCTGGTGTTATTCCACTCCACCAGGACCTGCTCCCTCTCCTGCTCACTCAGGATCGGCAGTTGAGCTAGGGGAAGGTCAGGGTTCTCCAACGCGGCCTGAATCAGCTTTTCGAAGTGTCCGAGCATCCGCTCGATCGTGGATGGCTCGAAAAGATCGGTGTTGTATTCGAACTGGCAGTGGAACTCGCTGTCCTCCCACACTTCGACAGACAGGTCGAACTTGGCGATGCCGGTCTCAAAACTCATCTGCTTGATGCTGAGTCCGGAAATCTCGAACACCTGCTTGGGAATGTTCTGGAAAGTGAACATCACCTGGAACAGTGGAGGCGTGTCGAGTGAACGCTGGGGGACCAACACCTCGACCAGTTTCTCGAAGGGCACGTCCTGATGCATGTACGCTTCTAGGGCAAACGAGCGCACCCGGCCAATCAGATCGCGAAAGCTCAGGTTCTCCGTGAAATCCGTGCGGAAGACGAGTGTATTCACGAACAACCCGACCATGTCTTCCACTTCGACATGGTTTCGCCCCGCAACCGGTGTCCCGATCAGAATGCTTTCCTGGTGGGTATAGCGCCAGAGCAAGGCCTGAAATGCGGCCATCGACACCATGAACAGCGTGGATTTCTCGTTCTGCGCCATCGATTTCAGCTGGGCCAAGGTGGCGCCATCCAGGCTGATTCCCTTCGTTGCACCGTGCCAGGTCTGGATGGCCGGACGAGGATGGTCGGTGGCAAGCTCAAGAAGGGTTTGCGCTCCGGCCAGCGTATTCTTCCAGTGTTCGACGTCCTGGCTGAGCACCTCTCCGCTCATGTACTCCCGTTGCCACTGCGCGTACTCCGTGTACTCAACTGGAAGTTCGGGAAGCTCTGGATCTTTATTCTCCAGGAACGCCGCATAGCACTTCGTCACATCACGAAAAAGACAGGAAATCGACCACCCGTCAGTGATGATATGGTGCATGACCAATACCAGGATCCAGGTTTCCGGTCCCAGGCGAACCAGCAGGGTGCGGAGCAGTGGCCCTTCATGCAAGTCAAACGGTTTCTTGCCTTCCTCGCTCGCAAGGCGAAGCGCCTCGGATTCGCGCTCTTCCTCTGGAGTCTCGGTTAGATCGATGATGGGGACCTCAACATCCAGGTCTGATAACACCACCTGCCTCGCCTCACCATCGACAGAGTCAAAAACCGTACGCAGCGACGCATGCCGTTGTACCACGGCATGGAAAGCCCGGGTCAGGACATCGACATTTAGGGGACCGCTGATCCGGAAGACGCGAGGCAGGTTATAAGCGGCGGTTCCGAGCTCGAACTGGTCGAGAAACCACAGTCTCTGCTGCGCAAACGAAGCTGGGAACGCCTCTCGATTCATCTCTTCTTGATCCCTTGAAGGGTGCTGGTAGAGTGGATCTGGTAGTGCTCTGAAACCGAAGTTCGACGCTAATTATCGCACAAAGGTTGGCTTGATTCTGCTTTCACGCACCGAAGGTTATAACCCCAGGCATGCTCGTGTGCCACGAGCGGGCGCCACGGGCGGAGCAACAACCGGAGACTAAAGACTCCTAAAAATCTACCGACCCTTAACGTCGGCCCCCCCGCAAAATTTGCAAGGAGATTTCTATGCAGGACTCATGAACTCTGGGAAGGCGGTAGAAGTGGCGGGGACTGGGCGGACTAAAAGAAGAGCCGGAAGAGGCTTTCCGGCCCTTCTCATTTGCGAGTTTCAAATCTCAAGAACCCTACAAACTCAGAAGTGCGGCAACGATGTACCGTTCAGTGCAGCGGTCACCAGCTTGCCTGCGTAGGCATTATCCGCGGCTGCTGAAGTCGTAAATGTCAATCCGTTTCTCCAGCTTGCAGGCGCCTCCGGGTGAAAACCACAAAGGATGACCCATCCCAACCCGGACTTACCCTCTGCGACGGCCGGAGTGTG
>WNGJ01010413.1_pt1 | contig 17235 bp, 14 predicted proteins | sample 5400611 | NCBI WGS metagenome assembly WNGJ01 (sample SAMN13153375, study PRJNA577476) | soil metagenome | isolation source: 40 cm soil or saprolite under Garry oak tree replicate 1 | place: USA:California | collected 2016-06-15 | reverse complement strand
TCTTTCGTTCCACTTCCCAGCGCTCGCACGATGCGTTGCTGGGTGATAGAGCTTAACGGAAGCGCTATCACCGATGCCGCTCCGGCTTCTCGCAGCGCTTCGCTCCAGCGCTGAATTCGCAGAAGATGGTCAGCCAGCGCCAGCGGCGTCTTTCCCGTTCCCACGCGGTGGAGCAAAAGAATTCGTTCACCGTTAAGTTGTAATCGGATTGGCCGCTTACCCGGAGGCAAATCCTCTATGAAATCAGAGACGATGACGATGTACTTCGGACCGAGAACGCTTTGCCCTTGCTCTGCCGCCAGCGCCACTGCTCCTGAAATATCCGTATAGGCAGACCGCTCGGAACCGGCTGTTGAGGCCCGCACTACGGTTTTCGTACACGCCTGCAATTTGTCGGCTATCTGAGAGGAGTCATCGTTGTCGCGTTTAATAAGGAATTGCTGGAATTGGAAAGGACCACACAGCGGGCCTGCAATCAAACTGGCAGTCTGAATACGTGACCACAGAATTTCTACAGGAGCCTGCCACTCCCGTTGTGCGAGTTCTGATGTTGCTGTCGCGAGCTCCTCAAGTGCCCGCTCATCACCTACCAGAGGCGCAAAGCTCTTGCTGAAGTCCACTAGCACGACCACCGAGGTACCGGCGGATCCCGATTTATTGACCGAGCATCCTCCCAAAACGAGTGCGACCACGAGTGGCAGTACAACGCGCGATTTGGACGTGGCGAGGAACATGAATGCATTGAACGAATCAAGATGCGCTAAGCACCGAAAACGTCGGGCGCTTGGTCTCATCAACGGCGTGTAGCGGCGGCACTTCGCGACCGCGCAGCCGGAATGCTGGCGCGGCAAGTGCGAGAGCCACGACCTCCAGACAAAAGATGACCGCAAGAAAAATCCTTACACTGAGTCGTAAGACTTCCTCAACGATAGCAAATAGCACGCCGACACAGGAACGAAGCCATATGTGCTGGCCCTTGCCCGTCGCACTTGCCTGACTCGCAGAAGCACTCAGGGCACCACAAAGGACAAGAAGGAGAATGCAGAATGCAGCCTGATAGCGAGTCACGCCAACACGCCAAAGAAGTATGCCAAACGCGATGAGAACAGTCACCGCCAGTGTGATAGCAGTTTTTCTCTTCCAGAACGACCCCGAAACAATGAGCCGCCGATTTTGCGTTCCATCGAGAAGCAGTTCGCCCCGCGGTAGCAACAATCCCAAGATCAAAAAGCAGGCGGATAAGCCAACCGAGACGAGTAGCGCTGCCCTTAGTCCAATGTAAGGAAAGAACGCATAAAGCCCGCTCGCTGTGACGATGAACAGACTTAGCAAAGTCAACATGAACCACATCCCGGCCAAGGACGCAAAGTGATGGGCTTCGGCCGTGGTTAGCTGTCTGGGTGCCACGGCATCCATAGCATTGCCTGAAGCCGCTCCCTCTCTCAGTTCCGCCACCGAAGCGACGAGCGACGTTGTTTCTTGGGCGGCAGCCTGGAGGTCTTTCCGGATAGCCTCCACTTCGTCTCGCAGGCGGCCTGCGCCTCTTCCTGCACCCGCGCAGGCAGCATCAAATTTTTCGCGATACCGCCACAAGCGTCGTATGAGCGCGGGTAGGTGATCCGCAGACTTCGCGATTCGCTCTAGCGATGCCGACCAGATTGCTCCCAGGCCGAAAAGCACAAGTACAAGCGTCGCCCCCCAAAGGAAGAATAATGTTCCCTGCTTGATTTGGTACCCAATCGGCAAGTCCACGAGGGAGCTCCTGCTAGGAGCAACCTGGGAATAAAAGAAGCCTTCCACGCAGGCCATCACGACCGCGAAACCAGCGGCAATGACCGGCCAAAGCGCAAAGCGTGAAGCCTCGTCCGGCGTCGGCCGGCCGGCCGTGTGCACATAGCCCAATCCAGCCTCGACCAGCGTAAGCATGAAGGCGAAAACGAGGTACAGCGGAATGCCAAAATAGGTAAGATCATGGGGGATGAATCCCAAATCCCGCAGAATCTGACCGAGCATTCCGGTATTGACAGAGATCAACGCGATCAGAATCATGCTCGATACGAACAAACGGACCTTTGCGGTTCGGAGACTCCCATGCTGTGCAGGTAGCTGGTCCGTCGTTGGCAGGTTCGGAAAAGCAGGCGCTGTTTTCAACGCCGAATCTGTCAGGTTATTGCTGACTCGCTCAAAAGCGCGCTGTAGATCAGAAACTCGGGCGAGCTGGGGCTTCAGCGTCTTGGTGATCTCGGAAAACGACGCCAGTGCTGCCTCCAGGCGCGTAAGGCGCTCAGACACGTAGGTGATCCCGGCATTGTCCCTGAAGTCCTCAATCAGCGCTTCAACGGCCCGCCGCCGACGTTCGCGCGCAACCGACTGCCTGGACACTAGTCGAGACAGGTAGGACGCAACTCCTCGCCGCACATTTGTGGTTATCGGATAGAAGAGGAAATACGCGGGAATTGCGGCAATCGCGATCAGTCCGAGAATTGCGACAGACCACGCCAGAACACCCCAGAACCAGGGGATATGTTGCGATATAAAGCTACTCAAGGGTTCCATGAGATAGTCTCGTTAAGAAGACTGCGCGTTGCTTGAGTCTATATACATACGCGGGTTGGTGGGTAGGCCGCTAGAGCATACACCTTGGCTTGTGGCCAAGCAGTTATCCTCGGCGGCAGCCGTCCAACCGTTCGAAATCTTGCGAGGTCTCACGGGATTAAAGACGCGTGCCTGCCCCGCCAGGACTGCACCACGCACAAGAATGGCGCAAGGCGCGCCGCCTTGCGAACACCTGCCGAAGGTGCGACGGCCCTGTTCAACGCGCTTCCGAAGCGGCGCAGGAGCTCTCTCGGCGGTCGGGCAAGAAGGTCCTCATTCTATTTACAGATGGCGATGACAACTCCAGCGCGCTCAATGCAAGTGCAGCTGTCGCACGGGCAAAAAAAGCCGGGGTCCCGCTGCACGCGATTGCCGAGGGAGAGGCGACACACTCTCGGAGAACCTGAGGAAACTTCTCGACGAACTGAGCGGGCGCACCGGCGGCGCCGCGTATGAGGTTAAGAAGCCCGGAGAGATTGAGCGGGTTGTTCACGAAATATCCGAAGATGCCCGGCACTTGTAGATGATCAGCTACCGGCCACCCCACGGTGCGAATGACGGAAAGTGGCGCAAAATCGACGTGCTCGTAAAGGGGCCGAAAGACTGCCGCGTGCGGGCCAAGGAAGGCTATTTTGCGGAATGAGCATACAGACGCGGCGGCACATTCTTGTGCTCTCCGCTAAAAACTGTCGGAAATCGAGACACAACCAATTGTCTCGGTCACCCTATTTCAGTGAGTCCGCCCGGTTGTGAAATGGCGCGCCGCACCTCTACATGGCCTTGGCGTGGACGGGCAGCTCTTCGCGATAGATCTTGAGATTATTCTTATCCACTACGATCGTCCCGGTATCCACGAACGTGGGCATCGGCGGTGCCAGGGCGGTGCGCCAATCTTTAAATTGGCGCACCGCGTTATGGTGCAGATCGTCGAGGAATTTTAACCCGTAATAGCTCATGACATACGGCTTTTGCACGATGGTGGCGGCAACGGCGCCGCGCTCAATCCATTCCAATGTCTCCGGATCATCGTCAAACGCCACGATGGGCAGCTTACCTTCCATGTTTAGGCGATGTAGCGCTTCCGCGGCACCGGAACCCCCGGTCGCTTCCAGGCAAATGATTCCGTCGACCTTTTCTTTCTTCTGCAGCAAATCGGACACCTGGTCAAATGCGCTTCGCGCGTCGCCTTTGTCATCCAGGATCTTTGTCAACTTGAGAGCAGGGAAATTCTTCAGCGCGTCTGCAACTCCGGCGACCCGATCGTCCAGGTTATGCTGTCCCTGAATGGTGATAACCGCGATGCTCCCCTTATCCGAAAGCAGCGCCGCCATCCGCTGTAAACTTTCTCGTCCTGCCTTGACATTGTCTGTTCCGATATACAGAACCCGTCTCGAACCCGGCACATCCGCATCCACGCAGATGACCGGGATGCCTTGGGCCATCGCTTGGTCGATCTCTGCTTGGAAAATTTCGGGTTTCCCAGCGGAAAGGCAGATTCCCGCAGGGTTCTCCTCTAACACCCTCCGGAACATTCCGAGCTCGGCGTTCGGCTGGTACCCCGGCGGACCGATCAGTTCCGCCTTGACGCCCAGCGCTTTGGCGGCGTCCAGGAAACCGGCTTCCGCGTTTTGCCAATACGACAGGTTGATATTCGTGGCCACGAACACATAGCGTTCGTTTTCCTCGTGGTAGGGTTTTGTACAGGACACGATCAGCGCTGACCCACCGAGTATAAGAACGAGCGCCAGCGTCGCCCCATGTCTGTTCATTGGAATTCTCCTTTCCCACTCCCGGCTGGCCTGCGCGAGTGTTCGCTCGCGCCCTGGAAAGTCTGGCTCTTCCCTGTCCTCGCTGGCAAAACTTTCGACGATGTGAGTTTGACAGGAGATGAACGGGGACAAAGGAACGCACGGTACACGAAAATCTGTTGATACCGAGGACTCATAGCGAGGATCCTTGACCTTAGCAATCCGGGGCCCATGATATTAGCAGAGACGGTGGTGCCAGCCCAGTGATCGGTTGTTAGTTTCATCGGCGGGCGGAGGGGCGTTGTACAATGCATCCTGCCTCGCCGATCCGAGCGAAGTTGGCCAGCCATGCATGAGCTCCGGAAGGAAAAGCGTAATCCCGAGAAGCTTCTAGTGCTCCTCTCCCAAATGGCGGAGCCGTTGCTTACCGAGTCTGCTTCGACAGACAATGTCAGCTCTCATGGCATGCGAGTCCGAACACACCGCCTCTGGAAGCGAGACTCTCACCTGATTGTGCAATCCTCTGAGGGAGAACTTTGGGGACGCGCGAAAGTCGTCTATTGTCAGACGCTTCCGGCCAGCACCTTTGCCCTCGGCATAGAGTTTGTGGCCCGGACAGGCGGATGGATTATGCGGTCATAGGTAAGAGGGGCCTGTGGAGGAAAGAACATGAGAACCTGCGTCGTCGCGACGAACGTCTTCTGTGTGGGTTGCCTACGGCAACCGTTTTCTGGCGGGTGTCTGGCTGGGTCGGGCAAAGATCCTGTCCCGCTGTCCCCGTTTCAAGCGACCCGATTCTCCGAGGCTGGTCGAAAAGGCCTTCCATTGTCAGGATCGAAGCCAATCAGAAACCATGGTCGGCCGATGAGTGACAAGCCGACGCAAAGCGAGGAAGCAGTGGCTCGAATTGAAAGCACTCCTGTCCTCGCGTACAGGTAAACACTTTTTCGGCCACCTGTACGCTTTCTGGACCATTCGGTCAGGCGCAAACTGTCGTTCAGGGAGTATCTTGGGGTCGATCATTGGTTCCGGGGGAACAGCCAGAAGCTGCGGAACCCAAAATCCAACAATCGAAAAACGATGCTTCACTCGCAGGCACGCACGGCTGGTGCGTCTTGCGCCATGGGAAATTCGGAGGCTCAAAGCAGCGGCACGCGCTGCGCCGACTTTGGAGAGCGGCCATACAACACCGAGCGATCCTTGGCACGCTGTTGTGGGACCCATTGCCCGAACCGGGGGGCTAGCGAAGTTTGGGGAGAGGGGAAATGAAGCAAACATGGTTCGAGCAGTATCAGGAACGGCGAGCGGTAACACGAAAGAAACAACAAAACAATTTGACCGCAGAACAGAGTGAAGGCTACGCACGAGCAGCACGCGGCGAGATGCAAGACTTGGTCCAAGTGCGAAGAAGAGAGCAACAAAAGGAAGCAGAAAACGGCGGCTTTTTGGAAGTGACGGAAGAGCAGGCGATAGAGGACCAGGACATTAAATGGCCCACGGGCTCGGACCGACACCCCTTTCAGCGAGTTGCGGACTTGTCGTTGAAGATAGCGGGGCGAAACAAGAATCTCAGAGATCGTTTGTTTAGGCTTCTCGCGGAAGAGGCTGCAAAAGGAACCTGTGCCGCCGCCATTTACGAAGCCGTTTGGGAAACCATCAACATTCTTGCGGATGACGTTATCGATGAGGCCATTGACGTTGTCTATGATGAACCCAAAGTCAAAGCTGCGACCGCCGCTTGACGCGTTCCAGCAAATCAGGGATCGCAACAGCGAGCCGAGGGCCTGAAGCTCCCGAAGGCTGAAGCGGAAGCAGCGTATTGCCTACCAGCCGAGTTGCCGCCTCACGGCGCTCTCGCCTTGGTGAACGGCGCGAGTCCTTTGCCGGGAAGACGTTGGCTAAAAGATGTCGGCCTTGAGCATGTGCTTATCAGGTGTTCCTGTTCCGTTCGGGCGAATCATCTTGGCGATCAATTCCGCCACTCCATGGGTCAATTTTGTAGCCGAGGAATGTTTCCCTTTTGAATCCATAAATATCGTGATACTCGATAGCGATGTAGGCGCTCAGAAACTCGCCGCGCTTTAGGCAGCCCAAGCAAGTCAGGTCAAGACTCCTAGACTGCTCCTTGCCCACACCGAGTGGCCCTATCGGTCCAAAATTTTGGCCGGCGCTCCTATTGGGACTGCCCAACATCGAACCCGCAGGGAGAATCTCTAGATGACCATAAACCTTGTCTACCCAGGCGGGACTTCTGCCCTCATTCTTGCAAGTCAACTTCACATTTGCGGTCACGCGTTCGACCGTGCCTTCGGCTTCACTCTTAGAGGCGCTCTGCTCCACATGCAATATTGACTTTTCCGACCAGCCGAGCTCCGCCATTACCCAAGCACGCTCGGTATGGATAATATACTCGGCGCCTGCCTTGGCAGCAGCCGCATTATTCTGTGATGCCTCGACTTGTTTTTGGGAAATGCTTGACTGAGCTAGGGTTTCTCTGTGCTGTTTCCGACTGTCCAGTCTGTCCCAGACGAAGATGAGGATCAGTGCGATTCCTGCCAGCCAAATCGCCAAGAACTCATGCGTTCTTAGCCAGTCCATGGAACACCTGCCACGTTTGAATTGCGTCGGAAGAACGGGGAACGCGATTATAACAGCGATTGCTCCCGGTAGGGCCGCGCCATCCGGGCTGAGATTTTTCGCCTCGCGGATTTCCCGGAGCAGTTCCATAGCTCTCAAGACTGTTCGCCGGAGCATGCCCGGCGCAGGGTTTTCGCAATTGGGGCAGAAGTGGGCGCCAATAAGCGATTCCCGTTTCTAGAGTCTGGTCCATGGGCCGCATGTAAGCAAGGCGACAGCGTACCTTTGCTCGGGTCTGTAAACTCTGTGTACTCTGCGCTTCTGCATGATCTTCTCGGTCCTCACGCCGGAGGACGTTACACCCAGGCAACTCTCAGTAAAAAAGTTTCTTCCGGCAGCGTCTTTCCTCTACACTCTGGCTAACCCGCTTGACGGAGGAAACCATGAGAATTCGATCGGGGCCTGGTGTGTCCCTGGCGCTTGTTCTCGGCCTGCTTCTGGCCCTTCCGGCTTTTCCTCAAAGTGGGGGCTACGGCAGCATTGGCCCCGGTAAAGGCGAGGTCATTGGAGGCATTGCCGGCGGCGCCGACGTGCTCGGCGTGGTGGGCTACCTGATCTATCATGAAACGCACAAGCCTCCCACCATCACCGGATGCCTGACCTCCAAGGCGGACGGCCTCTCCCTGACCAACAAAAAGGACCAGAAGGTTTACACTCTCAACGGAAACTTGGCGGCACTCGAACCCGGCGAAAAAGTTGCCATCAAAGGCAGGAAGGTCAGCACGAAGGACGCTAGCGGCAAATTGTCCTTTGAAGTCGAGAAACTCAACAAAGACCTGGGCGCTTGTCAGCCTTAGCGCAGGCCTGTCGGCATTCATCATCGCGGGACTTGTCTGCCACCTTACCGCTCGTCGTTAGGCGGTCCTTGTGGCGAGCGCTTGTCATTCAGGAAAAAGGCCGGGTCCAGCGAAACCGCCACGGGTCGAAACGCGATGGGCGTTTGCAATAGGTCAAAGCAATCGCAAAGGTCTTGGGCCGAGGTGTTCACGTAGTCTTCCCAAAACAGGATTTTTGGCAGCGGTCAATAAATATTTGCCGCGTCGCGATACGGACTGAACCACACATCATCATCGACATATTCGCGATACCGAGGCGGAGGGATCGAGGATGAAGGTCGTGAACGTCCTGAACTTTGCCAGGCAGCTCCAAGGAGGTCGCGGCGGGCGGCAGAAGCATTCTAAAAGGCAGGAGACGCCATTATGGCCCAGAGCGTCGCTGTTGCGATCGTGCATGGGATCGGCAGGCAAAAGGAGGATTTTGCCTCGGCAATCATTCAGCAACTGCGCAGGCGTGTGGCGCATAAGCTCGGGGCGGATCCCGAACAGGCCCCACGCTTCTTCTTCCAGCCGGTCTATTGGGCTCCAGTTTTGCAAAACGAGGAGCATGACCTCTGGAGTCGTCTCCGCAAGGGAGGAAGATTGGGGTGGACCGCCTTCCGCGAGTTCATGGTGGATTTCGCCGCTGATGCCATTGCCTATCAACCGATTCCCGGGAAGCGCGATGCCTACGACAAAGTGCACGCGGTATTCGCGGATACGCTACGGCGTTTGTCGCAGCAAGCGGGCCCTTGTGCCCCGCTATGTGTTATCTCGCACAGCCTCGGCACAGTCATCGCAAGTAATTTCTTCTACGACCTACAAACGCATTCTTCCGAAAAACCATTGATTGCGCAAAGCGTGCTCCAGCAGTTGGGTGATACGCCACTCGCGTGCGGGGAGACATTGACTCTCTTCTACACGATGGGCAGCCCCATCGCGTTGTGGAGCCTGCGCTACCAAAACTTCGGCAGACCTATACAGGTGCCTTCGCCTAAATTGCGCCGTCACCATCCGAATCTTTTCGGTGAATGGGTGAATTTCTACGACAGGGCAGACATCATCGGCTATCCGCTAAAGGAACTCAATGGCGACTATCGTCGGGAGGTGACTTCCGATCGTGCAGTCCTTGCCGGGGGCCCATTTACATTCTGGAATCCGCTCTCGCACCTGAAGTATTTTGATGATACCGACGTCCTAGGGCCCATTGCTGAAGGGCTCGTTGGCATGTGGCAGATCATTAATCGATAGCAGGCGTGATCCCACCAGAAGCACTGATTACCCACAGAGTTGGCGGCCAAGAGTTTCGCTTGCCTGGGGATGAAAAGGAACGCTCACAGTATTCCTGCCGCGGCTCTTAAGCCCGACGGGCAGCAAGCAGGAGAAGGATGGCTGGAAGTGAACGTTGCCAGGGGGTTTGACAAACGATTTCGCACCAATGTCTGAGTGTGGAGTCTAGTGTGGAATAGTTTCGACATATGGAAACGATTCAAATTGTTCTCGATAAGAGGCTCTTACGGGCTACCGATCAGGCGGCACGACGGACCAAGCGGAATCGTTCCGCCTTGGTACGCGACGCGCTGCGGGAGCATCTCCGGAAATTGGAGGTCCAAGCTAAAGAAGAACGCGACTGGGAGGGCTATTCAAGGCAGCCGTACGCGCCCGATGAATCGCTGGTTGGGAAGCGGAGGCGGCGTGGCCAGCAGAATAACCCGAGGGGACGTCCGACTCTACCAGTTACACAATGCGGTCACTGTTTCTCAGGCTCGACTGGGGAGGCGGCTGGCCCGCCTGAATTCCTTGCGAATGAGCGAAATCTGTGCGGCATTGCGGTTCTCTCTTGGCTGCGATCTCAGTCAATCCTAGCCAAGGCGCTTCACACCCAGATACCCGGACTTGCGAGCATCGGAGCCCCGCTTCTTTCTATCATTTCAGGGTAGCTTTCGAAGCACGACCTTGAGCGAGAGGCAAAACTTCATAGCAGTCAAACGCCACTCCTGCACAGATTGCGGCCTGGGGAGAACGGCCCGGCTGGATATGAACAACATGACCCGTGCAGTGCCATTCCGCTGCGGGTTTGTGGCTGACCACGGGCGTACCCTTTTGTAGCGGTAAATCCGTCACAAAATAAATTCCCCGCGTAGAGACATTCAGAGATTCCGCCGATCGCTCCGGCGTGGCAGATTTTGGAATCCGAACGCGGAGGGGACGCTTGAAGTCGAATCGTGTAATTAGCCGCCGTTCGGTTGCCGTCATAGGAACGAAACATCTTCCTAAAGGACAAGGGAGCAGCAAGACGCTGAGGATGGTCGAGGCAGAACCCTATTCTCGGTACAGGTATTTACCTGCGGATGGGTCTTTTAAGAGGCAGTCCGTTTGCTTTCCGTCGAATTACGGCTGACCCGAGGCATTGCCCGCATTACCCGCTGCTTGGCGTTACCGCGGCGGCGCTCGGTGCTAAAATCTCGTCGCCCAGGACTTGGCTGATTCCATCAAGAAGACTTTGTTTGAACAGGGAGAGCAGAGCTAGCTTAGCTAGCTCACACTTGTCCATCGAGGCTAAAGACACGCGAAGGCCAGAAAGGGAGAAATCCAGTGAGTAACCCATTATCGCGCAGAAAGTTTGTCGGTCACGCCGGCCTAGCCGCGGGCTGGTCCGCCCTGCTTCGGGGCGCCCCGTACGACTCGCTTCCCTTAGGTGAAGGCGTGTTTGTTTCCCGAGAGATGCCCGACCGCATCGTGGACACGCATGTGCATTTCGACGAGAAAAATCCCAATTTCCTAAGCGACCTCCTGAAGCTCTCCGACCGCCTGAATCTCACAGCTTGTGTGCTGACGCCTTTTCCTTATCGGAAAGTGGTCCTCGACGCGGCGAAACAGCATCCCACCGAGATCATCCCCTTCGGCTCGGTGGACCTGGACGCTCCGGACGCAGTCAAGCAAGTCGAAGAACTGCACGCGATGGGTTACCGCGGTCTCGGTGAGCTGGAGTTTGTGAAGAAGGCGTACAACGACCCCTCGTATTCCCCGGTGTACGAACTGGCAAACCGGTATGCCTGGATCGTTCTTTTCCATACCGGCATCGTGCTGCGGAGAAAATTTGACGAGCCGGAAGACGTGGCTTCCGGCCGCATGCGGCCGATTTACCTGGAAGAAATTGCCCGGCGATTTCCGAAAATCACCGTGCTGGGCGCGCACTGTGGTAATCCCGAATACGAGTGGGCCGCGGAGATCGCGAGGTGGAATCCCAATGTGTTTTTCGACCTGAGTGGTTCCACGCTCACGAAAATGCAGGCGCGCCTCGCGGATTTTCAAAGGATTTTCTGGTGGTCGAACACGGAATGGCAGAGCCCGGAGTGGAAGGTAAAGCCCGCAGACAGCGACGCAAGCGCGTTTGTGAAAATCGTTTTCGGTTCGGACACCGGCTTGGGAGAAATCGAATCGGTGGTGAAGCAATATCACGCGATGTTCGATGCCTGCGCGGTTCCAGAACACACTCGCAAAATGATCATGGGCGGAACGTTGGCCAAGATGCTGAGGCTCCCCGATGGTCATTAAGATTTATGAAGACAAGACCGCTCTCGGGCAAGCTGCGGCGGAGCAGGCCGCAGTTTCACTCCGCAAGGCAATACAGGAACGCGGCCAGGCGCGAATCATCGCCGCGACGGGCTCCTCGCAGTTCGATTTCCTCGACGCTCTGACCGCTATGCCCGGCATCGATTGGCCGCGCGTCGAGATGTTTCACCTGGATGAATACATCGGGCTGCCGGCGTCCCACCCCGCGAGCTTCCGCAAATACCTTCTCGAGCGTCTGATTCAGAAGACCAGCATTAGCAAGTATCACTTTCTCGAGGGTGACGGAGATGTTCCGAAGGCCGTTCGCAAGGTCGCGGCGGAGTTGATCCGAGCTCCGATTGACGTCGCCTTTATCGGGATCGGCGAGAATGGCCATCTGGCGTTCAATGACCCGCCGGCGGATTTCCAAACCGAAGAACCCTTCCTCATCGTTGACCTGGATGAAGCCTGCCGCCGCCAGCAAGTGGGTGAATCCTGGTTCGCGGATCTGTCGGAGGTCCCCAAGAGAGCGATCTCCATGTCCGTGCGCCAGATCATGAAGTCGAAGGAAATCCTTGCGGTCGTTCCGGAGGCACGAAAGGCGCAGGCAGTAAAGTCCTGCTTGGAAGGCGAGATCAGCCCAACGGCGCCGGCGTCCATCCTTCGCACGCACGCGCATACGACGGTGTTCCTCGACAAAGATTCGGCCGCTCTGTTGAGCCCGGAAAAAAGAAAGGCCTTCGTTTAGGCACCTCCACGAGGCAATTGCGGTATAGCTGCGGTTCGGCTTGAGACCCGTGGCATGGAAGGAGCTCCAGCGCGGTGCGCACGGCATGATCGGTGAGAAGAGCCTCGAGCCAGGGCGGCCCATTCCGCATTTGCGCTGGTGGATGGCCGCGCTGTTGTTTGCCTCCACGGTCATCAATTACATTGACCGGCAGACGCTTTCGTTGCTCGCGCCGTATCTCAAACAGGACTACCACTGGACCAATACCGACTACGCCAACCTGGTGATCGCCTTCCGCGTGGCCTATTCCATCGGTCAGACACTTTGCGGAAGGTTGATGGATCGCATCGGCACGAGGCGCGGGTTAATTCTTTCCGTGCTGTGGTACTCCCTGGTTTCGATTCTTACTCCGCTGGCCAGGGGCTTCTATAGCTTCGCGTCGTTTCGTTTCCTTCTGGGAGCCGGGGAATCTGCCAATTGGCCGGGTGCCACGAAAGCGGTTTCCGAATGGTTTCCGAAGCGTGAGCGAGGGTTGGCTACCGCGGTGTTTGACAGCGGATCGTCGGTCGGCAGCGCCGTCGCCCCCTTCCTCGTTTTGACCGTGTACTTTCGCTGGGGATGGCGTCCCGCGTTCGTCCTTCCGGGATTGCTTGGTTTGCTTTGGCTTATGGTCTGGCGGCGCACCTACCACACGCCACAGCAACATCCGCGCATCGGCGAAGCCGAACGCCAAATGATTCTTGCCGATGTCTATGCCCCCGACGTGAAAACCAGCGGGCCGAAGCCGGGATGGGCCGAGCTGCTCACCCTGCCTCAGACCTGGGGAACGATTGTCGCCAAGGGGCTGACGGATCCGGTGTGGTTCTTCGTCACGGATTGGTTTCCCATCTATCTGGTGGCTAAAGGCATTCCTTTGAAGAGCAGCCTCCTGGCCATATGGGTTCCGTTTATCGCCAGCGATTTGGGAAATTTTTTCGGTGGCGCCGCCTCCGGCTACCTGATTAAGCGCGGATGGTCCCTGGGGGCCGCACGAAAGGCTCTCGTGGTATTTGGCGGCTTCGGCGTGCTTCTGCTCATTCCCACGGTTCTCACTTTCAACTTGTGGGCGATTGTGGTGCTCTTCTCGCTAGCTACGTTTTCCTACGCTGCGTTTTCGACCATTGCCAACGTATTGCCTTCGGACCTTTTTTTCAGCGAGTCGGTTGCCTCCGTGAGCGGTATGAGTGGAACCGGCGCGGGGATCGGCACGATCATCGCGTTCGAACTGATTGCGTACTTCTCCGATGCGCGCCAAGCGGCAGCCGCGCATTCCTTTGACCCGATCGTGATGGTTGCCGGGATGGTTCCTTTCGTCGCAATGATTCTCGTGTTGGTTCTCGTCCGCAACACCCGGGCAACGGAGGAGGGACTGGTCCGGCGGATTTAAGAGAATGGCCGATGATGCCCTTTCGAGCTTCATGAAAAAAGCTAGCTGCGAATTCGCGTGTGTTGCGTTATTGTTTTCCTGCGGTATGCACCACCCCAAGTGAAGGATCAAACCTATGGACAGCCGAAACAGCAAGCTTAATCGGAGAGAGTTCCTGCAGAAAGGCGCAGCAATGGCAGCGGGAAGGGCGGCACTGAACACCACGGCACTGTCCTACTCGCGCATCGCCGGAGCGAACGACCGGATCTCGCTGGGACACATCGGCATCGGAAACCGTGGCCAGGAATTAGACGGAATTGTGGCGTTGCTCAAAGACACAAAAAACGTGGAGGTCTCCTCCGTTTGCGACTTGTGGACTCACAACCTCGAGCGCGCCGTCGCTGCCAACCAAAAATACTACGGCAAAGCGCCGCGCGCCCTCAAGCATCCCCACGAGTTGCTGGCCCTCAAGGACGTGGACGCGGTAATGATATCCACACCCGAACATTCGCATTCGCCGATTCTGAAACTGACAGCCGAAGCGGGCAAAGATGCTTACTGCGAAAAGCCCATGGGTAACGTTCTCGAAGAGGTCAAGGCCGCCCGCGATGCCGTTCTTGCGCGGAATCTTATCGCGCAGGTCGGCACGCAACACCGCAGCGAACGCTATCAGATTGCCGCTCGTGACCTGATTCGCTCCGGCGTCCTCGGGGACGTCAGCAAGTATGAGATTGAATGGAACTATCACGGGCCTCGCTGGCGCGGGCGTCAGGAAGTGAAGATGATTCGCGAACAGGATGCCGACTGGCGGGCCTGGCTGATGACCAAACCTCTCAGGCCATTTGACCCGCAGCTCTATTTTGAGTTTCGGCTCTACCAGGAGTTTTCAAGCGGCATTGCCGACCAGTGGATGAGCCATGGCATCGACCTATGCCACTTCTTCATGGACGTCGACGATCCGCACTCCGTCGTCGCAAACGGCGGCATTTTTGCCTGGCCTGACGGCAGGGAGAATCCGGATACCTTTCAGGCACTTTTCACCTACACGAACGGCTTCCTGGTGAGCTATTCGACCAGTTTTGGCAACGACGCACCCAGCTTTACTCGGATCATGGGGAAAAAGGCTACGATGATCAACACCGGAGGCGAGGGCAGCCCGCGCTGGCAGATCGTGGAGGAAAAAGGCAATCACGAAGATGATTTGACGATTGACTCCCGGCGGGCCGTTAAAGACGTCCTGCTTCCCAAAGACACGACGCTTCCTCCCACGGCGGTTGGCGATGAGGATCCCTCGCACATGACCAACTGGATCGATTGCTTGCGCACCCGCAAGCAACCCAATGCGACGGTGAATCACGGATTTGCGCATTCCGTGGCTTGCATGATGGCCACGCGTGCCTATTGGTCCGGGAAGAGAATTTACTGGGATGCGAAGACCGAAGCGATCCTAGACGAGGCCCCAAAATAGCGGAGCGCGCGAAAGCGACCGATATATAATCCGTCCGGTGGAAATGAACGTGCGGCACTCGGTGGGTTACATGCTCTCCAAAAACTTTGTGCGTTACCTTCCGCGGCTCGCATACCTACTGGCGGCGCTGTCGCTCTTGGCCTTGCCTGGGCGGGCACAGAATCAACCTCTGCGCATCATCGCCTTCGGGGCGCATCCTGACGATTGCGACCTCGGCGCTGGAGGGATCGCTGCTAAGTATGCCGCGCGGGGCAACAAGGTGAAGTTCGTGTCGCTAACCAATGGCGATGCCGGGCACCAATCACTCCGCAGGGAGGAACTTGCCAAGCGCCGGCGCGCCGAAGCACTGGAGGCCGGCCGACGCATCGGCATCGAGTACGAAGTGCTTGATAATCACGACGGCCAGCTCCTGCCCACCTTGGAAGTGCGCGAGCAGGTCATCCGCGAGATCCGCCGGTGGCAGGCGGACATGGTCATTGCACCTCGCCCGAACGACTATCATCCGGACCATCGGTACACGGGCGTCTTAGTGCAGGACGCTTCCTACATGGTGATCGTGCCGGACTTGCTGATGGATACGCCGGCGCTGAAGCGCAATCCCGTCTTCCTTTATTACAGCGACCGGTTCACGCGTCCCCAGCCGTTTCGCCCGGACATCGTGGTGTCGATTGACGATGTGTTCGAGAAAAAGATCGATATGCTGGACGCGCACGTATCGCAGTTCTACGAGTGGCTGCCGTGGACCGAAGGACTGCTCGAGCAAGTGCCGAAGGATCCGGCAGAGCGGAAGAAATGGCTGGCCGCGGGGCCGCTAGCAACGAGAAAACTGCAACCGGAGTGGCGGGAAGCGTTGGAGAAACGGTATGGCGCCGAAGCCGCCCCCATTCAGCACGCGGAGGCTTTTGAGATCACCGAGTACGGACATCAACCGAGCGAGGAAGAGATTCGTAAACTCTTCCCGTTTTTTCCTGACCGGTGACACTTTCCTTGCGCTTGACCTGCTCCCGAGCTTCCGCTGGACCCGGTTCTGTCGAACAAATCCGTGCTCGGTGATGCACAGATCAGCCAATTCATCCATGAAGGCTTCGTGAAAATCCAGGAGGCCTTTCCGCGTGAGCTTGCCGACCAGGGCCGCTCCATTTTGTGGCGGGACACCGGTTGTGATGAGGCCGACCCAAGGACCTGGACCAAGCCCGTGATCCGCCTAGGGATGTATACACAAAAACCATTTGCCACGGCCGCAAATACGCCGGTCTTGCACCAAGCGTTCGATCAGCTTGTCGGTCCAGGCCGATGGCGTGCTCGCTCCGATCTCGGAACGTTCCCAATTCGTTTTCCGTCGGCTCACGAACCGGGAGACGCAGGCTGGCACGTTGACAGCAGTTTCCCGCCCGATTCGGGCGATACCGGTGATTTCCTGGATTGGCGCATCAACGTGGTTTCGAGGGGAAGAGCCCTGCTTATGCTGTTTCTTTTCTCCGATGTTCGAGAAAGTGACGCTCCGACTCGTATTCGCATCGGTTCGCATCTTGATGTCGCAAGGATTCTTGCTCCCCTGGGCGAGAGCGGCTTGTCTTCGAGCGAGCTGGCCGCCCACGAAGGCTTTCCTAAAACCGGTTCTCGGCAAGAGGTCGCGGCGACAGGCGAAGCAGGCACTGTCTATCTATGCCATCCGTTCTTGGTGCATGCAGCTCAAACGCATCAGGGCTCCCGCCCGCGGTTTCTTGCCCAGCCGCCACTTCTCCCGGCCGAGCCGTTTCTTCTCCATCATACAGATGGGGCGTACTCTCCCGTCGAGCAGGCCATCAGAATCGCGCTTGATATTGCTTGAGTTCGGCCTGACGGTGTAGTCTTCGCGCTCCATGCTTTCCCCAAAAAGCCCAAGGGATTGAGCTCGAAACGGACCGAGGAGGGGATCGTGTTTCTCAACGCGAACCCCGTCCGAGGTCTGAAACGGCGGCTGGAGCGGGAAGTGCCGACAGGCGGTCGGCCCGGCAGAGACAAGCGCCGCTACGGGTAGCGCTGCCGGATTTTCACGGTGCGATCCAGTTCATCGGAGACTTCCAGGATTTTCAGCTGCAGATCCTTGTCGAGCGCCGCCGTGCGCAGAAATGCGCGGACCTGTGCTTGAGCTTCGGTGGACTGCTGACCTCCGATAAACGCGTTGAGCCAGCCCAGGAGAAAAAAGATTTTGCGTTCCCGCTTGATCTGCGGCAGGGCTTCGAGCGCCGGTTTCAGAAAGGGCAGCGTCAACTCGGACTGGTTCCAGTAATTAAACGATCCCA
>WNGJ01005535.1_pt1 | contig 17238 bp, 20 predicted proteins | sample 5400611 | NCBI WGS metagenome assembly WNGJ01 (sample SAMN13153375, study PRJNA577476) | soil metagenome | isolation source: 40 cm soil or saprolite under Garry oak tree replicate 1 | place: USA:California | collected 2016-06-15 | reverse complement strand
AAGTCGTAACGAAGGTGATCTCCAAGAGGTTGAAGCACCTCTAGATCTCTGGAAACCAATTTATGCAGCACTGCTGTATGTGCGGCTAGCCCGATTCTTGCTGCTTCTTTGTCTTTTCCGAACATATGCGAGAATCACCATTCGACAATCAATAAATTAAATGTACTTGTTGTATGTTTACATGCTCCGAAATCACAGGTCTATAATGAAGGTTTATCAAGGTAAAAAAGGGACAAGCAATATGCCTGCCCCAACTCATTGGTTCTAAACCTCTTGCAAGGCAGACATCGGTAACACTTCAGTGTCGCGTTCCTGGGCTAGCCACTTGCAATATCCCTCTGCCCATTGCTGACGTTCTTGCTGCATCTCTGGGAAGAGTGGCCCACTCAGTTCGCCAAGGATGCACCCGATACCGTAGTCCCAAGTACGCTTCTTGCTACGAAAGTGGGGATACTCTCTGACAAGCTCTCGGAACCGTTCAATCAAGCGCTCATCGGTATATCTGCGTTCCTCTGGCTCTGCTTCATGGAAGAAGAATTCGCGTCCAACCCTGTACCCTCTGGCAGTGTCCTTGTTGGTAAAGGTAACGAGCGTAGTGACTTCTGGTCGGAGCTGTCGTGTAGACGGAGACAACATCCCGCCGTGAAGCATACCGATAAAATAGCCAATATCTTTGTGTAACTGTTCTTCGTGGCGTCCATCAAAACGGCTGACTCGTATGCACATACTGAGGTTCTCAATGAGAAAGCCGTCGGGGAGTGGCCCATGGGCTTCGATCTCTCCATGCACACGCCAGCCGTACAGACGCCAATAAAGGCCTTTTTCGTCACTGGTGGCGAACATTCCGCTTGACACCTTTACATCCTAATGTCACAGTAGCGGCGAGAATAAAGTGACTGTAACGACTGTTGCGCATGTTCTCACCTGCCAGCCTGTCGTCCGATACATGCCAGGCTGGTTTGCTATCGCCTCCTTCCTTTTGCGATTAGCCGACAGATTCCAGTGGTTTACAATAATCTTCTATATTGAAAGCTAAAGAAAACGCATTAATACGCTTTTCCCAGCTAGAATACGCGCTAATTAGAGCTATTCCATTTCAATAGTTGCTGATAAACGCGTTTCTTTGTAAATTATAAGCAACTATTGCTTAGAAATCAAGATGTTATAGCACTTATTCGCAATTAATAGTAAACTAGTTGCGTTATTAGCTCTGATGTGATAATATGTATCAAACCACAGAAATGTCATGAGGCCGCATTTATGACGAAGTTCGAGGAGCTAAGAACCAATGCCGGACTGACAATCACCCAGTTGTCTATCGAGGCAAGAGTATCACGTGCAACTATAGAGAAAATAGAAAAGAATCAGGCGGTAAGGGCACCTTTAGCTGCTCGTGCATGCACAGCATTAAGTAAACATCTCGGTTATCAAGTGACATATCAAGAGCTCGGGATTAAGACAGTCAGGTAGAAAAGGAACATAGAAATGTTCAGAAAACTACTAAATCGGACCAGAATCAGCCTCAAATCATAGCCGAGATACATCTATGCTCTTATCGATCCACGCCATGAAACGGTACGTTACGTTGGTGTTACCAGAGATGTCTATTTTCGGCTAAACCGACATGTAATAGATGCATCGAAGTTGGATAGGAAAGGGATATGGATAAGTGAGTTGGAGCAGCCAAGTTTATCTCTCGAGCTAGAGATACTGGAAACGATTGAGGCAAGAGCAGATATCGGTGTTGTTGCGTTAGAACATGAGAAAAATTGGACACGCGAATTTTTGAAATCAGGCGCCCCTTTCTGAACATCTCCAGTGTTTCTCAAGCCCAACCGCGACGACAGACCCGGCCCCGACTACATATTGATGTTCAAAACACTACCCCGTTGACACCTTTCACAGAGGCCAGGACTCGTGCGAGACTAACCGTCGCTCAATTATGCGCAGAAGCAAACAGTATCGTCTTTTGTTGTTCATAAAAATAGAGCGTGATGAACTTGTGAGTGGCCCCTTAGCCTCGCGTCTATGTAGAGTACCCAACTGTTACCTAGATCAATCGGTGACATATGAGAGCTTTGGCATCAGAATTCTAGAGAGCCGTAGACGCAAACGATGACAGCATTCGAAAAAGCAAGGATTGATGGGGGATTAACCATAATTCAGCTATCCATAGCGTCTAAAGTATCACGCTCCACAATTGAAAAAATGGAACGTGACGAACCCCTGAGGGCTGAACTTGCCGCTCGCGCATGCAGGATTATAAGCCAGCATCTTGATCGTGAAGTCATGTATGACTTGATATTAAAGTTATCAACTGATGAAAGAGACTAAACGGCTATCCTTATCATGGCATATACTTTCCGTGTGCCTGGTTCCTCAATTTCTATAGGTTTTATTTCCTCTAAGGAGGGTCGGAATAATTCATAGCAGCAAAAGCGGCATCAACAGAGAAACCGACAAAGCTTAACAAAAGGAAAGCTCCGAGCCCGATTCCTGTCGGGAACGTTTTTTTATTCCACGGACTTCGGCAGTTCATCTACTTCGGGTAAGTTGCCCTCGTTCTCTACATCGAATAGCTTCGCAAAGTCTTTGGGAAGCTGGCTTTTAATGTTCTCTATCTCACCCAACGTCACTACTTCGCTCAGCAGCGCAATCACCACCCTGGCATGATAGGTGGATTCTGTGAGATCTACTCCTTCACGCTGACTCACGCGCCAGAAGAATTCATCCAACGAGAAGCTTTGCTGAATACCCGTATGTGCACGCTCAAGGTACAGCGCAAGTTCTTGAGGAAGCTGAGATGCAAGGTCCTTTGCCTCACCCCCGGCCAGGCGTTCACCAAGCGTCTCCAGGGTCGCACTGCTAGCTCGCACAGCATCTTCACGTGAGTTGAGCTTTGCGCGATGCTGCACCTGGCTTATAAACTCGTCGTATTTCATTTGTGAACTCCTTTCAAAAGCACCTTGTTCTACCATCTTTTTTGGAAAAGTAATGAGGTTACGATTCCCAAAAAGTATCACGCAATCATCAAACCAAAAGTTTCTATTTCTCCAAAACATTGACAATCCACACTTTTACCTGCTATGCTTGCGTTGTTGAGAATATGTCGGAGGGTTTCGGGAAATGTCATCTGAGCTACCACCTGGCGCGACTAATTCGCCGGTCCACGCGGAATATCACATCTCACAACAGAGAACGCAGCAACATCCAGCGATGATTGCTTCACCATCACCGATACCGATAATGCCGGCAGAGCCAGCAGGGCCAATGCCTCCACCAGTTTCATCTATCAAACAGCGACTCAAAATATTTGTTCAAGACTTGCTGTTCGTTGACGTCTATCGGTGTGCATTTCGTGCTTGAGCAAGGCGTGTTTTGTTTGCCACGTATCACCATAGACAGCAGTTTTTCGCGGGTTTAGATGTCAAAATTGCTGTCAGTTTATAGCATTCTCATGATAACAAAAGGTAAGTATCTCTATGCCACAAGGAACAGACGTCAGTCTGGCGGCCCATTTTGCTCAACAGAAAGAAATTTCATCGTATGTAAGTAAAATAACCAATGGCTTGGTTACACATCATTGACTATCCGCCTGAGCTCGAAAATACATTTTTGAAAATAACCCACATGTTTAGCGTAAAGTCTGGTCCATTCGCTCTCATAGAACAAGAGGGACGAAATACCGCTGACTTCTATGCAAATTGTTTCAATGATGTGCGGATGGCTATATGTGCTACCTGGTACAACATGCATACCTTTGAAAACTTATGCAGAGAGCTAGAAGAGCGAGTTGAAGAGATAACAAAGACTCATGCGATAAAATCTCAGCTTCAAATGAATATTAGTGGCTCAGCCCAAAAACTCTGCTTTGAGTATGAACATTTTATGTTTCACCAAAGGACAACTGTCGATAGAATAGCGTTTTTTCTCAGTGGCTTTTTTAAGAAAGGACAAGAACAAGATAATATCCTCAAGGTGCGTAAGCATGTTGTAAGGCAATATACTAATCGATTAGATGATCCAAAACAAATTTATGCTCTAGCAATAGATGCGGTTGTGAATAAGCATCAAAGCTTCCTTAATTCTATACATGGCACCACAAGAGGACAGACTGAGCGAGATATCCTATCTCATAAAAGCTTTATCCCGTTCGTAAATCCATATGTTCAAATAACTCCGCCAGGAAAGGCATCTGTAGTTTTTCAGGCCACATTTGATGGGAAAAGAATTGCCCCCGAGAGCGCAAGGGCAATACTACTTCAACGTTATAATCAAGTTGCAGAATTTACAAAAGATATGCTCGACACTTTCTTTGATGCTTAAGGGGTCGAGTAGGAATGGACCCACAAACAACGATAAGGATGATTGATAAACATTCCATCGGCTCTGCAAGCGGCTTGAGCTGAAGCGAGGAAGATGCGCTTCTCCAGAAAAAAAGTGGGTTATCCCTACAGAGGTGGCTCGCTCAATCGGCTCCAGAAGTCACTGCAATTTCTAATCGTTGTTTGTGGGTCCATTCCTATTCGATCCCCTAAGTTGACACAACGTTCTACTTCCCGATGCTAATACTACAGGTACTATTGTCATCAGTTACATAGTCCCAAGTAAGCGTTAATGTTCCAGGCTTTGCAAGGGGTTGTGGTTGATCAGACGGTGTGAGATTAGTAAGGTCTACAAAAGCAGAAGCCGGAAATTGTTTTGCTAACCACTTACTTTCATAGATAGTCTTTGCCCCGCTTTCATCCTTCGTCATCGCCCCAGATGAGGTCGGACTATCGGTTATAAGTGTACTGACGACCTTTTTATCTTTGGGTATGAACTCAGCGCAGGCAGCACCCTTTTCGTGTGCATTGGATAGTACTTCAACACTGTCCACCTTAGCATTAGTGAGAGAGATACTATAATTTGGCTGACCCAAATTGAAAAGGTTCGTATTGCTGAAAAGGTATGAGTCACCGCTTCCAGATTCGGCATAATTTCCAATATCGGCAAAATGCGCTCGAATATCTTTCAGTGTGCTTCCGAGAAATGCTTCAGTGATTGGTTTGGGTGTAGGCGTTGGAGAGCCTGTCGGAGCATTGCCAGTATCGCCTGTATCACAACTGCAAAGAAGCATTAAGCAGACACATAAAAGAAAAAGCTTCTTCACCATGTTTATCCCAAGCCACTTTCTGAATACTAACTACTCTTACATCCATTTTAACACATATTCTACTCCGCCTTGCTTTTAAGGTAGTCGAGGATGGCATCCAGTTTTGAGTCTGAACTAAGATAAAGCTCACTGTTCCCTGGTAGCGGTCAATAGCGTTTTGATGGCAACCGGAGACTTTTTTGAGGGCACGAATACGGCTCTATCATGGGTTTTTGTTCGTACACGTTCGCCGGTAACCGCTCTTCATCGCCGGTTTTGCTGTCAACTCTGGGTTCTAACGCAACTTTCGTGAAAGCTCAAGTATATCTTGCTCATGGTTACACACGAATTGGCTTTATCAGAGCTTTGGCATATCTCAATATTTCCCTAGTCGCTTTAGAATCACGAAAGTTGCGTCAGATCCAACTCTGCTGTCAACAAAATGGCGATAAAGATGCCCAAGATCAGGTATTTATCGTGCTTGGTCTTGGGCATCTTGTTTTAATAGCAAGGTATTTGGGCACCTGCTCTCGAGTACAATGCTTCCCTGGCAAAAAATGCGTAGCCCAACCGATTCGCTCGGGCTCTTCGCTCACTTTTTGAGCTTGATGCTAGAAGTTGATAAACCCCCTTCAGTCCCCTTGCTCCAAAGCCAGAGAGAAAAGTTTACGCCATGAGCGCATTCACTACTCAATCTTAACCAAGTCATAACGAATATGACTCGTGAAACATGTGATAATCTTTCAAAGGGAGAGCAGTTGTTGGCGAGGACAACACAGTTGTCATGATGGCCAAGACCAATAGGCATGCCCTCTTCACCTACACAGAGACAAACACCGGCTCGACTTTCTCTCGTCCAGCATCTATCTAGCTATCATGAATAAACCTTAGGCATGGTTCAAAAAGAGCATGAACCACTGTGACAATTGAGGGAAAAGTTGCCAAAAGCATCCCTGAGAGGTAAGGTGAAAGCAAGAAAAGCGACACTCAGGGAGGAAACATGCACCATTGTAGCACAGCCGAACAAAGGGTCCAGTGGGTCAGTCAGTTGTTGGTTCCCCAACCACCTCATGGACTGGCTCACCAGTTGAGTCGTAGTCATGAGGTCTCGCGTCAGACTTTGTATCGCTGGCAAGAGAAAGGAGTCCGGGCCTTGCAAGCAGCTTTGGAAATCAGGCCAGCCCCACCCAAACAGAAGATAGCGGTGCAAGAACAGGTTTTGACCTTGTTGGTCGAAGCGCATGCGAGTTATCGCAATATCCAGACGTGTCTGCTGAAGATGTGTGGCGTCAAGCTGAGCGTGGGAAGCATTGCCCGCATCGTGCAAGAAGCTGGGCAACGGGCGCAGCAGTGGTTGAGCCAGCAACAGGCCAGTACCCCACGTGGCCTGGCGTTGGATGAACTGTATAGCAGTCAGCGCGGAAAAGCCTATCAGAGTGCTGATTGATGTTCACCGTGGGCAAGTGTGGGCCACCGTGCCGCCAGTGGCGGTGGATGGGGAAAGTTGGACGTTGGTCTGGTGGTATTTGGGGGAGCAAGGAGTGCTCTGTGAGCGCAGTGTGAGTGATGGAGGGCGGGCGATTCAAGATGCGCTGGCTCAGTTGCAGCGACTGGACCAGCATCAGCGCGATGTGTGGCATGTGTTGCATGTGGCTTCCCAAGTGCAAGGGCGCTGTGATCGTGCCTTGCAACAGGTGCAAGACCGCTTGCCTATTATTCAACGACAAGCTGAGCGTGTGGCCCAGGGCAAGAAAGCGCGGGGACGCGCTCCTTTGGCCAACGTCGCTGAACACGAGCAGCGCATTGCCCAAGTCCGCTATGTGGCGCAAGCCATCCGCTATCTCTCGCAGGAACTGCACAGCGAGCTTCTGGTCGTGGTGCTTAGGAAGGCCAGGGTATTGAACAGCAGAGAGCGTGAACAGGAACTGGAAGCCTTGCTGGTTCTGTGGGAGGAAGTGGCCAAAGAGGCGTCGCCCACCTTGCGGAAGGAGATCCAGTCGTTGAGCAAGCAACTGCGCTTGGCACTTCCTCATCTGGTGCGCTTTGCGGCCGATCTCGATGACCCTCAAGAGCAAGCATGCCAGCGATTGGGACCAGAGGCGGTGCGTTTGATGGCGGGGGCATGGCAACGCCGTAGCGTGCTGGGTCCAACCAACAAGGACTTGGTGGAGGGCTTTGATCCGGCATGGCGAGAAGAGGCTCAGGCTTTGCTGCACGTGTGGGAGCAGACCGTGCGAGCCAGTAGTGCCGTGGAGAATTGGCAGAGTATTGTCCGGCCCCATCTGGCTGTGCATCGCACCCTCTCGGCTGGCATGTTGGCGAGGCTTTCGGTCTGGCATAATCATCACGTGGCTCCTCGCGGTGTTCATGAAGGTCTCTCTCCCTTACAAAGGACGGGCACGCTCCAGGTTGAAACCGATTGGTTGGTGGCTTGAGGATATTCCCTTCAAGCCGCTTAATCGTTCAATTGTCACATTGATTTGAACCATGCCTTAGAAGGAAAACCATATGCGACACATCTCCCTATGGAGAAGGCTCCTCTACAAGCTGACTGGTGGTTGTCTGTTGCAGCATCAGTGGAACATCAGTGGCACAACGACAAGTGGTCACTTGATCCACCAGTGTGAACAGTGTGGAAAAAAGGGAGTACACTTCGCAAAAATTGAATAAGGAAGAAGATATTACGTACAAAAGCGCGCCTGAGCCACGGGATGCGCACGAATCCCTTCGCGACCATGAAAAGCGTACGGATGCGAGGCGGCTCATGCAGGATTGGCACAACGAACAGCAGGAGAACTAAACTTCTCTGCTGATTTCTTACCTTTTTATTACACGGCTTTCACCCCGTCACAATGCTTTCTTATGGTATGCTCATTTCCTTAAGGCAGCTATACCGAAAGTGTGTTCTATGGCGTCACCCGCCTACAGGCGAGCATATGGAAGTGGTGTACCACGTCCTTCTTCATTGACATTTTGCCTGGGGACAGGCGAGAAATACAGCGCTTCCTTGTTTTGCTTCCCAGGCAGACTTCACCCGTGAAACCATATTCTCGCATTCTATAATCACAGCAGCATATCGATTTTCTGACACGGAAGATGCGCACCTGAAGAAGCTCAGTGAGCAGGCAAAAGTGAGCAAGGCAGAGAAACGGAAACAAATTGAAGGTGTCTGGAAACGCCGGGCAATCATCGCGCGGCGCGGGTATATAAAGATGCGGTTGCATGGAGGCGGTGACGTGCTATAATTGTGTTGCTATGAGCAGCCTTGTCACCTTGACGATCAACGAAAAAACACGCGAGCAGATCTATACACTCGTTCGCAGAACAGGAAAGCCGAAAGAAGCGGTGTTGCGTGAAGTGGTGGAAACAGGATTAAAAAGCTATCACACACTCCCGACAAAAGGCGTCAAAGCACTCGTAGACCTGGCAGAATGGGCAGAAAAACACCATGTCACAGGCCCAAGGGATTTGAGCACCAACCACAATACATATGCTTGGGAAGAGTAACCAACTATTGGTGATCGTTGATGCTGATGCACTTATCGCCTTAAGTAGCACAAGCGATGCAAACCACGAGAAAGCGAAACGCATCTTGCATTTCCTTTCAACCTCTCACGCCGCAACCCTTTTTCCGACGACCGCCATTTGTGAAGCGGTGACCGTCCTCAGAGGAAGATTGAATAAACCCGACGATGCAAGCAGTCTTATCAACAAACTGCAAAACGGTGATCTTCCTGTGCAAGCCGTTGACCAGGAAACTCTCTTAACTGCTGCAACGCTGTATCATCCTCTTGCCTCGAAGAAAAATACGCTTTTTGATGCTGTTGTGGCTGCTCTTGCGAAACAGCTCAATGCAGATGCTATTTTTAGCTTTGATGGGTGGTATGGGAAAATAGGGTTATCTTTAGCTAGCGATCTTCTCGAACAAAGCAAAGAAGCAGCCTAGAACCATCATTGCCCTCTTCGCATCAGCAGTCATATCAGCCTGTTGAGAAACGTGAAGTGGGGTACACCAAGAGGATAATACCTGAGAGGTGGGGCAGGTTCGGTAATTCCTGAGGGGGGAGTTGACGAGCTGGCGCATCAACTCCCCTGCGTTGTTTGCTCCCTCTCCTGTTGTCTCACGAACCACCACGCTCAATGGCGAGAGGAGTAAGAGACCTGGTCTACACCCCTCGACGCATTCCCACAAGGAGGTTGTACACTAAGACAATCACCGCTATCACCAGCAGGATATGGATCAGACCGCCTCCGATATGTCCGACGAGCCAACCCAGGAGCCAAAGGATAACAAGAATGACGACCACGGCCCAGAGAATATTGGCTAACGACATGGCTTGTGCTCCTTTCATGAGCCAAGGAGAACACGTAGGGAACGGCTCCCCACGAGGGAAGAAAGATTTCATCCCCTCCTCTCATCACGAACGAGGAGCGCCATTGGTTTTATGCGACAGGGACACGATGCGTCTCAGACGTACACAAACTTTCTGCTATGAGAAAAAGTATGCTCATTTCTCCATGGACTCTCTCGCTGATCGTCTCTCTCCCAGCACTTCCGGGTTTTTCAAAAGGTTGAAGCGTCTGATGTCCTTGCTTTCCTCATCACTCCAATTTGTTTATAATCCCCACAGGTTCGCACCTTAAGAACGTCTTCCTGATGCTTCCCCTCCTTCAAAATGTGACCTGGCTCCATCCGGTAACACTTCTGTTGCCGGATATTAGTCAGCGCAATAATTTCCAAGGAGGAACCTATGACTCAAGAGCAACCCCCCTACCACCTGGCAGCGCGGTATCCCAATAAGACGCCAGTAGGCAAAGCGTACAATCCCATTCAAACGATCATTTTTGAGGAGGATTGTGATCTCTCTGAGTACCGTTTCTTTGAGCAGAAGGAGCGGAAGTGGTACGTGGTCGTGATCGGCGAAGAACCGTCATCCCAGCTGCAAGAGCGTCTTGCAACAATCCCTTTCATCTTGACAAGAGGAGTACGGGTGACGCTGGATATTGAAACGCTTGCTGCGCTCATGGATCGCCGGGCGCAACAAACACAAATAGGCTCATGGGTAGAACGCCACTACCATATAGATCAGGAGTAACACGTGGAAGGATATACAAAGAAAGGGGAACCATTCAGCAGGTTTCACGCAACGCTTTCGAAAGAGGATGCCCTCTCGCAGGGCAATACCTGGCTTGTGCTGAGAAATAAAACAAGGCTACGAATTTTGTATTTGCTGAAACAGTACGGTGGACTCCTCTGTGTTTCAGAGATTGCGAGGGTACTTGACGAGCATGCTGCGACGATTTCCCAGCATTTGGTGATGCTGCACGCTTCGGGACTTTTCACACCTACGCTTACTACTCGTTAAGAGATGGCGCATTTGAAGCGTACAAACGCTGGCTGGAGCAGTTCTTGTCTTCGCCCATTCCTTTATAGGGATGGGCTTTTCCATGTACGAAGCAAGTATGTATCCACGAACCATTTGCGCCGCACATACCTATTGTGTGTCCTCACAGAATAGTACTTTGTATTTGATTGTCCCCTTCTACAAAAATGCATACGGAGGGAATGCTGCTTCAAGCAACAGCTCCTTCTTTCATCATCGAGGGTTCGAGCGCAACGGAACAGAAAAGTGGATGAAGTGAATCTCTCGCACGGATGGAAACCTCGCCTACTTGGTATTCGATTATCTAGAGGAAAAGAAGGAGCTTGGGGGAATGCTGCTTCTGAGGGTCAGGGTGTGGGGGCACCCCGAAGAAGATCAGCACAGCTCCTTCTCCTTATATAGAGACGCCTCTCCCTGCCATGAAGTTCCCAACAGACAACGCTGACGGATCTGAAAGTAACTTGTGGGCATTTTGTAAAGCATCATTACGCTCATCATTGCGCCAGGAAGGGCAAACAGACGCAAGAAATCTTCCTTGCAAGCAATTACATTGCTGAAAGAATAACGCAAAATGACAGGTCGTATATAACTCGATAATCGCCTTACACTTGCACAATGGCAACGTCCACGTCGCCTTTACCTAATTGTGCGATCCACCTCTTGTAGTCCAGCTGAGGTTCATGTAGAATTGCTCTATTATCCGACGCCTTATCCTAAATAGTATAGAAAACAGAACATCAAGGAGAAAATGGTGATGTGATGGCACCAGAGCCGACTGGAACTATAAGGATTTTCTACTGCTATGCTCGTGAAGACAAAGCACTACGTAATCGACTTGAGAAACATCTGGGCAATTTGAAACAACAGGGTTTAATCATGGGTTGGCATGATTACGAGATTAGTGCAGGAAAGGAATGGGAGCGAGAGATAAGTGATTACCTAAATATAGCCCACATTATCCTACTATTAGTCAGTCCAAGTTTTATGCATTCAGAGTATTGCTACAGTATTGAGATGAAGCGTGCTTTAGAAAGACATGATGCCGGAAAAGCTCGTGTCATCCCTGTCCTTCTCCGCCCTGTGGATGGCGAAAACGCACCGTTTAGCAAGCTTCAATTTCTGCCCCTTGGTGGCAAAGCTATCACGAGTTGGCGTAATCGTGACGAAGCGTTTCTGAATGTCGCTCATGGTATCCGTAAAGTAGTTCAAGAACTTCTCCAAGAACAATCGATGGATGAGGAGATAACTCACAACAATTCTAAGCGTAAAGAAGCTATTCTTACTGGCTTCAAGGATTTAGATCACTTAACGGGAGGGCTTCAACGTTCCGACCTGATTATTGTAGCCGCTCGACCATCAACTGGCAAGACAGCTTTTGCTTTAAGTATTGCATTAAATGTAGCAATTAAGCATGCTCAATCAGTTGGTATCTTCAGTCTCGAAATGAGCAAGGAACAATTGGTGCAACGTCTTATCTCGATGGATACAGGCATAGACCAGCGATACCTACGTATGGGGAGGTTAGAGGATGATGAGTGGGAGCGAGTTGTCTACACTATGGGTACTATATCGGAGGCAAACATCTGGATTGAAGACACGGCTCATCTTACCACTACGCAGTTACGAAGAAAAGCACAGCAACTAGTGAATGATTATAAAGTAGATCTCCTTATTGTGGACTATGTTGATCTTATGCAAATAGAAGTATTACAGAAGGGATACGAAAACAGCGTGCAGGAGGGCTCTGAGATGAGCCGATGGCTAAAAATCATAGCACGGGAGCTAAATGTTCCTGTATTGGCTCTGGTACAGATATCTCATATAGATGCAAATCGTTGGTCGAAAATTCCAAGGCTTCCCGATATTCCTAGCTCATTTGAAAATAACGCCGATATTGTTATGTTTATCCATCGCGATGATATGTACAATCCTGAGACTGAACGCAAAAGCATTGCCGACATCATCGTTGCTAAACATCGCCATGGCCCTCTTGGTGAAATTAGCCTCTATTTCCAGCCAAGGACTACATGCTTTCGTGACCTTATGTTAACTCCTCCAAAAGGTGACTCTAACAGCGCGAGTTAGCTTTGTACAATGAAACATATCAAAAAGCCATGATTGGTGGCAATCTATCTTGTCGAGGAGATTTAGACATGAATATAAATGAGGTTATTAAAACAATCCTTGCGGTGATTAGGAGCATTAGGAGGTACAGCTTCCAAGATAAACAGACAGGACGGTTTATCATCTCTTCTGCATGAGAAGAAATAGCTCTGCAATTCCAAAATCACCAAATATGACGATGACCCGTAATCTTCGCTACGTCGAAATTCGACAGGGTGCAACGATCGCTGTAGGAAGTCAGGTCGCGTTGCAAGTGTTCTGGCCTCGCTCATCCTTGCACAAGGGAGGCAACGAGGAAGTAGATAACGGACTGATGGTGCGCCTAATCACACCGGGTTTGCGCCTGCTCTTCTTAGTGGGTCAATTTACTATTAACTTGCTATTGAAAAGCAATGTTTGAGCCTGATAAGACGAGTTCCTGTCGCAAGTCATTTGTGAATTGACCCACTTAGGTGCGTCAGCTATGAGCAAATATGCTCTTAATGGCCTCCTCAGTGATATAGCTCCTTACTATTTGCAGGCAGAAATAGTGCAGGTGGTGTCAACAGTTGCTCAGAATTGTCGACAATCCTGGACAACAGCGTTCACGCCGCCCTGGTTCAGTCTGGCGTGCCACCGTTCCTTTCGGCTTGCAGCACGTTATCTCCCCAGGAGTCGCCCTCAAGGTGAGCCGAGTCGGAACGTCACCCCTTGGGCCAGCGATAGCCCCACCACTTTGACATGTATGCTCATCCGCATACGGGCCTGGCCTGCCAGTCTTTGCCGGGGTGTCCCTCAGGCAGGCTTCTCCCATCCGACCTGTAGCCGGACAGGGCGTCAAGGGCTTTCAGCCACTCCGCTTCTTCTTCGCAGGCGGCTTCTCGCGTCGTTGCCAATGCCCCTCCTGGTAAAAACTCTGATGGACGTTGACAGAGGCATTGAAGTCCGCATTGGCCTCATACTGACAAGCAGGGCACCAGAACAGCTTTCCCCATCGCGCTTTGATGCGGACTGCGCCTCGGTAGGAGAACCTCTCCCCCCGGGCTCCGCATCGTGAGCAGTACTGACTGGTGCCGTGTGGATTGACTTCTACAGTCACCGTGCCTGCTGCGAAGGCTTTCTCTCTCGAGCGCGCGTTGATCTGCCCTCGCACCTGATTGGCTTGTTTGCGGTTCAGACGGCGAGACTTGCTTGCCTCCCCTCGTTTGATCTTGCGCAGCCGCTCAAAGAGCAGCACACAGCCGGGATATTGCTCGCAGACCTCAGCAATCGTCCGTGAGTCTTCTCAGCAGCGGCGGCATTCATCCGACGTACATGCTACCAGAGCTGCCTATTGCTGTGTTCTCCCTTGACTGCTTTGCCGGAGAGCCACTGCTTCTTCCTGATGCGTTTCATGTGCTGGTAGCGGTGCTGATCGAGCCCATGGTCCCTCACAAAGAGGGTCTTGGTGATGTTCCCATCCTGCCTGACTGTGATCACCGCCAGATTCTTGACATTGAGATCGACCGCGACCGTCACCAGGTGGGGGTCTTGTTTGCTCTCCTTCACTTTCTTCGCCTGGACTGCTTTGACCTGCGAGAAGTGCAAGGCAGCGGAATTTCCGCGCAGGATCAGTTTGGGACTTTGTTGCTCCCAGGCCGGGTCTGTCCGACGCGCTTCAAAGTAGCGACTCTGCTTGACAGGATAGTGGTGCCATTCCCATGTAGCTCCGGTGTAGACCTTCAGTCGGGCAAACGTCTGTCGCAGATCAGCTTCATCCAGTTCAAGCGCGAAGGCTCCCTCGTAGAGGGTCGGGTGATTGCTGGCTCCTGGGGGTCCAGGCCGCCCTTGCTTTTTGCCGGACGCTCGCCAGTTCGCCAGGTTGGAGAGATACGAGCGAACTTTGCCAATGGCATCCTTGATCACCGAGCGACGATAGGTAAAGGGCATGTCAGGGAAGTGTTCACTAAAGTTCCAGTCGGGCCGGGGGTGAGGGTGCTCTTTCGTTGCGACCGTCTGGAATTCGGCCCAGGTCAGCAACTCGTTGGGGGAAATGAGCCGTTCCCGTTCCTGCTGATCTCTGTCGGAGACAGAAGTGACCCGCTCCGTGAGCTTCTCAGGATGAGCCAGGAAGAAGGCGACGTAGAAAGCGCGAGCCGTGTCCAGGATCTTAGCGGTCTCCTCCAGATAGGCTCGCTTGCGCGTATTGGCTGCTCCCTGGGTCCGTTCTCCCAGGTCAAGCAGCAGTTTCGTCGTACGTGTAGCCTGTCCCATGCATGTCCGCTCCTCATTTGTACATTTGTTCTTCTGCTCTCCAAGTGTATGCGTCTCCTCCCATTTTGTCAAGGCTTTTGGTCGTCGCAGAGGTAGGCAAAGCATTTCCAACAGAATTGAGCGATCTTCTCCAGGAAGTCAAACCTTCAGTCATCGTTATAACTCCTGCTGCTCTAAGCGCAAAACAACGCAAGGATGGCATGGCATCGGTCATCAATCCACTCCCTTCAGCGCTTTCCAGAGGAGCAACATGGCAAATTGAACAAACGGCACAGGTTGGTACGATAGAGTTCAACTGTACTGACACTCCCCCGGCTAAAGCGCGGGGGGGTTCCTGGTTCCACGAGGCGACTTGCCACGACACGTCGAGCAGTCCTGGGAAGTCCAGTGCGGCTCTATGGCGATGACCGGGATAGCATGCAGTCCCCCGTAGTACTTCACCCACCTGAGAAAGTTCCCCCAACCGGCGTCGGCTATCGATTTGGCAAGATGCCGGTTCCTGATCATATTGCGTATCTTGAGGTCTTCATAGGCAATCAGATCGCTAGATGTGATGAGCGCGTTCGCCGTCTTACGGGCGAAATCTTCACGCTGCCTCTGGACTTTCAGATACCCGTCGGCTAAGTGTTTCCTGGCTTTCTTTCGGTTCTGTGATTTCTTCTGTTTGCGTGATAAACGACGATGGAGCCGCTTGAGCCGTTTCTCAGCTTTCCTCAAATGGCGCGGGGAAGCCACGGTGTGTCCCTGGCTGTCGGTCAGAAATGATTTCAGCCCCAGGTCAATGCCAACCTGCCTGCTCGATGGCTGATGCACGATTTGGCGGGTTGCCTGTACTGCGAACTGACAATAATAGCCATCGGCTCGCCGCACAATCCGCACCCGCTTGATCTGTGAGAGAGGGAAGGCCTCGATCTTCTGGCCGGGGTTGCCCACGAGCCGTAAGCGCCCAATGTCACAGCCATCCGTGAACGTGATATGCTTTCCATCGGCTTCTAACTTCCACCCCGTTTGTTTGTATTCTACGCTTCTATTATCATGCTGGAACTTGGGATAGCCTTTCTTCCCTGGCTTGTGGTTCTTGCAGTTGTCATAGAATCGAGCGACCGCAAACCAGGCGCGGGAAGCCGAGGCTTGCCTTGCCTGGGAGTTGAGACGGGAAGCAAAGGGGGAGTCTTTGGCGAGGACTGCGCAGTAGCACTGCAGATCATTCGAGCTTTTGCCCCGCGTATCCATCCACAGGCGTAGGCACTTGTTGCGAATGAACTGGACGATTCTCATCGCCTCATCGATGGCAGCGTACTGCTGCTTCGTGCCGTCTAGTTTGTACTCATAGATGAGCATGATCCTTGTCCCTGCCTTCCCGTTTTCATCGTCTCTCCTCCTCTTCTTTTCCTCTGCCCCAAAAGCGGAACGCCTTTCATCCCCCGCATGAATGACGGGGGAATCCGCAGCAAGCTAAGAGCTCAGCCAGAAGCCGCGAACAGGCGCTGTGAGGGATGAGGGTGTTTCTTGCCAGGGTTGAGAGGACATCCTTTCAGACCGCGACACATGATGTGAAAGAGTGCTTGGTGTGTCAAAGGCCCATTCATCGTCAAGATGATGCAAGGCGCACCCTTTTGCACGAGATGACAGGCTTTGACCAGACTGCGGTGCGGATCACTCCACCAGCCAGCAATGGGAAACCCATGCTGCATGATCATCGCCATCAGTTTGGCGTAGACCTCACAGAGGATAGGCATGCCTTTCTCGCTGCGCCAGCCATCCACCTTGCCATCCTGGTTCCACCACTTCCAGATCAGCTCGATTTGCCAGCGGACCCGCAGCCGTGTTCGAGCTTGCGGTGCGCTCAGCCGTGAGGCTGGTGCATTGGTCAAGAGCACCAGAGCCCCCTTCAAGCGTCGATGGTGCGGACTCGCCTCCGCACGCTTGCGCCCTTTCGCGGCCTTTGGCAGCCTTGTGTCGACCCACTTGCACATCATGACGGCTCCCTTTCACACGGGTCTTCTGGTCCTTTTTTCGCGGCTGTGCTTTGCCATCAGGAGGAAAGACGAGCCATCGGCAAGACAATGGCTTGTCTGCTCCCACCCACACCCACTCATCACTCATCCCGGCGGGTCGGCTCGCAACGAAGGAAGGCCAATCTCTTCTCCTACCTTGCTGGTCGGTCATCATCAGATGAGCGCGTGCGGGCGTGAGCCAGAAGTCTCCTTGGGCATCCAACTCATGCCTTCTTGTGAGGATCAAAGAGCCGTTATCGGCGACAGAGAGCGCTCCCTTGGGCAGTGGTGGAGTTTCGCCGGTCGCCTCCCCTGTATGTTCGCTGGCGCGAGCATCTTGCAGCCAGGGACCGGTCGCGCTGCCCAT
>WNGJ01007048.1_pt1 | contig 17243 bp, 16 predicted proteins | sample 5400611 | NCBI WGS metagenome assembly WNGJ01 (sample SAMN13153375, study PRJNA577476) | soil metagenome | isolation source: 40 cm soil or saprolite under Garry oak tree replicate 1 | place: USA:California | collected 2016-06-15 | reverse complement strand
CGGCTTCAATTTCTTTATCTGGCCAAATTTTAATGTTGGGTTGTATGATTGCAGCTTCTTGAATGATGGAATTGTCACCTATAACAGAACCTTCAAACATCACTGCCTTACTTTTGATGCTGGTTGAAGAGCCGACGATTGCTCCGCGTAATTCTGCTCGCTCACCAATGAAGGAGTTATTCCAAACAATGCTGCGGTCAACCTGTGCTCGTTCATCGATAATGGTATAGTGTCCGATGGTGCTTGGCCCATGAATAATGCTACCAGCTTTCACCTGGCAGTCGTGCGCCAGGTAAATCGGACCATATAGCTGGGCATCCTCGTCAATCTGCACTCCCTCTTCGCACCAGATGTTTTCGCCGATGTTCTTTGCTGGAATCTCAAGTTCGACAATACCCTCCAGCGCTTCAGCGTTTGCACGCATATACTCGCTCAGGTTTCCTACGTCACACCAATAGCCATCAGCTATATATCCGTAAATTGGATCGCCTTTTTTAAGCATGTAGGGGAAAAGTTCCTGGCTAAAGTCGTACTGTACATTCTTCTCAAAGTACGAGAAAATCTGTGGATCCAAGACGTAGATGCCTGTGTTAATAGTATCACTAAAGACCTCGCCCCAACTTGGTTTCTCCAGAAACTGAGTGATGTGTCCCTCTTCATTCGTGATAATAACACCATACTCCAATGGGTTTGGAACATGGGCGAGCGTTAACGTTGCCAGTGCCTTTTTCTCTGTGTGGTATCGGATGATGTCGGTTAAGTTATAATCTGTCAATGCGTCACCGCTGATAACCAGGAAAGGTTCAGTTAGTTGATCTTCGGCGTTTTTGACACTGCCTGCGGTACCCAGGGGAACATCTTCGCGCGAGTAAGTGATGCGCATTCCGAACTGCGACCCGTTGCCAAAATAATCTTCTATGTTGCTAGCCAAATATTGGACAGTGACAATCACTTCTGTAATGCCGTGGCGTTTGAGCAGATTGAGGATATGTTCCATGACAGGCTTGCCTGCAATCGGGACCATCGGTTTTGGACGACGAATCGTTAACGGTCTTAGCCTCGATCCTTCCCCTCCGGCCATGACAACCGCTTTCATAGAGGCCTCCTTAGTGATGAGATAAGAAGCATAAATGTAGGACGGCGTAGCTAGCGCCACGCCGTCCAAATTGTACAACAAAGACTAATAGTGCCGCAAGTTGGCAACTCACACTACTACTCTACCAATCACTTAGACGACCATCCTCGATAAGCCAGCGCACGAAACGATGATAATTCGTTTCTTGTCTGGCATTTCGTTCCTCATGTTGTTCGCGTAGTTGGATGAGCTTGCTGGCCTCTTCCACAGTAAAGCCCTCGTCCAGGAGGGCATCGATGAGCAAGTCGATATACTGCTGCATATGTGTTATCCTCCTTTGATTATCCAGTCAGTTAACTTCCAACGTTAGAACTTACTACGAGACTACTAAGGTTTTCACTTATGAAAAAACAATGTGAAATTTGTTTATACTGAGAGAGACGCCACATTGAGCAAATTTGGATAAAGAAAGTAAAAGGAGTTTGTAGAAGCAATGAAACATCTGTACACCCTTGTACAATAATTCTTTACTTTTGCTACCTACTATACATAGTATAGCGTAAGTTCTAAGAAAAATGTAGGGTAATAATTACATATTTCGAAAAAATATGTGTCTGCTTTTTTACGGCTCATTATGGATAAAGTGTTCGATTTCGGCATCGTTGTCGTAATAAAAGCTGAGGGCGTCATAAACCTGGGCAAGAGTGAGACGATGAATGCTGGCTATTTCTTCGGGGTCTTTGCCTGATTGAAATAGTAAGATGACATGTCGAACACCTGTACGAGTTCCTTCAACGATAGGCTCACCGTTATAAATGTTTGTATCACGTATGATGTATGGATGCGTAGTGCGTTCAATAGCCATAGCAAAGCTCCTTCCTTCATCTAAAGGTAGTGTAGCCCAATGGCAAACCTTCGTCAAATATGTCCCAACAAATGTCAGATTGGATAAGTTTTTACAAATTTTTGATGTTCATTAGATGGCTTGAGAAGTCTTTTAAACGTATTTTACGTTCACTAATTGCCAGCGAAATTGGGAAAAATATCTTGACAGGGTCAGAATTGCAAGGTACAATAAGCGCAATGAAAGGAGGTGGTGTGTAATGGACCAACGTAATCGCTGCACAGGCAGCGAGGTAATTTCCAACACCTTCCAGATGAGAGGTGTCCGACGTTAAGTCGGCGCAAGCTCGCTGGTAGGTGAATTTATAATCCCTACCTGTGCAGCGTTCCCCAGAGTAATGGCGAAATCAGACATGCTGTTGCTCTGGGGTTTTTATCCACACAATCTGTCAATGGGCAACCTATTCCATATGGTTTTATGTTATCAGAACATATTTAAAAAGCTATAACTACTTCGTCTAAATGGTTGACTCAGATTGATTTTCTTCATCTAAATTGGCTGCTTTTTTTGACTTTTAGTGAGGTAGTAGTGTGGGATTAGATTTACAAGGCGTTTCTCCACTTAATCTTGAAGCGCTGCAGCGTAATTTACAAACACAGTATTTTGGGGTTGGAGATCGTTTACTGTATCTTTCAACCGTAGAATCAACAAATACAATGGCTATGCAACTGGCTTATGAGCGGCCAGAAGAAGGGCTGGTGATACTTACTGATAGTCAGACTGCCGGTAAGGGCAGGCGGGGTCGCCGTTGGGTAGATGTGCCTGGATGCAATGTGTTGATGTCCATATTGTTCCGACCACTTTTCCCACCTCATATACTGGTGATGATAACTTCGCTTGCTGTGGTTGACGCGATTGCCGATATTTGTCAGGTTTCAGCAACAATAAAGTGGCCAAATGATGTGCTTATAGAGGATCAAAAGGTTGCAGGCATCTTAATTGAAACAAGCCATGACTCTAGCGGACGTATGGTCGCAGTTGCTGGGATTGGTGTCAATGTCAATGGTAGTATCGAGGAACTTGCAAAACATTCTTCAATGCAGGTTCCACTTACTGCAATTGCTACAACTCTTGAGTCAGCGTGTGGTCATAAAGTAAGTCGAGAGATATTTATCGCTCGTCTGTTGCAATTCATCGAGAAAAGCTATTTTGCGTTGCAACAGGAGATTACAGAACTACCTGCTGCGGGTACCGTGACTACGAAACCATTCTCTCGTTTGATTCGAGGAAGATGGAGAGGTCAATTGGCAACACTTGGTTGCACTATTACAGTGCAACAAGGAAATTCAGTAATCACTGGGATTGCTGAAGATGTGGATGAGAGCGGAGAGCTGTTACTTCGCCGCCATTCAGGAGAACTGGTTAGTATTACCTGGGGGGATGTGGAATATCCTGTCAGGTAGGAACCTATCAACTTAAATGGGTGAACTAAATCTGGTAGGATTTGGAACTCCACCAGACTTTTTAAGAAGGGAAACAGAGATGGAAACACAGGATGTATTCCTGACAGATGATGGCAGACAACGTGCAATTGCTCAACTCGAGTTTTTACGCACTGTCCGGCGAGCTGAGGTGGCCCAATACCTGCATGATGCGAAAGAGTCAGGTGACGTTGTTGATAATGCAGCTTACGAAGATGCAAAGAATGAGCAGGCACGTCTCGAAGGGCGCATTTTGGAACTTGAGCAGTTGTTGGCGTCGGCAAAGCCAATCACTAAATTGCCAACTGATGTTGTCTCGCTCGGCTCTATTGTGCAGTTGCGCACTCCTGATGAAAAGGAATACTGCTATACTATTGTAGGCGCTTTTGAAGCAAAACCAAGCGCCGGGTTAATTTCTAATGAATCTCCCGTGGGTAAAGCGCTGCTGGGTCACAAGGTGGACGATCTCGTGATTGTCTCTACGCCTGGCGGTGTCAAAGAATATACCGTCCTCAACATCGAGTAACCCTTCCCAGGCGATAACAGCAATTGATCGACCTGTGGCCCATTTAAAGGTGCCGCAGGTCGATTTTTTGGCTTATTACATCGCTTGCCAAATTGGTTAAAGCAGTGCAAAAGGGAAGAAACAATGTTAAAATGGATTGCAAAATCTTGAGGAGAAAAAAATTACATGGCGGAAGAACAACAAAGGGATAATCAAGTTAGATTTACCCTCATATCTGAACAAGAAGCACGTCGTCAAAAGCTTCAGGCATTGCGAGAGAAAGGGATTAATCCTTACCCTAATCGTGTACAGAGAACGAATACAATTACAGATGTTCTGGAACACTTTGATGAGTGGCAGACAGATGAAAGAGACGTAACACTAACCGGACGTATTCGTCTGATGCGCGATATGGGTAAGGCTGCATTTGCTCAGATAGAAGATGGCACAGGCCGAATGCAAATCTACTTCCGTATCAATGATATAGGAGAAGATGCTTACAAAACTCTCAAGTTGTTGGATATTGGCGACTTTGTGCAAGTACGCGGCTTTCTCTTTATCACTCGTACGGGAGAGCGTACGCTGCATGTGCGAGAATATCGCATTCTTGCGAAAGGGTTACGCCCTTTACCTGAAAAGTATCATGGACTTGAGGATGTGGAGGTACGCCAGCGCAAGCGTTATCTGGATTTGGTTGCAAATGGTGAGGAAGCGAGGCAGATTTTTGTGATACGTAGTCGTACGATTTCTGCCATGCGTCGTTATCTAGATGAGCATGGTTTTCTCGAAGTTGAAACACCAATTTTGCAGCCTTTGTATGGTGGAGCTACTGCTCGCCCATTCATCACACATCACAATACATTGGACAGAGATTTATATCTGCGTATCGCAGTAGAACTATATCTCAAGAGGTTAATAGTTGGAGGGTTTGAGAGAGTTTACGAAATTGGACGTGATTTTCGTAATGAAGGTATTGATCGCAGTCATAATCCAGAATTTACAATGATGGAATGTTATCAAGCATATGCTGACTATAACGATATTATGAGGCTGGTCGAGGAGATGATCTGCTATATTGCTGAGGAGGTGAAAGGCTCTGCTCGTATTACTTATCAGGGAACCGAGATCGATCTGACTCCACCATGGAATCGTATACGTCTGCTCGATGCAATTGAGGAATTCACGGGTATAGATGTCAATCGTTATCCCGATAAGGAGAGTCTTGCTGCTGCGATGCGTGAACATGGTTACGAGGCCGATCCAAAGTTGGGGCGTGGTCGCTTAATCGATGATCTCAAAGGAATTATATTCCGCATGGGCAATGCAGCTTTGCGGCAGTCATTGTTCCTGACTGACTATCCTCTAGATGTCTCTCCATTAGCAAAGCAGCATAATGAAAGGAAGTGGGTATGCCGCCAACTGGTGGACTTGGTATAGGTGTTGATCGGTTAGTCATGTTGCTGTCAGACCAGGAATCAATTCGTGATGTAATTCTGTTTCCGACGATGCGGAAGACGATGGAAGAGCAGTAGCAGTGTGGAGATGCGATCTCCGGTTGAAATCGCATCTCCACGAGATTTTGTATGAAAAAGAATTTGCTTGACATCCACTCGCTCTGATGCTATAGTTTCTTCTGTCAACAAGGGCGCTTAGCTCAGTGGGAGAGCGCTTCGTTCACACCGAAGAGGTCACTGGTTCGAAACCAGTAGCGCCCATTATAACCTTCAAGATACTTTATATAAAAGTGTGAAGGGCGACAAACATCTTCACCAGATGATCCCTGCTCTAATGCAAACAGGCATGAAATCACATGGACTACACAGAATCCATCGATAAGCATCCATAATCCTGCTTGACTATCTGAGTTTCACATTCTACACTTGAAAGAAAGATCCCTGTACCGTTATTGATTTTCTAACAAATTCATAATGCGAATTTTTCCTCTCATCCTCGTTTATTTGGGGAGACAAATATGGCTCATGACATGGAGAAGCAACGACAACATCTTATAGAATCTCTTCACAAGAATGGGATCACTGATGAACGTGTGTTAGCTGCAGTAGCAGACACTCCTCGTGAGATGTTTCTTCATGAAACTCAATATAAAATAGCGTATGAAGATCGAGCTCTTAGCATTGGTATGGGACAGACAATTTCACAGCCGTTGATAGTTGCCACTATGACACAGGCGCTACAATTACATGGGAATGAGCGAATACTTGAGATTGGTACTGGCTCTGGCTACCAAACAGCCATTCTGGCACGTCTGGCTGGTTACGTTTATAGTGTCGAACGTATTCAGCAACTTGCTTGCCTGGCTTTAAAACGTTTGGAGAAGCTGGGATGTTCAAACATTTCGGTATTAGTCGGTGATGGTTCGTTAGGATGGCCAGATAAGGCACCATATGATCGCATTATGGTTACTGCAGCAGCGCCTGAAGTATCTGAACATTTATATAGACAGCTTGAACTTTGGGGAAAAATGGTGATACCTGTAGGGGGACAAGAACGCCAGGAATTGTTTGTAATTCATCGTGCTCCATGGGGACCGGAAAAGCTCTCTTTAGGTGGGTGTATTTTTGTTCCGTTAGTTGGAGCAGCAGGCTGGAGTGAGTAACTATTGCCGAATGCGTAAAATAGCTTATAATATATGGTGAGGAAAGTATTGCTCGTCCGTACACGAGTTCAAGGAGAGTAAGCATGCCAGGCACTATTGCCAGTTTATATGTTACGAGTATCCCGAGGCTGGTTACTTATTTGTTAATTTGGATTATCCTGGTCGAGTGTGCGAGAATACTGGTGAGAGCGTATAGAAATGATCCACTACTTGGTTGGGCTGTTGGGCCACTGGGGGTGTCAACATTATATTTGTCCGAACCGTCACCAGTGTTTATTTTATTCAATGCTCTCTTTCCAGCAGTAGTATCAGCTTTTGTTCTTTATCTGGGACTATTTAGCGCTCTACCAAGCCCGCTTGCTTTGCCAGGTAATCCTTTAGTTGAAATACTAGTGATTACTATTGGGGTTTTGATCACAAGTACTGTAGATTTTTTAGACGCTCTGCGTGATTTGCGTTATCCTCTGTGGGGTGAAGCTCGTATCTTACGCAGCATTCAACTCTTACGCGCAAGTTGGGCTTCAATTCATTTCACCCCATTTGGCCTTACTTACTTGCGCGAACATTTCGGCTCTAACCCGACCGATTTACTGCAGTCATTTAGTAATAAGGTTTCACATTTGTAGTTTGCTGGTACGTGGCACACGCGGTAAAGTAAAGTAGAATGTGCTACCACTATCCTGATTGCTGGAAAAGCCGATACGCCCTCCATGAGCTTCAACGATTGCCTTTGCAACAAACAACCCCAAACCAATTCCTGTGTATTGACGATTAGCAATATTACGAATGCGGTAGAATCGCTCAAAGATGTGGTCAAAAGATTCTGGGCTTACTCCAATACCCTGATCAATAACCCTGATCAAGTATTCGTCATCTTTTTCCTGTAGTTTTACCATCACTTGCTTGCCAGGAGAAGAGAATTTGATTGCATTATCCAGAACATTACCAAAGACTTGTCCTACACGTAGTTGATCTGCAACGATTCTGCTATCTTGCGTGTGGATATCGAGATAAATTGCATGTTGTTCGGCACTTACCTGTGCTAAACGTACACGCTCGGTCAACACATCGGCAAGGTAAAAACTGGAATATTGGAGATCCAATTCTCCCCATTGGACACGTGAAAGATCGAGCAGATCACTTACGAGCCGTTCCAGGTGTTCAGTTTCACTTTGTATGATGTTTAAACTCCGAAGATCGTAGCTCTCCGGAAGTTCTATCATGGGGCTGGTACTTTCTTGTTTTTGACGTGCCTCACGTAGACGGCGCTCAATTCGACGAATGAGATGTTGCGTATAACCTTTTATTGCAGTGAGTGGAGTACGAAGTTCATGAGATACGATGGATACAAACTCGTCTTTCAGTTTCTCTATTTGTTTGATAGAGGTAATATCATTGAGTACTGTCACTACACCAATTGGCCGTGTTATATTTTGGTTTGCATCGTGAAGAGGCGCGGCGCTTATACTAAGTGTCAAAGGGACAGTTTCGCTATTTGTGCCAGCAGTTAGTTCTTTGTGCATAACTACATTTCCGGCCAGGGCCTGGTCTACAATTTCTGCAAAGTCGAGGAGCCAATTGACCTTTGTAGTAGCTGCCAATTGGCGGAGTGAAGTAAGAGGCTTCTGTTGTAAATTCACTTCAGCCAGTGAAAATAAATGTTGAGCTGAACTATTTAGAGAAGTTATTACACCATATGCATTGGTGATGAGCAATCCCTCAGCCATACTACTAATAATGAGTTCTAGACGGTAACGTTCATGTTCGGCTTCTTCCCAGAGCGCTCTCTGGCGTTCACGCAGACGAACATTTTCCAACGCAACGGCGGCATAATCTGCAATCATGGTAGTAAGTTGGAGCAAGTCAGTATCAAAGGTTCCCTCATGTTCATCAAAGAGGCTCAATATACCAATAATACGGCTTTCAACCGTCAAGGGTATATTGAGAAAATCGCCGATCTTAGTTGCTACCGAAGGAATTTCGTGTGAGGGAGAGGCTAAATCGTCAGGGGCATCTAAATCAGCAACCACCGCTAATTCTTGAGCTGACACACCTGGAAAATCAACGACGCTTGCGGCTCTGGCTATACTTTGGATCATTGCTTGTAAAAAAGCACTGGTGATGGGATATCGTGGGATGATGGAAAGTTCGAAAGGATCGCCTTTTAATAAGATGGAGCAGGCGGAAAAGCTGTATAGTTCCTGAAGGGTGGCAAGTAATGCACGATGTACTTGAAAACGGTCATTTGCCGCCACAAAGCGTTTACCAATGGTATTGAGTTGTTCCATTTGCTTACGAAGAGCTGTTAAATGATCCCCATCATCGTTTTGTGCTATGAAGGAGCGGTACGCGCTTTCCGTTGCATGCGACTGTGGTTGCACGTTGCTCTCCATTTCGTTTCGCTAGGGCATCTGCTCCAGTTGACGAGTTACCTCGTCGAGGAGCGGTGGGCCAATCAATTCCCCGGTCAGCTCTCTCAAACCTACAAAGCACTCGTGCAATAATGCCTGCAAACCCTCAGTAAGTTCCTCAGGTGAAAAAGAGCTCCATTGTTCTGTAATGACTGCTGGAACTACTTCGGTATAAGGCATCTTTTCTAAGAAATGTAGGAAGGGGTAGTCTTTCGATACCCGTTTAGCGGCACCTTGTACTAAAACACGAGTGGTAGTTTTCCCTAAAAAAGGGGTAACGCGATCATCAATGAGTTGTATGGCCTTCAAGTAGGATTCTACAACTTTTTCATTGTATGCTGAAGAGGAGTTGTCAGACATATTGGGCACATGCATCATTGCCACTCCCTTCACTGCTTTAATGAATTCTCTTTTTCATTATTATACCATATGTTAATTATAATTTGTAAGTGGGTAGCCAATCAGTAACTTTTCAAGTATTACGGATGTTTGCGTATATAGGTGTGTTTGTATGCAAGTAATTCGTTTCCACATATATACTTTTGAGCGTTGATGTGAATACATAGCGAGACGTGAATGTAAGCATTTGTTCCGCTAGATGTGAAGCAACCCAATTGAGCTTTACTCGTATGTCCTATGGGACTAAACCGAATAAGCGTGCCAACCATAGCCGAAAACCTCGAAGGCGGGGTTTCTCATTAGTATTTAAATCTGCTGCCATCTCAATTAAACGCTGTCGTCCAGTTTCTTTGCGCGATCGAGCCTGCTCAACTGCTGTTTGCGCCGTATAGCGAACATTTTGCTCATCAATGGCCTGGAGAAAGTGGTTTCTCCGAATCTGGAATTGTACGTGTAGTGCGCTAGTCAAAGTACTCTGTATTTGTTGTAAGTGAGCTTCAGGGAAAGTCATCGAGTCTGCAGTGGAAGCGCTAACTGTAGATGAAAAATCATCTTCGGTTGCTTCAATGACCTCTACATGTTGCATATTCAACCTTGGAGCAATCCATTCGCGCATGGCAAGAAGGGAGGCTCGGCGGCAGATTGCTTCAATATCTGCACCATTGCGTCCTTCGGTGAGACGGGCCAATTCTTCTATCGAAATTTCGGGATCAACAGGTCTGTCTTTGGTATGTATCCCAAAGATTGTAGAGCGTTCACTTTGATCAGGATAATCTAGTTCGATCACAAGATCAAAGCGGCCAGGGCGCAAAAGCGCAGTGTCGATTAAATCTGAGCGATTGGTGGCTGCCACCACGATTACTCCTGTACGTCCTTCAATGCCGTCCATCTCTGTTAACAATTGCGCTATAACACGATCAACGGCGTGTCCATCGATCTCGATGCCGCGTCTAGCAGCTATAGCGTCAATTTCATCGAAAAACACAATACATGGCGCTGCCTGTTTCGCTCGACGGAAGACCTCTCGTATGCCTTTTTCTGATTCTCCAATCCATTTTGAAAGTAACTCTGGTCCTTTAATCGAAATGAAACTTGCTTCACATTGATTCGCTAGAGCGCGAGCCAGAAGAGTTTTACCCGTTCCGGGAGGTCCTGAAAGCAGGACACCGCGTGGAGCCTCAATTTTTGCACTTTCATAAAGCTCAGGAAAGCGTATAGGCCATTCTACCCCCTCTGTAAGAGTGGCTTTGGCCTTCGTCAGCCCCCCGATATCATCCCAGGAAGTTTCGCTGACCTCAACATAGACTTCGCGGGTTGTTGATGGTTCGATTTCACGCAAAGCTGCCTGAAAATCAGCCATAGTTATGATAAGGTTTACCAGTGTTTCGTATGGGATATAACCACGTTCGTAATCGATGTGAGGTAGAACGCGGCGAAGAGCAATCATGGCAGCTTCGCGACAGAGTGCCTCCAAATCAGCGCCAACAAAACCAGGTGTAAGCTGTGCAAGGCGGGCAAAATCAATATCGGCGGCCAGGGCGGCATCTCGACAATGAATTCCTAAAATCTCCGCGCGCCCACGTAAATCAGGTACATGTAAGGATATTTCGCGATCAAAGCGACCAGGACGGCGAAGCGCAGGATCAAGTGAGTTAGGTTGGTTCGTGGCTCCTATTAGCAAGACTTGCCCTCGCGAGGCTATGCCGTCCATTAATGCTAGTAATTGCCCAACAATGCGTCGTTCTAGCTCACCATTGGTTTCTGAGCGTTTGGGAGCAAGGGCATCCAACTCGTCAATAAAAATGATGCTGGGAGCTTTTCGCTGTGCTTCCTGGAACACTGAGCGCAAGCGTGACTCGCTTTCGCCATAAAGCTTGTTCAAGATTTCAGGCCCGTTGATTACAAAAAAGGCTGCATTGGTTTCAGATGCCACGACGCGAGCGATAAGCGTTTTTCCTGTACCAGGAGGACCATATAGAAGTACTCCTTTTGGTGGTTCAACGCCCAGGCGATCAAAGACCGCCGGGTATTTCAATGGTAGTTCAATCATTTCGCGGATACGTTGTAGTTCTTTGCCAAGTCCGCCGATATCTTCATAGCTTACTCGTCCCAGTCCTCCAGGTTTAGTTGCTCCACGTGCCTGTGCACGTACAATGGTTCCCTTCTGCACAAGTACCGCCTCGGTATCATTTACGGATTGAGGGAGTGTAGGAGGGATTAGTTCTTCGAGTGTATCAGAATTACGCTTGTGTACTGTATAACTGGGAGTAGTAGGAGTGGTTCCAATGATCAGAAATTCACGGGGTGCTGTACCTGGTGTGCCAACACGCAGAAGGTCACCAATTACGACAGGAAGTCCTATTAAATAACGTGAGATATATTGCAGGTCGCTCACCTGTATTGGTGCTCCTCCAGAAAGAGGGAGTAACGCGATCTTCTCTGCATCCTTCACTTTCGCTTTATGAACGGCAACGCGCTCACCAAGACCTGAAGCGCTATTTTGCCTTACCTGACTATCCATCTGGATGATCTGTTGACCTCGATCAATGAGAGCTGTAGGAACAACTTTAGCAGCAGTAGTGCGAGCACCAGTGATCATAACTATATCGCCAGGCTGACATCCCAAACGCGTCATATCGGCCGGGTCAATTCGTGCCACTCCACGTCCAACCTGGAAGCCTTCAATAATGATAAGTTGCAGACTATTATTCGGCCTGGCTGGCTGGTCTTTATCACTATCGGTGCTATGATAGATATTTGAATGATTTGTTGTGTCTTCCGAAGGAAGTTTAGCGGTTGTTCTTTGAGTGCTAATCGGGTTGTTGCTAGTGGCAGTTGGCTCTTCCATATGCCTTTCCTGTTCCCCTCATAAGAAATATGAATTGCTTATAATTTATTACATGTACGTGAGGGGAGGGGAAAAGTTGAACTTTAAACATAATAACATCACAGGAGCTGATCAACCAGTTTGCGTGCAATATGCAACCACTCTTCGGGTGTATCATCGGGCACTGAACAGCCATTGGCCAGGATCAACCTTCTTCCTTTGGTCTGAGTTACAGCCGCCATGATTTCGTTTTCTATTTCTGTTTCTCCACCGTGTGTTAATGGACCACGTTCAGCTAAACCACCCATGAGGCATTTATCGGTCAAAGTTAGAGCTTCGCTCAGGCTTGGCCCAGTGAGCCGATCACTCCAGCTCATCACTTGTACTGGATAGTCAATGAAGTTTTCGAAGTAGATTTCATCGTCCTCTTGAGTGGGATCGGCATGCACATGTATGATGTTAAGCCAGCCAGCTTTCATACCCTCAAGTACCTGTAGATCGTATGGTCGACCGAAGCGTGCATATTCCAAAGGCGTGAAGTCGATGTTAGTTGCACCCATGCCGGAGAAAAAGATACCGCTTGCACCAGCCTCAATAGCTGCACTAGCTAGCAAACGTAGATTGGTGGCCAGGGTGGTCAGGCCTTGCTCAAAGGCCAGAGGGTTCTCACGGGCGTGTGCAATTGCTTGCGTTTTGCCGACGAAGCGGAAGATTTGCGTGAGTGGACTAAATATGGTGAGAATCAGGGGAAAGTCCTTTCCCAGTTGAGCTCGCAGTGTACGAATACAGATAAGTTGCTGTTGAAACATGGATGTATCCAGTCCCAAGCCTGGTAAGCTGCTCCATTGATTGGCATCTGTGATAGTTTGTTCAGGTGCGGGATAAGGCAAGTCTGGCATGATTTTTACAATGTCCAGATCGAATTTCTTACGGAAAAATTCCATTGTGAGTTCGGCCATACGTGTTCCTGATCCTTCGGGTTTAAAGTGGTGCCAGAAGCAGAATGGGACACGGTCTACAATTTCTCCTACCAGTGCTGCTTGCACACGTTCGGCTGGTGTCATTGTATGATGTGGTGTTGTCATGTTGTCTTCCTTTTGTTATATGATGATTCTTTAGTTATTAGATTCGTGTTACGTACGGCATTGAAATGAAGGCAATAGAATTTTTCTGGGACTTATTGATCCCTGGCAAACGACTTATATAGAGTATACGCTATGTATATGTATTGGGGAAAGGTGAGACGCAATCCCACTCAATGGAAAAGCGTTCCATATATCTGTCTTGAAAATGTATACTTAAGAACAACGTCATTCTTTAAGAAAAAAGCCTCGCCAACGCTCGACTATAAACTGAGATTCTGATAGGATGTCCAGCAAAAGCATCAGGAGTCATTGTACTATTTTAGACCGGAGGATGTATATTTTATGTACGAACTTCAACGTCGCATTCAGATTGCGCGTGGAGCGATCCCTGCAGATCTTGTATTACTTAATGCTCAGCTCGTGAATGTGTGTAGCGGCGAATGTTATCCGGCTGATGTTGCTATTGCTGATGGATTTGTGGTTGGTGTAAGTGCCCCAGGTGAGGGCTATCGAGGGCTTAAGGAGCGCGATTTGCAAGGACGTTGGTTGGCTCCCGGGCTAATCGATGGTCATATGCATATCGAAAGCACCATGCTTGTGCTTTCAGAGTTTGCCAAAATCGTCACACCGCGCGGGGTTACCAGTGTTATGCTCGACCCGCATGAGTTTGCCAATGTCATGGGTGTAGCTGGCATACGCTATGTTCTCGAATCCGGTCGTGGACTACCACTTTCCGCTTATGTGTTGATCTCATCCTGTGTTCCTGCTTCCTCTTTTGAAAGCCCGTATCGTGTTCTGATAGCTGACGATCTCCTGCCACTTTTAGATGAAAAGCAAGTGCTTGGTCTGGCCGAAATGATGAACATGCCGGGCATATTGCAAGGAGATGAGCAATTGCTTGCGAAGATTGTTGCCACTCAGAAGCATGGCCTCGTCGTAGATGGTCATGCTCCCGGACTTAATGGACGAGATTTGTGCGCGTATGCCATATCCGGTGTGATGTCTGACCATGAATGCTCAACATTTGAAGAGGCTCGTCAGCGTATTCGCCAGGGTATGTGGCTCATGATCCGCGAGGGGTCAGCAGCACGCAATCTCGATACGTTACTCCCACTTGTCAAAGAGTTACACCCACCGCGCGTCTTCTTTGTCACTGATGATCGTGATCCACAAGATTTAACGACGCGAGGACATATCGACTCGATGGTGCGCCGAGCAATCGAAATGGGACTTGACCCGGTTGAGGCAATTCGCCTTGCAAGCTATAATACTGCACAATATTTTCGCTTGTATGATCGTGGCGCAGTTGCTCCCAATTTTGTTGCTGATCTTGTAGTATTGGATGATCTTAACACGTTCAAAGTCGAGTCGGTATACAAGGAAGGTAAACTGATTGCTCAAGATGACAGACTACTAGTTGATGCGCCTGCAGTTACATTTACAGGTGTGACTGATACTGTACACATCGGAAACATAGACGAAAATGATTTGCGCATACCTGGGAAACCGGGGTTGATAGAAGTGATTGGGATCGAACCAGGGCAAATTACGACAAAGCATCTACAGGAAGAGGCATCTATTAGAGACGGAGAAATTGTAGCGGATCCTGAACGTGATTTGCTCAAGCTTGTGGTGATCGAACGGCACCATGCCAGTGGTAAGGTAGGTCTGGGGATAGTTAAGGGGTTTGGTTTGAACAAAGGCGCCCTGGCTTCCAGTGTTGCCCATGATGCTCACAATTTGGTGATCGTGGGAGTGAGCAACAGTGATATTTTGCGGGCGGCACGGGTTCTAGAAGAGATAGGTGGTGGTTTTGCCTGTGTGGTGAATGGAGAAGTTCGTGCCAAAGTTCCGTTACCATATGGTGGTCTAGTCTCCCCGTTACCTGCCAATGAATTGGTGAAGCAACTACATGCGCTGGATGCCGCCGCCGCCGAGCTTGGTTGCAGCTTGCAACATCCCTGCATGGCACTTAGCTTCCTTTCGCTGTCGGTTATTCCGTCTCTTAAGCTAACTGACCAGGGACTCATTGATGTTGAAATGTTCAAGTTGATACCACTGCAAGGATGAAGACAATGTTATTGAATCTTTTGGAATATCACTGGGTGGAAGACATTGATGATGCACTTCTGTTGTTAGCGCGTACAGATACCAAAACTGTGCCGTTGGCAGGAGGAACCTATCTGCTTGGGCTAGAGGATGACAATATCCAGGCTGTGGTTGATTTGCGCGATCTCGAACTTGCGTATATCACTGAAGATGCAAAAGGAATTCATATTGGCGCGATGGCCACACTACAAACAATGGGTGATTCTCCACTGCTCAAAGACCTTACTACGGGGATACTAGCGCGCTCGTCAATCGCCTCGTCGTTTTCGCGCTTGATTCGCAATAGCGCCACTCTTGGCGGAACGCTAGCAGCAGGAGCCGCTTCACAGGCTGACCTGTTGACTGTGTTAGCGGTAATGGATGCCGAGGTCGTGTTGCGCTCTGGCTCAAAGTCACAAGTAAATCTGAGTGGAGGTACTACCGATCGTCCTGGTCTCGCGCTGCCTGACGTTACATTTAAAGGCAAACAGGAGCGACGTGTTCCTAGTAGATCTATTGCCATGGAGCGCAAACCAAACGAACTCATTATTGAAGTGATAGTACCCCGGTTTGCCTATGGTTGTGCTGCATCTTTCATGCGTGTCGGACGCACTCCTACAGATGTAGCACTGATAAATGCGGCAGCTTTCGTAGAGGTGAATGATGGTGTTTACAGGCAAGTGCGGTTGGCTTTAGGTGGAGTAAATATGGAGCCAGTTCGTATTGAAGCTGTTGAGAAACAACTTGAAGGAGGAGCTGTTGCTACCTCAGGAGACGCAAACACTGCCCTTGATACTCAACAAATTATTGCAGCGATTCAAATGGGCATGGCGGACTTTTCGCCACCGGAAGATTTTCGTGCAAGTGCTGCATATCGGAGGGTAAGTGGCATGAACCTGGCATTTCGTGTGCTTGAGGAAGCTGCTACTATCTCACGTTGGCGTAATATGGTTTCATCTAAGGAGAGGCAATAGATATGGAACTTGAATTGAGAATCAATGGGATGATAAAGAGCCTGGATGTTGCGTCTAATGAATCATTGATGACTGTGTTGCGACAAGAAGGTTATTATAGTGTCAAGCATGGTTGCGAGACGGGGGAATGCGGAGCTTGTACTGTATTAGTTGATGGTATGCCTCGGCCTAGCTGTGTCACACTCGCTGCTCAGGTAGGGGGGTGTACGTTGACCACCGTTGAAAGCCTGGGTTCTGCGAGAAATTTGCATCCTTTACAAGAAGCCTTTATTGATACTGGTGCTATTCAGTGTGGGTTCTGTACTCCTGGGATGGTACTCTCTGCACATGCATTACTTAAGCGCAATCCCAATCCAGCAGAAGATGAGATACGTGATGCGCTTTCGGGCAATTTATGCCGCTGTACAGGATATGTCAAGCCTGTTCAGGCTATACAACGTGCTGCTGCAATTTTACGTGGTGAAAAGATGTCACCGATTAGTCTTCCTGATTCTGGTGGGAACTTCCAACCTTGGGACCCTGGACGCTCCCCACTTGAGTATCCAGATCATGGGGCAAGCGTCCAGGGAAATGATAGCGGTTCCGCTGGTGTTAGTGGAGAAAAAGACCAATCCTCCCAAGACGATGGATCGTCAGGTGGAGGAACAGCAACACTTGTGGGCACTCGTGTTTCCACTGATCTGAATGTTGTTGGCAAAGCCGAGCGCAAGGTAGATGCTGTTAAGCTGGTTACAGGAAAGCCAGCTTTTGTTGATGATATTGAATTGCGTGGCTTGTTACACGGACGCCTACTCACCAGTCCTCATGCACATGCTATCATTCGTAATATTGATGTATCTCGAGCAAGAGCTTTGCCTGGAGTGCATGCAGTATTGACGTATAAAGATGTTCCAAGAATCCCATATACAACTGCTGGACAATCATGGCCAGAACCAGG
>WNGJ01003331.1_pt1 | contig 17243 bp, 12 predicted proteins | sample 5400611 | NCBI WGS metagenome assembly WNGJ01 (sample SAMN13153375, study PRJNA577476) | soil metagenome | isolation source: 40 cm soil or saprolite under Garry oak tree replicate 1 | place: USA:California | collected 2016-06-15 | reverse complement strand
GCATTCTGACACAGCCAGTACACTTCGCGAGTTGGCGCGACTCTACCAGCATCAGAACCAGCTCACGCAGGCCGAGCCGCTCTTGCAGCGTGCCCTCGGTATCTATGAACAGGTACTGGAGCCCGACCATCCCGACATCAGCGCCACCTTAAACCAATTGGCATGGTTCTACCAGGTACAAGGTCAGTATGCGCAGGCCGAGCCACTCTACCAGCGTTCTTTGACCCTCAATGAACAAGTGCTGGGAGCTAATCATCCCGAAACCGGCCTTGCACTCTATCAATTGGCCTCGCTCTACCTGGATCAGGGCCGCCATGTGGAGGCTGAACCGCTCTTGCAACGTGCTCTGAACATCTTTGAGCATGTACTGGGGCCTCAGCATCGTAACACAGCCGGTGCGTTGTCTGGGTTGGCAGCTATCTATCAAGCACAAGGTCAGTATGCGCAGGCCGAGCTGCTCTTGCAGCGTGCCCTGAGCATCTTTGAGCAGGTACTGGGGCCTCAGCATCCCTGGACAGCCGATGCGCTGCAAGAATTGGCCGCACTCTATCAGGCACAGGGCCAGTACACCGAAGCCGAAAAGCTCGAGGCACGGGTCAAGGCGATACGGGCGAAGTCTGATTCATCATGAGAAGGCGCTCTTTTTCAAGGTGATAGGTGCCAAAGGGATGAAGTCATACTTTGAATAAGGGGGTAAACGAGCGGAGGAGGTGGGATTCGAACCCACGGAGACACGATTTCCAGTCGTGCTCACTAGGCCACTATGAGACTCCTCCAGCGCAGCGGAGAGAGTGGGATTCGAACCCACGAGGGCTATTCACCCTACCGCTTTTCGAGAGCGGCACATTCGACCACTCTGACATCTCTCCGCTGCGCAGTATAGCATATCTTCTAAGGCAGGGCAAGCATTAATCTACCTCAACCTCAGTCTCCACCTTGTACCCATTCGTAGGTTCCAGAATCTCAGACACCTCGGGCGCCTGGGGTTCTTTGTAAACTTCTTCGTGAATGAACGTCTCGGTCATCTCACGCGCAATATCGTCATGATGCTGAACAGGTGGAGACTTCATCAGGTACGCGCTCGGCCCTTCCAGCGTACCGCTTATGCCCCGGTCCAGCGCTAATTTCACCATGCGCACCGCGTCAATCACCACGCCGGCAGAATTTGGCGAGTCCCACACCTCGAGCTTCAGTTCCATATTCAGCGGCACATCGCCGAACGTGCGGCCCTCCAGGCGAATATACGCCCATTTGCGATCCGTGAGCCATGCCACGTAGTCAGATGGTCCAATGTGAACGTTATCTTCACCCAGATCATAGTCCAGTTGGCTCGTCACAGCATTGGTCTTGCTGATCTTCTTCGACTCCAGGCGTTCGCGCTCCAGCATATTGTAGAAGTCCGTATTGCCGCCAACATTGAGCTGCATCGTCCGCTCCAACTTTACGCCGCGCTCGCGGAAGAGTCGTGCCAGCATGCGATGCACAATTGTTGCCCCTACCTGGCTTTTGATATCGTCGCCTATCATCGGCAGACTGGCCTCCTTGAAGCGCTCCTGCCAGTATTGTTCACGCGCGATAAACACGGGAATACAGTTGACGAAACCCACACCTGCCCGGATAATCTGCTCCACATACCATTTGGTCGCTTCCTCAGAGCCAACCGGCAAGTAATTTATTACCACATCTGTACCAGTATCTTTAAGGATTTTTACAATGTCATTGGTCTGCTTGGGAGACTTGGTAATCACACGCGAGAGGTATTTGCCTAACCCATCGTGTGTCATCCCACGATAAACCTTCGCTCCCAGTTGAGGAACACCGGCAAAGCGATAGGTATTATTCGGTGCAGCGAAAACGGCTTCGCTGAGATCTTTTCCCACCTTGTTCTGGTCAATATCGAAAGCAGCAGAGAACTCAATATCGCTAATGTGATATCCTCCCAGATTCACATGCATCAAACCCGGGACAAAATCGTCCGGCTTTGCTTCGCGATAATATTGCACACCCTGAACTAGCGAACTGGCACAGTTACCGACGCCAATGACTGCTACACGCACTTTCTTCTTACTTGTCATACGAGTTGTTGTTCCTTTCCTGGGATTATCTAATTATCCCAAATCACAAGTTTACTACGATGTTCATACTATACCGTCCTTTTCGTTCGATTACTATAAGTATTTTTACACAAACCTTGTGACCAATGTAACACATGCAGTGTGAGCCTGTTGCATCTCACAGGTCATTCGAAATCGGTTACAACGTTCGGGCTTGATAAGTGAACGACGTCAAGTAGAGAATTTCGTGGAGTTGTTTCATAACAAGCCAAATGTTGTGGCAAATGCTGCACTTTACTCTCCTCGGTAGCCCATTTTTGCTGGTATTATCGCCAAAAATTGCAACAATCGTTACAATAGGCGTGGGAAGGTATTTCAGAGAGCGGTTGAGTAAACATAACGGAGCAGGCGAATTTGTAACCGCATCTTTACTCTTTGACAACGCTTTTCACTCGTCGAAGGTGCTATGCTCAGTAACAGTATTGTCATTGACCTTTCTGGGGGAATGTGCAAAAGCAATGTTGAGTATAAAAATGGCTAGCTGGTTCTGCTTCGATGAGTTATCAGTACTTCCTTGAAATGAACCAGCAACAATGGAAACACATATTGAAAGGTAGCTGTTGATGAATCGGCGAAAAAAAGTGCTGGTGATTGGTCTGGATTGCGCTCCACCAGAACTTGTATTTGAGCAGTGGCGCGATGAATTGCCGAATTTCAAGCGCGTCATAGACGACGGTGTGTGGGGCAAACTCGAAAGCTGTATTCCCGCAATCACGGTTCCAGCCTGGAGTTCGATGATGTCGAGCAAGGATCCAGGCACGTTAGGTTTTTATGGCTTTCGCAATCGCGGAGACTATTCTTATGAGAAGAACACCCTGGCGAATTCCAATTCAGTGAAAACTGACCGCGTCTGGGATGTGCTTTCGCGAGCAGGGAGAAAAGTGATTACTGTTGGTGTACCGCAGACCTATCCACCCAAACCTGTAAATGGTATTCAGGTTGGATGTTTTCTTTCTCCCTCGACCAAGAATCCCGAAAAACCTTATACCTATCCAGCCCCTGTCATGCAGGAGATCGAGGCAACGGTTGGCGACTATCTCGTGGATGTGCCAAACTTCCGCACCGACGATAAAGAATACCTGCTGCGCCAGATTTATACTATGACCGAGAAACGCTTTAAACTGGTCAAAAAGTGGATCGCAGAAAAAGATTGGGATTTCTTCATGTTCGTAGAGATGGGTACGGACCGTATTCATCACGGCTTATGGAAATACCATGACCCCTCCCATCACAAGTACGAAGTGCATCCGACGCTCAACCAGAGCATCTATAACTATTATCGCTATATTGACGGTGAGATTGGTCAGATTCTCGATCTCGTAGATGAGAACATCACCGTCTTCATTGTCTCCGACCACGGGGCTAAGAAGATGGATGGCGGCATCTGTGTCAATGAATGGCTCATACGTGAAGGCTATCTGACGTTGAAGTCGCAGCCGGTCACGTTAACATCGATCGATAAGTGCGAGATTGACTGGAGCAAGACCAAAGTTTGGGGCGATGGCGGCTATTATGCTCGTATCTTCCTGAATATCGAAGGGCGCGAGCCGCAAGGCATCGTCAAACCCGGCGAAGTCGAGGCTCTACGTGACGAATTGAAAGCAAAGTTTGAAGCGCTAGTAGACCACCATGGTGTAAACATTGGCACCAGGGTCTACAAGCCGCAGGAAATATATAAGGAATGTAACGGGGTTCCCCCTGACCTGATCGTCTACTTTGGCGATCTCTTCTGGCGCTCGGTTGGCACCGTCGGTCACGGCTCAATCTATACCTTTGACAACGATACTGGCCCTGATGACTGTAACCATGCGCAATTTGGCATTGTCATCAAGCACGATCCCTATGCGCATGAGGGTCCTGGTGGGCGTGAACTGACCGGCCTCCAGCTTATGGACATGGCCCCGACTATTCTAAAGCAATTGGACGTTCCTATCCCCGCCGATATGCAGGGAAAACCATTTTAACACCCGGAGAGAACAGGGATGTCCCCGAAACTCTCCCTTTTCACATACTTTGAAATACATTTGGAGGATTTTCTTACATGTCAAATAAAGGCTTTACTATCTGGTTTACAGGTCTCTCCGGTGCTGGTAAGAGCACCCTCTCTGAAGTCATCGAGGAGCGCCTCAAAGCTCGTGGGCGCAACGTTGAGATACTGGACGGCGATATCGTGCGCACCCACCTGAGTAAAGGTCTTGGTTTCAGCCGTGAGGACCGTGATACGAACATCAAGCGTATTGCCTTTGTCTGTGGACTGCTAACTCGCAATGGCGTCATTTGCATCTCCGCTGCCATCTCCCCCTATCGCGAAACGCGCGCATGGGCACGCAACCACGTTGTCAATTTTGTTGAGGTATATGTCAAGTGCCCTATCGAAGTCTGCCGCCAACGTGACGTGAAAGGTCTCTACAAAATGGTTGACGAGGGCAAGATCAAGGGCTTTACCGGCGTTGACGATCCTTACGAGGAGCCAGAAAATCCCGAACTGGTCGTCGAAACCAACAAAGAAACCATCGAAGAGAGCGTAGGGCGTATTTTTGCCAAGCTTGAAGAGCTAGGCTATCTTGAGCCTGAAGAAATGCCCGAAGAAGAAGCCAAAGTAGTGACGGATCGCCTGGCCGCCCTCGGCTACCTGTAATAGCCCCAATCCGCGTAGGGGCGGGGGTTGTGGGGGTGAGGAGAGGGGACGCTTGCGTCGCCCCCCTCCATCAGCAGGCACCCAATCCGCGTAGGGGCGGGGGTTGTGGGGATGAGGTGTGGGGACGCTTGCGTCGCCCTGGGGTAGGCTCCCACCCTGCGCTAGTATAGCAAAGAAGTAAGGATATCTCATGATCAATGGATTAATTGCTCCTCATGGAGGAGAACTCGTAACAAACATGGCAGGCGAAAGTGAACGCGCAGAATTGCAGGAACGCGCCCGCAGCTTGCCGCAAGTGCAAGTAGGCTCGCGCCAACTGGCCGACCTCGAGATGTTAGCCATCGGCGCCTATAGCCCCTTGGGTGGTTTCATGAACAAGGCCGATTATCTCGGCAGTGTCAACGATATGCACCTGAGCAATGGCTTACCCTGGTCGGTGCCCATCACGCTCTCGACCACTTCTGAACAGGCTGCAAGCTTAAAAGAAGGTGCGCAGATTGCCCTTGTCAATGCCCAGGACACGCTTCAGGCCGTCATGACCATCGAAGAGAAGTTTGGCTACGATAAACAGCTCGAGGCCAGCAAAGTCTATCGCACCATAGATGAAGCCCATCCTGGTGTGAATGTAGTGTACGAGCAAGGCGACGTGCTGCTTGGTGGCTGTGTGCGGGTTGTTGCCTTGCAGCAACCAGCCTTCGCCAACTATCGCTTTACACCCACGCAGTCGCGCCAGGCATTCGCTGAGCGTGGTTGGAAGCGTGTGGTTGGCTTCCAGACACGCAATCCTGTGCATCGCGCGCACGAATATATCCAGAAATGTGCCCTGGAAACGGTCGACGGCCTTTACCTCCATCCACTGGTTGGAGATACTAAAGGCGATGACATTCCGGCCGATGTGCGTATGCAATGTTACGAAGTCTTGTTAGAGAACTACTATCCCGCTGATCGTGTGATATTAGGCGTGCTTCCTGCCGCGATGCGCTATGCCGGCCCGCGTGAGGCCATCTTCCATGCCTTGATGCGTAAAAACTATGGCTGTTCGCATTTCATCGTAGGACGCGACCATGCCGGCGTCGGCAACTATTACGGCACCTATGACGCGCACTACATCTTTGCCGAATTCGATCCGGCGAAGCTTGGCATTACGCCCATGTTCTTTGATCATACCTTCTTCTGTCGCGCCTGCGATTCGATGGCTTCATCAAAGACCTGCCCGCATAGCAGCGATCAGCATGTGACCCTCAGCGGCACAAAGGTGCGCCAGATGCTGCAGGCCGGTGAAATCCCGCCGCGCGAATTCTCTCGCCCAGAAGTCGCAAAAGTACTGATCGAAGCAATGTGCCAACCCGTAGCGTAGTAAGGATGCAGGGGCGAAACCCCTGCATAGGGAGAGACAACATGTTAATAGCCAGGGCCCCAATGCGCATCAGTTTTGGAGGAGGTGGCACCGACCTTGAGGCCTACTACGCCCAATATGGCGGCTTCGTCATCAGCACAGCCATTAATAAATACTTTTATGCCATAATATCAACCGATGAATCTGACGACCTGCAAGTAATCTCTGCTGATTATCGCTCACTATTTCGGCACTCAACCTATAATGATCTCTTCTGGAACGGGGACCTGGCCCTTCCCAAAGCGATTCTGCATCATTTTGGCATTCGACGTGGCCTTAATCTCTTTGTCGCAAGCGAAGTGCCCCCCGGCACCGGTCTCGGCTCCTCAAGCGCCGCCGCCGTCACCATGGTTCGTGCCATCTCGACACTGGTGGAGCAACCAATGACCAAGCAGCAGGTCGCCGAACTCGCCTCCTACATTGAGATTAGCAAAATGGGCATGCCTATAGGCAAACAGGATCAATATGCCTCAGCCTTTGGCGGCTTAAACAAGATCACCTTTTCCAGCCAGGGAGTCACAGTAGAGCCGTTGAACATTGCTCCCGATGTGCGACAGAACCTGGAACACCGTTTGATGCTTTTCTTTACCGGCAGTTCGCGTGAATCTACCTCAATTCTAAAGCATCAGCGTAAGTCGACCGAGGAGCAAGACGGCGCTGTACTACAAGCCCTGCACAACATCAAACAGGTGGCAATCGACGTACAGGCATGCCTGGAGCAAGGCGACCTGGATGAGTTTGCGCTTCTACTCGATTATTCCTGGCAGGAAAAACGCCGCCTGGCACCAGGCCTCTCGACGGGTTTCATTGATGAGTGTTACAGCCTGGCGCTGCAAAAGGGGGCATCAGCGGGCAAAATTACAGGCGCAGGTGGTGGTGGTTTCCTTCTGCTCTACTGCCATGAGCATGCGCAGGATGCCGTGACCAGGGCATTAGAGGATCGTGGCTTAAAGCGCATGAACTTCCATTTCGATCATCAAGGTGCAACAGTAGTGCTCAACGTCGCCAGCTTTAGCCCTCACTGGGTAGCGCCCTATGCAGAGCCTCATGTAGAAGAGCCACAGTTGCAAACACGCTGAAACTCAAAATTGAAAGAAGAGGGTATCATACATTGGAATCAATGGCATCGATCAATACCTACTTCACCGAACTCGAGCAGATGCTGCGCGATATCTCACAGGCGCATCTGCAAGATGTGTTATCGCTTCTCAAAGATGCCTATCGCAATGGGCATCGCATTTTCATCATGGGTAATGGTGGCAGTGCCGCCACCGCCTCGCATTTCGCGCTCGACCTCGCGAAGAACACGATCATGGCAGGAGCACCCCGTCTAAAAGCCATTTCACTGACCGACCATGTTCCACTCATCACTGCCTGGAGCAACGATACCGCCTACGAACACATCTTTGAGGAGCAGCTGGCAAATATGATTGAACCAGGTGACGTAGTGATCGGCATTAGCGCCAGCGGTAACTCTCTCAACGTCATTAATGCGCTGCAATTGGCGAAACAAACGCGTGCCTTCACCGTTGGACTGCTCGGCGCAAAAGGTGGTCTCATCAAAAATATCGTCGATGCCTATATACTCGCCCCTGGCCAGAATATCGAGCAGGAAGAAGACGCTCATATGATCCTGGCCCATGTCATTACACGACATATGCGTGAAGTGGTGCGCTCGTATGCGCAGCAGTTAGCTTTGGCAGGAAGCAATTAACCACAAGCAAAGGGGGCGCAATCATTTACGCCTCCTAATTTTTTATCCTCTCTTTGCGCTACCCCCTAAAAAACTCCACCGTCTTCTCGATCCCCTCTTCCAGGGTTACCTGTGGTTTCCACCCCAGTACTCGCTCGGCCTTCCGGCAATCAAAGTAAGCCAGGTAGATATCGCCTGGGCGTTTGGGCGCTCGCACGATCTCCGGCTTATAACCAATAATCGTCGCCAGCGCATTGTAGAGTTCATTAACCGAAGCTCCCCTACCCGTACCTATGCAAAAGATATCGTTATCGCCATGCTCGATGGCGAGCAGATTTGCGCGCGCCACATCTCCTACAAAGACATAGTCCTTCTTTTGTTCGCCATCCCAGTCGATGCGCACAACCTCATGGTTAAGGAACCGTTTGGCGAAGATAGCTATCACACCCGCCTCCCCATTGGGATCCTGGCGCGGGCCATACACATTGCCGTAGCGCAGCGCTGTATAGTTCAGTTCGTTTGCCTCTTGCCAGTAACGTAAATAGTGTTCTGCCACCATCTTGGTAATGCCATATGGCGACTCAGGGCGTTGCGGGACTTCTTCATCGATGGGCAGCCGGGCTGGTGTGCCATACGTAGCGCCAGACGAAGCAAAAACAATCTTGCGAGTTTCAATGCGGATACAATTAGTTAAGACGTTCAGCAGACCAAGCACATTTACCCTGGCGTCGAGATGCGGATTCTTCGTCGAGATAGCTACACTATGCTGCGCTGCCTGGTGACTGACAACTTCCGGACGCACCTCGTCAAAGATCGATTGTAGCATCGCTTCGTCTGTAATATCCGCACGGAAGAAACGCGCTTTGGGATGAAGGTTTTGCTCTTTGCCTCCGCCTTCTTCCCATAGGTTATCAACAACAGCAACTTCGTGACCCGCAGCTATACATTGATCAACAATGTGCGACCCAATAAATCCAGCCCCACCGGTAACTAATATTCTCATGGAGAGCAAATGCCTTTCTCTAGTATGTGATGAGTTCGAGACAAGGCCACTTTTCTCCACCCCAGGGCGCACCCTTGCGTTCGCTCTGGGGTGGGAGCACCCTGTCAAAGTCTTGTCCTCTGTATTATATCAGACATGTCCCCTGCATGATATCAATGCGAGACTTACCGCATCAAACCAACTGTTCCAATGCAACTTGTAATGCCTGAGGATGCGCTAAAACGGGGAAGATGCATAAGCCCGTCTCCTGTTTGAGACGGTCCAAAGCAGAACGGTCTTCTGGATTCAGCATAGCCACGGTCAGCATATTGCGCTCGCGTCCCAGAGGGAAGCAACGTAACTCCTGCGCCAGCTTCGGATTAACAAGGCCCTGCAAACCCTGCGGTAATGTTCTCGGCAAGAGTGTAAGGTATGGAATACCGAGTTTACGCGCAAGAGCTGGAAGCTCCTCTTCCGTTTCATCTTTTGCTTGTTGCCCCTGCAACATCACTGCGTGTTTGTGTATTGACTTATCGGGTTGCGCATCGAAACGAAAACTTGCTTCACCGGCTGCTGCAATACAATCAGCTATCGTTTCATCGTGCATTGGATAAGCGCTATGTCCTATAATCATACCTTGCGGACGCAATGCATCACGTTCTGAGAGATTGTGTACGCGCCAGAGTAATGCTTCCCACAGGCGATTCTGCACAATTTGCCCACCCTGTATGTTAGCCCCGAGTAGCAGAAAGTACAGGCTGTGACCCAACAACAAGACGCGATCCGTTTTGCGCACAAGTCTACGAAGGTTGTTGAGTAAATATTTAGTGCTATAATCGGTTTGCGTTAATCGATGCATATTGAGTTTATCCTCTTTTTCATAAAACAGGCGAATGGTAACCAGTGCGACCTGTTCAACACCGGTCGAGATAATCCGTTCAGCAGCCAACACGATTTCATGCACTGTTTCAACTGTATCATACGTATACGGACTGGATGTCAGTTCCTTCTTAGAAAGAATAGCAGCTTCGTTGCCCATTTCTCGGCTCCTTGTGACAGTATGTCCAGGCGGGTAGTGTCGATAATGGTACACGAGGGAAGTTGGGATACAAGCGTCAATGTGGTTACATTTTCGTTAAGACCACGTACTTATGGTTAAGATAACTCCAGCCTCTACAACACCGTGCATCATTGTGTAACTTGCTTGCTAAAATCATTCATTGACTACTATACCTCTGGCCTGTATACTCCTTGCAAGAACCACTCCGAAAGGCGGCAATACGATGACAAGTTCCACCTTCTCTGTCGATCCTGGCGATATGCCAGCATTGAAACGCTGGTTAGCAGCACAAGACGACCCGCAGGACCAATTACGCTCTGTAGATATCGATGAAATTCTCATCGGTCCCAGCGTCTTGATGGATTTACCATTTGTTTTACAACGAGCAGGCGTTACTCATGGTTCGAAGGTATTACTGGTAATGGACGAAACGCCCATGTTCCGTGAAGATGTGGACCTGAAGCGTTTTGTGCGGGATTTGCTCTATGTAGCCGGATATGAGGAAACCACATGCTGGCTGGAAAACGATGAGTATGGACTGGTACACGCTGATTACGGGCATATTGAAGGTGTCATGTGGGGGCTGGAACCGGGTACGGCACTCGTCGCGGTAGGTTCAGGGACTGTGACCGATATCGCCAAACATGCTGCCTATCTCTATGATCAGCAGCACCCCGAACAGCCACGCATGGTCTATATCTGCTGTCCGACTGCTAACTCCGTCACCGCTTATGCCGCGAATATGGCGGTGTTACTCAAAGACGGCGTCAAACGTACCATCCCCTCGCGCTATCCCACGGCCGTCATTTCAGACCTGCGTGTCCTTGCCTCCGCGCCCAAAGCCATGACCCTGGCAGGCCTGGGTGATTGTTGCGCCCGCTTTGTCGCTTATGGTGACTGGTATCTTGCCAGTGCGCTCGGCCTCGTCGATTTTTACAGCGAAGTCCCACTTGCCCTGCTCGACAACCTGGGCGCTATTTTGTTAGAGTACGCCTCCAGCATTGGTCGGCGGTCACATGCAGGAGAGGCCATTCTTGCCCGTGCCCTCTTACTTGCCGGTATCGCCCAATCTATCGTCAACATGTCTGCACCGATCTCTGGTACCGAGCACGTTATCTCACATGTCCTGGACATGATCGCTGGTCACAACCACCGTGGTCTTGCCCTGCACGGCGCGCAGGTTGGAGTAGCTACGCTCACTGCCGCGCAACTCTACCAGAATTTCCTTGACAACTTCAATCCCCAGGCTGTCAACATCGAGGCCTGTTATCCCGACGTCGAGCAAATGCAGGCGCACATACAAACACTATTTCAACCAATTGATCCTACTGAAGCAATGGCTCTGGAATGTTGGAGTGATTACAGCAAAAAACTGACCCTCTGGCATCACAATCGTGTCCATTTCGAGCAATTCTGCCAGTCCTGGCAAAGCATACACCGTCCAAAACTCGCCTCGCTGATCTGTCCACCCGATGTTGTTTACGAGATACTCTCTCGGGCCGGAGCGCCCCTCACTCATCAAGAACTGGAGCCACCTATCAGCGCCGATGAATACAATTTTGCTGTCAGTAATGGTCACTTTATCCGTGTCCGCTTCGTGCTTGGCGATTTACTCTACTTCCTGGGCTGGTGATAAATACCACTCTTATGCCAGCTTCGCCCCGCAGTTGAAGCAGTAGTGGAAGTAGCCTGGACTGCGTGTGCCGCAACGAGAGCATGTCAGCGCTGGCTCACCTTCTGCCACGAGCGATTGCGCCTCCACTGGTGCCAGTGGAGGCTTCTGGACGGTCTCCTGATTACTGACGCCAAGCACAGCCAGTGTTGCTCTCCGCACTTTCTCTAGATTGACCCCCAGGCTTTCCAGTACCCCCGCAGCAATCCCACTGCCTTCACGCACCAATCCTAACAACAAATGTTCCGTACCAATATAATGATGATTCATGCGACGAGCTTCATCTACAGCCAGCTCAATTACTTTCTTGGCACGTGGGGTAAGCCCGATCTCACCCAACACGATATGGTCTCCATGCCCGATAATATATTCAACAGCATCCCGCACTTTCTCAAGCTCAACACCGAGCTTATGCAGCACTTTGGCTGCAACACCCTCCCCCTCGCGCACGAGGCCGAGCAGCAGATGTTCTGTCCCAATATAATTGTGTTGAAAGCGTTGAGCTTCTTCCTGCGCAAGGCTGAGGACCCTCCTTGCTCGTTCGGTAAACTTATCAAATCTATCCCGTTCGTTCATCTGCGTAGTCCCTCTCTTGCTTGAAGGTAAACTCTACCAGGAAGGCATATGGTGACAGCGTACAAAATTAATGTCGGCGAGTTTTGTGCATCATAGAGCAATTATACCCTAAGACACCAACGTTTGTAATGACGCACCTTCACCACTTGACAGCGCCTCTCACAGGTAAGAAAATAGACAGCAAAGAGGCGAATCTTACCAGAAGCGGGATTCAAAGGAGCGAAGCCCATTGGCAGAGGAGTATCCCCTAAAAATCTTTCCTCTCTCACTGGAGAAATACAAAAAGATCTGCAAGAAAAATACCAGGAACACATTTTATAGAGTATAATGACTCTATACTAAAGACATGCCAGAAGGCGACTATGCAACATTACAACCTGAACATCCCGACATCCAATGTACCACAAACAACAAACCCTGTACTCACTGAACGTCAAATCTCAGGTCTGAACAGAGACTTGCAAGAGGCGGCCCGCGCAGCAGAACGCGCACGCCTCCGGCAGGGCATCATGCATGTTCGCATTCGTCACTTTTATTGCACCTTAGAGGAAATGTTCGATCCGACCTTGCGCGGCCAGGCTTTTGTCGTGGGCACTGGCACAGGTCGTCCAAACGAACCCGGGCGCGTTATAGATGTCTCACCCGCTGCTCTACGTCTGGGTGTCAGCCCTGGTATGCCCCTGCGCCGCGCTTATCGCCTTGCTCCACGAGCACGTTTCCTACCGGCATCTTACGATCAATATCAACCTATACTGCTAAAACTGCGCGAGCGATACCGCGCCTATTCACGTATCATCGAGACTGTACCTATTGCCGATGCCTTCATTGATCTGCGTGGTTGTGAGCTGCCTTTCGACTCACCCGTTACCCTGGCCGAACGCCTCTGCACGGAGATAGCAGGGATGCAACTGACTGCGCTCATAGGCATCGCCAACGGCAAAGCCATCGCTGAACTTGCCGCCCTGATGAGTCGTAAAGATGGTCGGCGCGGAGTGCTCTACATCCCTCCTGGCCGCGAAGCGTCATTCGTGCAAACACTGCCGCTCTCGATGCTACTCCAGATGCGTGCGGCAGGCACGGGCATTCCCAGCGCGTTGCCCGAATTGAGCGAACAGAATGGCCATGCTTCCCGTCCACCGGAAATCGAAGGTAAAAGCGAGCACATTGACTCGGTGGCTGTCGCTGAATTGGTAGCGCACCTTAGAGATTTTGGCATCACCACCTTTGTGCAGGTGGCTACGCTAACCGAAGAGGGATTGTGCCGCCGCCTGGGACGTCTAGGTGGCTGGCTCTACCAGGTAGCGAGTGGTCAAGATCCCAGTCTCGTCGTTCCCGACGCTCCGCCACTTAGTCAGAATGCGCGTGTGCGGTTTCATCACGCCGCAGATGCTGATGAAGCCTGTGCAGCCATTCGCAAACTCGCCAATTATCTCGGTGAGCGCCTGCGCGAACAACGGCTCAAAGGCCGTATCATTGCCCTCATGCTCTGGCCGAGCCACCTCGTGCGCCAGGAAACACGCAAACTCGTCATTGCCGAAGATGGTGAAGAGGTAGCCGTTACTTCTGCTGAGGATACCGTTGGAGGTCAGATGATCCTCTCGTGCCACACCGACGATGCCGATGTCATCGCGCATCACGTCCTCATGCTCTTCGCGCATTACCACCGGCCAGGTAACCGCTACCTGCAAGTCCAGGTACGCATAGGTGACATCATGGCCGTCACTCCTATATATTATCCTCCCCCTGCCCGTGCCCGGGGCAGAGCCACACGCAAACTATAAACCCCTCAACTTCCTCAATTTCTCGAGCTCCCTCTGCCCTCGTACCTCTAACCCCGCCTTCCACTCGTCCCTATATTGACGCATCGTCTGTACAATTGTATGCGCAACCGCCAGGTTGCGATACCACTTGTGATTTGCAGGCACAATATACCACGGAGTTTTATCCGTGCTGCATTTCGACAGCGCATCTTCGTATGCCTGCTCGTAATCTTTCCAGTGCTTTCGATCTTCCCAATCTTCAGCAGAAATCTTCCAGGCCTTATCTTTATCCTGCTCCCGCGCCAGCAGACGCCGCTCTTGCTCATCATAGCTGATATATAAGTAGAACTTCAGAATGATCGTTCCGTATGCTGTTAGCAGTTGCTCGAAGTTGTTGATTTCCTGGTACCGGCGGCTCCAAACTTTTTCTAGTACAAGGTTGTGGACACGTGCCACCAGCACATCCTCATAATGCGAGCGATTAAAAATACCCATTTCACCTTTACCAGGTGTGACTTTATGTACGCGCCACAGGAAATCGTGTGCCAGCTCCTCCTGTGTCGGCTCCTTAAATGCATGCACATAACATCCCTGTGGATTGACGTGCGAGAGCACATGCCGGATTGTGCCATCCTTGCCGCTCGTATCCATTCCCTGCAGCACGACCAGTAGACTTTGCTGTTGCGCCGCCGCTAGCAACTCCTGTAACTCGCTCAGTTCGTCGCTCAGTTGTTGCAGCTCCAAATTCGCGGAAGCGCGATCACTTTGCTTATCCGTATAGCCTGGATCGTAATCCTTCAACGTAACTTTGCTGGCTGCATCTACCTTCCAAACGTAATTCATAGAAACGCTGCCTCCTTGTGCCTTTGGAACTACCTGAGAAAATAAATAGAAACGCTGTCGTAATCATATCACGATGGCGTACAGGAAAGGGTTTTAGCTATATACCGGTAACCGGTTCCAGACATGGTACATAGAGTGAGTGGGTTTGATCTCATTTGAAGATGAGTAACGCTATTCCTTGTTTGCGCGTTATAATAGATAAGAGAAAGCAAGTGTGGGGGCAGCCGCTAATATCCATTGACTATTCACTAGTAGCCAACCATGGAATTCAGTGTCTATGGATTCTCTCTGCTCTTGTCGGAGTAACACCCATGACAGTCACATCACACGATAACAGTTCTGATGCTGCTGACGCTTCTGATAACCAGAAACCAACACGGCAACCGCGCTCAACTCGCTATCGTGTGATCTCGCGCATCCACCTGGCTGTTTTGCTACTGGGGATACTCATTCCCATCGGCATTGCTATCAGCTATGGCATCAGCGCCTATACCACCTATACCAGCTTACGTGGCCAGGCTGAGAGCGGAGTGCAACACCTGCTCAATGTCAAAACTATTTTCACCGGCGTCAAGACACACCCCAGCGGCTTTTTTGACACCGGCAAATTGAGCCGTGCCCAACAAGAATTTGTTGCCGCCCGCGTGGATTTTCAGCAGGTAGAATATCAACTTGACCATACAGGCATTATCCAGTCTATAACGACCTACTTCCCTCAGTATCTCACGCAGGTTCACACCGCCCGCGCCGTAAGCCAGGTTGGCATAGACGTATCCAACATCGGCCAGCAACTCACCACCACTGCCCTCTTCCTTGCTCCGACATTTCGCGGCCCCCTGCTGACCAATACCACCAAACCATTGATCTCACAAGGGATGCTCGATCTCGTAGGTGCAACCATCAACGGCATCTTGCCGCTCCTCGCCGATATTCAAACTCAGTCACACGCAATCTCACTGGACGCCCTACCGGTCAGCGCGCAGCAGCGCGCTCAACTGCTGCAGCTTCTACAAGCTCTCCCGCAGGCTCAGATCGATCTTGCCCAGGTGCTCGAACTTCTGGGCGCAGCCAACTGGATCCTGGGCGTGGATGAGCCGCGCACCTTCCTGGTGCAAACAATGGACCGTGCAGAACTACGGCCAACGGGTGGATTCACCGGCCAGTATGGCGAGCTCAAGATACAGGGAGGTCGTATCGCACCGTTCAACCTCAAAGACATATCTCTTGTCGAGTACGTCGATAGCAGCCGCACCCTGGGGCATTTTGCTCCGCCGCAATATCGTTCGTGGTGGCCTTTCGCAAACTGGGGCTTGCGTGACTCGAACGTCTCCGCCGATTTCCCAACTTCAGCCCAGATCGCCATCGCACAATACGAGCTTGAAGTTGGTCACCAGGTCGATGGAGTGATCTTATTTACGCCGTTCTTGATCGAGCACGTTTTGCAGATTATTGGACCCGTTTATGTTCCCGCTTATAAGGATACCATCACCGCTCAAAATCTAGAGGACCGCCTGCACTATTATCAGCAGGATAACGCGGGCATCTACAAGCAAATTGTCATCCAACCTGGTGATACAACAACATCTTCCCGCAAGCGTTTTACAGGCCTGCTCGCTCAACTGCTGTTGGACAAAGTACGTCATGCTCCGCCAGATGAAATCCTCTCCATCGCTCGCGAGATGTTGCATGACCTGAAAACCAGGGACCTGCAGGTCTATTTCAGCAATCCGCAGGTTGAAGAACTACTGGCGAAGTATGACTACGCAGCCCAACTTGATCGCTCAACCGCCCACGACGGCTTGTATGTGGTCCAGGCCAACCTCAGCGCCAGTAAAGCCTCTCTTTATGTCAAAACCATCATGCACGATACTGTTTCGCTCGATGCCGCTGGTGGTGCTACTCATGTTCTGCAACTCCGCCTCGTGTATAACCAGATCGGGCCTGTTTACGGCTACGATACCTACCGCGACTACGTGCGTATCTATGTCCCGCCGAACAGTCGATTTCTCTGGGGAGATGGCTTCGACACAGGCATACCGCTCTGTGGCGGTCGCTATCAACAATGTCCGCAAACCGGTGTCTACCCACGAGGCGAACTACTCTGCCCTGCAGGTCAATTCCAACCAGGAGCGGCCGCGCCCACTCTCATCGATCCTGATGGAGGGCACTGGCATCCACTCGATACGCTTGGGCCGCCTACCAATCACATTAGTGATGAGCCTGGGCGTGCCATGTTTGGTGGATGGGTCATCGTACCCAAGAACTGTACCATGACCGTGACGGTCTCATGGTACGTGCCCCCTTTAGGAGCTGCACCCTATACCTTGCTTGTACAACGCCAGGCAGGCACCTTTCCCGAGCTAGACCTGACTATCCTGCCAACATCCGGCAACTGTACCAAGCTCAAAACCGCAGGTCTGCACTTTGACGACATCATGGGCGAGGATATGTCTTTCACGATAAATAACTTCAAACCTTTCCCACGTACAACGTCAGAAACATGCTATCC
>WNGJ01003000.1_pt1 | contig 17243 bp, 14 predicted proteins | sample 5400611 | NCBI WGS metagenome assembly WNGJ01 (sample SAMN13153375, study PRJNA577476) | soil metagenome | isolation source: 40 cm soil or saprolite under Garry oak tree replicate 1 | place: USA:California | collected 2016-06-15 | reverse complement strand
AAGGCGAAAGCGCAGGTGGTTGTTCCGCGAAGGCGGAGCGCGCCACGCTCGCGCTCGCCGTTCGATTTATTCGACGAGGACGACCCCTTTTCGGATCCGTTCTTCTCGAACCCATTTGCCCAATTCGGTGAACGTCGTGACATATCGATCAGCAGTGACCCTGTGGGGCTCGAAGTAAAACCGTTGCCGCCAAATGCGCCGCCCAGCTTTTCAGGAGCGATTGGCAGCTTTACGATGACCACTGACGCGAAGCCGAAGAGCGTACAGGTAGGGGATCCGATCACCGTCACAACGACAATCTCTGGGCGCGGAAATTTCGATCGGGTAAACGCGCCATTGCTCGAGGATGAGCGCGGATGGCATAAATACCCGCCGTCTTCCAAGTTCAAACAGGACGATGAAGTTGGCATCAGCGGCACAAAGACCTTCGAGATAGTGGTTTCGCCTAACGAGAACAAGCAAAGTCTGCCACCGCTCGCATTTTCCTATTTCGATCCAGCAAAAGAGCAATATGTGACGTTGCACAGCGAGCCGACGGCAATCACTGTCCAGGGCGGTGCAACTGCACCCAACGTGGCCGTTCAGCAACCTTCGTCGTCGCCGGTTACAGCACCCCGAGGCCGTCCGCCAGTGCCAAATGCCACGAAGCCCCAGGACATCCTCTATCAACTCACAGAACCTTCGCGAACGGCGGAATTCAAGCCGCTTTACGCGCGGCGCGGTTTTTGGGCGGCGCAATCGTTACCATTTGCGGCGCTGCTCTTCTTCGCGGGTTGGAAGATTCGGCGCGCAAGATTGGACGATCGCGAGGCGCGACGTATCTCTGCGCTGCAACATGAAGCAGCCCAGTTGATGCACAAGTTGCGCCATGACGATGCGTCTCCGCGAGAATATTACTCTGAAGCCTCGAGAATTGTTCGATTGAAAGCCGCTCTTGCGTCTGGCAACCGCGGGATCGATCCAAATGTCATGGACGCGGAGAAGGCAGCGGACACATTCAAGCTTGATACTGAAGCTCGCGACCGGCTTCGCCGTTTATTCGAACAAAACGACGAGTGGCAATACAGCGGAACGCACAACGGCCCAGGAAGAATCTCGCCGGAAAACCGCCGCGATGTGCTTGAGCTGATTGAAAATTTGGGATGAATATGCGCAAACATGGTAGCGCAAGCGTGCCCGCTTGCGAAATCGTCCTGAGACGCAAGCGACGACGCTCGCGCTACATTGCCTGCGCGATGATTTGCTTCGTTGTGACTTCCCCGGGGTTGGCCCAAACGGACGCTGATTTCACAAAGGCGAACGAGGAATTTGCGCAGGGACATTTTAAGGAAGCTATAGCCGGCTACGAGGCGCTGGTTAGCGCAGGCCAATGGAACCCAAATCTGTTCTACGACCTCGGCAATGCATATTTCCGGACAAAGGATTTTGGGCGCGCGATTTTGAATTACGAGCGCGCGCTTGCTTTGGACCGACATCATCCCGAGGCTAAAGCCAATTTGCAGATTGCGCGTGACGAGGCGCGCGCGCTGGAACTGCAACCAAGCCGGTTGGAGCGTTATCTCCAGGTTGCGAGTGCGAACCAGTACAGCGTCGTCGCAGCAGTGGCCTTTTGGCTGATGATTTTTGCCTTTGCCGCCATGATTTTTGCGCGGCGCCGATCGGCGGCATTGGCGTTATCAGTGTGTTGCCTGTTCGTGTCTGCTTTTGCTGCGTGGGCGATTTACGTGCTAGAGCGCGACAATGAGGGGCGTGCGCTCGCAATTATCATAGGCAAGGATGTGCAGGCGCGCCTCGCTACAGCAGACACCGCCAACAGCGTTCTGGCATTGCCGCCGGGAAGTGAAATTAAGATTTTGAGCACCCGCGGCGATTGGACCTACGCCGCGCTGCCGAATGACTTGCGCGGTTGGATTCCGGCGAAACACGCCGAGCAAGTGCGGCTGTAACAGTTTCTGTAGGGCGTCTGTGTCAGACGCCACTCCGTTCGTTGCGCAGCGCCTTGGCGTCTGACACAGACGCCCTACAATTCAACAGCGGGATCACGATTTGCGGCGGTTGCGAAACGATCTTAGAGAAATGTATGAATCCACAGATGGAGATTGGCACCGACGAGAAGGCGCTCCATATCAATTTGGATTCAGCGAAGTATGGCACCTTCGCTGAAATTGGCGCGGGGCAGGAAGTAGCGCGCAGATTCTTTCGGGTGGGCGGCGCAGCGGGCACTGTCGCCAAGACCATGTCTGCCTATGACATGACATTCAGCGATGCGATTTATGGATCGGCGCAACGCTACGTCAGCCGCGTGCGTCTCCAGACAATGCTGGATCACGAGTACAATCTCCTCATCGAACGGCTGGACCGAAAATTTGGGGCCGAAAAAACATTTTTTGTCTTCGCCGACACCGTTGCGGCCCGCAGTTTCAAAAAGCGCAATGAATCGCATGGCTGGCTGGGCGTGCGATTTCAATCCCAACCACGCGGACAACCTAGTGAGATTATTATCCACGTCCGGTTACTCGACGAAGCAAACGTTGACCAACAAGAAGCTCTTGGGGTGATCGGAGTGAATTTTCTTCACGGTGCGTTTTACTGTCGTCAGCCGGAAAAGTTGATTTCGTCACTTCAGGACAATCTCCCACGCGGACGAATCGAAGTGGACATGATCAAATTTTCAGGACCTGTTTTTCAAAACGTTGATAATCGGTTGATGAGTTTACAGTTAGTTAGCCAGGGTCTGACAGATGCAGTGATGTTCAAGGCGGATGGCGAGACCGTTCAGCCCGCCGAGGTTTTTTACAAAAAAGCAATCCTGGTAGAGCGCGGAAGTTTTCGACCTGTCACCTACGCCACGAACGACATGCTGGATGGCGCGCGACGCGTTTTTTTGAAACACTGCAATTGTTCGGAAGACGACATCGTAGTGCTGATGGAAATGACGCTCGAGAATTTGCGCGCCGATGGCGAGGTTGATCATGCGGATTTTCTTGCTCGGGTCGATATTCTTCGTGCCCTGGGACGAACTGTCTTAATCTCGAAGTTCGGCGAATTTTTTCGACTGGCAGGATATCTCTTTCGTTACACGAACCAGGCGATCGGCCTTGTCATGGGCGTGCCCAGTCTGATCGAAATCCTTAACGAGAAATATTACACGGATCTGGAGGGCGGAATCCTGGAGGCCCTTGGCAGAATGTTTAAAGGCGGACTAAAACTTTACGTTTATCCAATGGTCGACAACGCGACAGGAGAGATCGTAACCGCAACGCAAGTCAAAGTCGCTCCGAACATTCGCTCGTTGTTTCAGTATCTGATCGACAATCAATACGTCCAGGAGATCGCTGAATATCATCCCGAGTATTTGCGAATTCAGCCACCCGACGTGCTGACGAAATTGCGGGGCGGAGACAGCAGATGGGAACAAATGGTTCCGCCGGAGGTCGCCCACCTGATCAAGAAGCGCGAATTTTTCGGATACCGCCGGCCGATTGCTGCGTAGGTACACAATGTCATTCCGGGCGGAGCGAAGCGGAGTCGAGGAACCCCGTGGAAATACCGTTAGGTTTCGCATCGGGATGGCTCGACTTCGCTCGACATGACAAGCGGTTAAAGAAGGTATTTTGATATTCGATGAAGATTGCAGTTGCTCAGATCTCGTGCTCGCTTGGTGATTCGGAAGCAAATCTCGCCAAGGTTCATGACCTTTCTCGCACGGCGAAAGACGTGGGCGCAGAGCTAATCGTTTTTCCGGAGATGACTGATACCGGTTACTCGATGTCAGTAATCCAGAAGTACGCCGGGCATTGGAAAAGTGGATTCGTCCCGGGGCTTGAAGAGATCGCTAGCGAGCTCTCCATCGCGATCGTCAGCGGCGTGTCGGAACGCGATGGATCATCAATTTACAATTCCCAGGTTCTCGTCGATGCAAAGGGCGACATTGTTGCGAAATATCGCAAGACTCATCTCTATGCGGTCGCACCCGTCGAAGAACAAACCTGCTTTGCGCCCGGTGATTCGTTCGCAAGCTTTGAACTCGGCGAACTCCGTTTTGGCTTTAGCATCTGCTACGACCTTCGATTTCCTGAGATCTATCGGAAACTAGTCACCGAAAAGAACGTCGACGCTTTTATTATTTCCTCCGCGTGGCCATTCCCACGAGTGGAACATTGGTGTGTGCTCGCGCAAGCCCGCGCGATTGAAAACCAAGCCTATGTGATCGCGTCGAATCGTGTCGGGAAAGACGATGAGTTGTGGTTTTGCGGCAGCTCCGCCATCATCGATCCACGAGGAGTGGTCATAGCCGCCGCTTCGGCAGACCGCGAAGAACTGATTCAGGCGGACTTATCTCAGGAGCTTGTAGACTCGGTTCGCCAGCGGGTACAGTCGTTAGGCCATCGCCGCGAGGATCTATACGGTTAAGGTAGCGCGAGCCTCCCGGCTTGCAATCCGAGGCCACTGCAAGCGAGACGCATGGGCTACGTTCGCGTCTCGCACCAGTCCACAACGCCGAGAGCGTCTTCGGCGTGTTTTCACACAACCAAAGAGGCTCTCTTGCAACTGCGTCTACCGTGCCGGTGCTTCGACTAATAATGCTCGGGAAGACGTTCTGCTGTGAGCGTGCCGTCGTCTTCGAAGAGGAAGTTTCCGTTCACACCATAGAAAAACCTGGCGTAGGTGCCCGAGTAACTCTGGCCGTCGCTACTGACAGAGGCGATCAGGTTTTCGTCCCAGTGGCCGCTTGGCGCTCCGGTCGCATCGAAGGTCCAGGCTATGTGATAAAGGTGAACGCTCCCATCGGGCGCCTGTTTAAATGTCCCCTGGCACATAGCGCCAGGCGCGAAGCCTGCGACTTCAAACTCTAACCCATCACTATGCCATTGATCATAAGTGAAGACCTCTGGCCCACCCGTGGTACTCACGTAATGAACGCTCCACAAGCCGACGATGGGATTTCGACCGGCTGCTTGCACTGTTGAGGATAGCCCAAGACAGCCAAGCACCAGCAGGATTGTACCGAATGTAATTTTTAATCTTTTCATTTTTGATTTTCCTTTTTTGTTTTTGGCCTTCTTTGGCTTCTCACCGTGCCGCCTTCGTCCCGCACTCGCGGGCTACGGCGTGCCAAGGAGAAATCAGTTCTGGCCGTTCACAGGTGTACTGCGCGGGATTGGCGGAGTTGTTACGCATAAACTCTGCGAATCGTTAAATCCCCTGCTCGCAAAAATTCAAAATTAAAAGGCGAATCCTTGAGCCAGGGGAACCAGGAATGTTAACGACTGGCTAGCATGTTGCGTTTTTGCTTTTCTGCAGTGTTGCCGCAGGGATAACCCCCGTCTAGCGCTGGACTAACGCCTGCGCTGCTGGCAAGAGCCAAATGCAGACAATTCCGATCAGAATATGAATTGAGTTTTAAAGTTACATGTGAACAAAAAGCCGCCACGCGGTGAGGCGTGACGGCTGATTGCCAAATATGGCTGCTTGTTCGGCTCGGCAGGTTACTTGAGCAAGCCCTCGCTATTGTTTGGTCATGGTGCCGCTGTTGCTTACCACAATGGTGCCGGGTGGGTCTGTATTGATCCACTTGAGCTCAGCACCTCCGTTCACGATGTAAAAATCGCGGTGCTTGGCGCCGTTTACACCCGTCCACGCCATCGTCCCGTGGCCGTTCGCATCCACGGTATAGGTGCCATCGAAACCTATGGAAAGCTTGTCGAAGTGCATTGTCCGTCATCCCCAATTCTGTTGCGGTATCTGCCCGTGACTGTGCTCCCGGTTCGTCGGGTAGCAGTCGTTTCAGCGAATCAAATAACGCGCATTCCCTGCCGTGCAGTATTCGTCCTTTAATCGTCGCAGGACCTGTTCCATTAATGTCAACGCCCAACGACGCTCATATGCGCGATCGGCGGTCAGATAGTCCGCTGGTTCCATCTCTGCGAGCCCGGCAACTCCAAATTCTTCCAACGCTAGTGGCTGTTGGCCTTTACCTCGCTTTAGCGTCACCGCACGCCGGTGTTCACTAACGAGGAAATGTTTGAGCGACGTAAGCAGATAAGAGCGCAATCGTCCTTTCTCTTTGCGAACAGCATCGAAGTCTCTGCGTTCCAGCAGCAGCGCGAAAAAACTTTGGGTTAGATCTTCTGCTTCCTCTGGTCCAGTGCCTTCTCGCCGGATGAAGCTATAGACGGGGCGCCAGTAAGTGCGGCAAAGTTTTTCAAGTGCCTCTTGTGCTGCCGGTGATTGGCCTTGTGCTTCAAGGACCACGCTCCAATTCGTCGTCGTAAACGCGATCGGCCCGTTGTGCGCGCTCCCGCCAACGCCAGTCAATGACGTTACCTGATCATCTGCAGACACGCTCCCATCGAAACAAAAATGTTCACCAATATCAAGCTGGCACTGTTAGTAATGTAGCGCGAGCCTCTGGCTTGCGCAGATAGAAATCGCAAGCGAGACGCATGCGCTACACTTCGGATCTAGAACTGTGCTAGCTGAGCAGGGGTAATCGGCACAAACTCGCTTTCGTGCAGAACGACGCGTTGTCTCCTACTCATTAGTTGCCACCATTGTCGCGCGGAGCCAATTACGATTGCCGCCACCAGTACAAGAAAAAAGATCGCAACGAGTGCGTCAAAGCGCCAGACACCTGCTTGCCGTACCAATTCAGCTGCCTTGGTGGAATCGGTCATGGTCGATGCCTGACCCATGAGTGATCGCGCGCCACTTAAAAAACCAAGTCTCGGATCGGACGAAAAAACTTTCAGATAACCAGCAGAGAAAGTAACAGCACACATGAAGCACAGAGGCACGAGCGTTACGAAGAGATATTTAGCCTTCTCCATTTTGATCAGAAGCGTTGTGCCAAGACAGAGCGCCACGACCGACAGAAGTTGATTGGCAAGGCCAAACAGCGGCCAGAGCGAGTTGATCCCGCCTAAAGGATCAATGACGCCTTCGTACAGGAACCAGCCCCATGCTGCGACCAGTAATACACTGGCCAGAAAATTCGCGGTCCACGAACACGTATTGCCGAGCGGTCGCCACAGCTGAGCCAGAACATCCTGGAGCAGAAATCGTCCTACCCGTGTTCCGGCGTCAATCGTCGTCAGAATGAACAGCGCCTCAAACATGATCGCGAAGTGATACCAGAGCGCCAGCGCAGTCGGCTGCGCTGAGACGCGGGCAAACATGTGCGCCATGCCGACAGCAAACGTCGGCGCGCCGCCCGCCCGGTTAAACATCGTGGACTCACCGAGATTCGTGGCGAGCGTTTGCATTTGTTGTTCACTGACTGGAAAGCCGGCCGCCGAAACTCTTGCGACAACTTCTATAGGCGTTCCCTTTGTGTTGATCGCAAAATACTCACCCGGTTCCAACACGCATGCGGCGATCATCGCCATCAACGCGACGATCATTTCGGTAACCATCGCGCCATAGCCAATGCTTCGGATTCGTGACTCGCGTCGAATCATTTTCGGCGTCGTGCCGGAGGCGATAAGGGAATGAAAACCAGAGACGGCACCGCAAGCGATGGTGATGCAGACGAACGGGAACACTGGCCCGGCAAAGACAAGGCCGCTGCCGTCGATGAATTTTGTAATGGCGGGCATTTGCAGCGTCGGATTGATCAGCACGACCGCGACCGCGAGCATGCCGACTGTGCCAAGCTTTAGAAACGTGCTGAGATAATCGCGAGGCGTAAGCAGCATCCATACCGGCAAAACCGATGCGGTGAGCCCGTAGATCATGATTGCCCAAGCCAGACATTTCTGGTCCTGACGAAACCAAGCCTCAATCGCCGGAAAGTGCCCCAGAAATTGTCCGCCCCACACACCGAACGCCAGGCCCAGTAATCCAAAAATCGTGACCGCGAGAACGCTCGCTTTTCCGGTGCGCAATGCAATTCCCATGATCAACGCCAAGGGAATAGTCACAGCGATCGTGAAAACGCCCCACGGACTTTGCGCCAGCGCCTGGACAACCACCAGTGCAAGAACGGCCAGCAAAATAATCATGATGGCCAGCACGCTGACGAGAGCGAGTAAACCCACGCCGCGTCCGATTTCTTCCTTCACCATTTGACCCAACGTTTTTCCGCCGCGCCGGATCGACGCAAACAGGACAATCATGTCATGCACGCCGCCGCCGAGAGTCGCACCGATCAAGATCCACAATGTGCCAGGGAGAAAACCAAATTGTGCCGCCAACACGGGCCCAACCAGCGGTCCCGGCCCGGCGATCGCCGCAAAATGATGTCCAAACACCATCCACCGATTCGTCGGGACGTAATCTTTGTTGTCATTTCGCAAAACTGCCGGTGTGGCACGCTCCTCGTTAAGGACGAGCACTTTTGTTGCGAGCCATTTACTGTAGAAACGGTAGCTGATCGATAGAGCGCAAAATCCGGCAATGACGATCCAGAGCGCGCTGATTTGTTCTCCGCGCGAAAGTGCGAGAACGGCAACGGCCCAGATGCCCAAAGCGGCCACGCCGATCCAAAGGAGTTTTTTCCAGATGCTCACGCGGCGAAAGCTTAATTGAAATTATTCCGCTTCGCTACAAGGTGTGAGCTGTGCGATTTAGCCACAAAGTACGAAAATTGGTGGATGGCCGGAGCCTGGCTAGCGCGAGAAAACATACCCTCAGGGTGCTACGTGCGAACCGGTTTCCGCTGGAGACACGCCGCGTCATCGAGACAATTGATCCGGCTGGTTTTGAGAAGATTCGGCAGCGCTACGCCGTAGCGGATCCTGGCGCTGATTGGCCGAAATATCTGGATCTCGACCGGTGGATCGGAGTGAACATCCGGCGGATTTGCCAGCTTGAACTCGATCTTTCACGTCCCAAGCGGATTCTCGATCTCGGCTGCGGCTCAGGATACTTTCTCTACATCGCACAGCTCCTGGGTCATTCTGGGGTTGGCCTCGACATGGATCGTTTGCCCATGTTCCGGGAAATCACGCGCCTGCTCGGCGTCCGCCGCGTAGTTCAGCAAATCGAAGCGTTTCGTCCGCTCCCGAATTTCGGACAAAAGTTCGATGTGATAACCGCCTTCATGATCTGCTTTAACAATCACAAAATGCCCGGACTTTGGGGCGTGCGGGAGTGGGAATTTTTTCTGGGCGACCTCAAGAAACATCTAAGGCCGCGCGGTCGGATCTGGCTCGAATTGAATCAGGAATACGACGGAACGTTCTACACGCCGGAGCTGGATGCATTTTTTCAAAAGCGCGGCGCTAAAATCGACGAGCATAAGATTGTCTTTAACTCAGGTCTTCGCGCGCCTGCCTCAACTTCGCAAGTTGCGCGGTAAGATCGTTGAGTCGTCGCCGGTGCTCTTCGACCACTGCTTTTGGAGCTCGTTCCACGAACGCGTTGTTTTGCAACTTTGCCTCCACAGGTTTGAGTTCGGCTTCGATCTTGGCAATTTCGTTGTCCAAACGTTGGCGTTCACCTTCCTGGTCTGCAGCAGCGATCGGCAGAAAAATGTCCCCTGCAGGAGTGATTGCTACAAGCGTGCCGGCAGGTGGCTGATAGTTGGGATCAAGGGCAACCTCTTCCGCGTTCAATAAGCGAGTTAGCGTAGGAATCTGCTCGAAAATCGATTTCTGATTCGTGCGTAAAATAAAACGCATCTTTCTATTGGATGGTAGTTTGGCGCTTGCACGAAGATTGCGGCCTGCCTGTGTTATACCATAGATAGCCGAGACCACGTCGTGGGTGCTTGCGAGGTCGACAGTGCGATCCAAAGCCACTTTTTTGGCTGGCGCGGAAAATTGAATCGATTCTTCTCCGAGGCCCAGTAACGACCAAATCTCCTCAGTCAAATGCGGCATGAAAGGATGGAGCAATCGTAATGTGGCCGAGAGCACAACATCCATCACCGCCAGGGTCGATCTCTTTTTCGCTTCGTCCGCGCCGAAAATGTCAGTTTTGGCCGCTTCAACAAACCAGTCGCAGTAATCGCTCCAAACAAAATCATAGAGACGTTGTGCGACCAGATTAAATTGATACTCGCCATACGCGGTGTCGATTGCGTCAACGGTGTCATTTAACCGCATGAGAACTTCCACGGCGTACTTCGACAACTTCTGCTGATCGATAACAGGCGCAGGATCGCTTGCACCGTGCATCTGACGAAAGCGTGCGACGTTCCAGAGTTTGGTCGCAAAGTTACGCCCTTCCTCGATTTGTCGTTCATCGAAGCGAATATCCTGTCCCGTTGGCGCGATGCGCATGAGTCCAAATCGCAGCCCGTCGGCGCCATATTTGTCGATTAAATCAAGCGGATCGGGCGAATTGCCTAACGACTTCGACATTTTCCGTCCCTGCTTGTCGCGAATGATGCCGGTGAAGAAAACGTGGTGAAACGGAATGTTGTCCTCGGTCTTCTTGGTCGTGCCCGGTTTGAACTCGAGCCCGGCGATGATCATGCGCGCGACCCAGAAAAAAATAATGTCCGGGCCAGTCACGAGAACACTCGTAGGATAAAACTTCTTCCGCGTTCTGGGATCCATCGTTTCGTAGGCCCACAGCCACGACGAAAACCAGGTATCGAGCGTGTCGTCATCCTGAATCCAGTTTTCGACATCGGGCGGGGGTTCGATGCCAACGTAAATAGTAGCGCGAGCCTCCGGCTTGCGCGTGGCTTCGTTTTGCAAGCGAGACGCTTGCGCTACTTCAATGCCGGCCTTCTCGGGATTACGGTCGATGTACTCTTGAATTTTGTACAGCGCCCGTTCATTTCGGACGATGTGATCATAGCTCTCATGCTGCCAGAATCGCCCCGTTTGACCGAGGAGTTCGTTAATCTTGTGCGCGGTGAATGATTTCCACGAATGAAGAATATCTCGGATATGGTGCCCATCGTGAGGCGTGACCACGACATGAACGTGATTCGGCATAACGACCCACGCGCCCAAATTGTAGCGTTCTCCGTTGAAGTGGATTAACGCATCGACAACAACTTTCGCCACGCGTTCGTCCTTCAGCACGCAAGACCCGCCGCCCGCATCGAGCCATTCGTCAATTTTTGCCGAGAAACGTTCGTAATAGGCCTGGCGTTGCTCGGCGGTCCAAGGCTCCGGGTTCGCATTCAACCAGACTCGCCGTTCGTCCTCTAGCTGGGAGAGTTTCGTCGCCGGAATGGAATCGGCGAGCCTGAATGTGACGAAGTATGTTTTCCCGGCCTGTTGCCAGTGCGGCAGATTGCGGCGTGTAACATCAACATCGTCAAATTCGTCAAACCCGATAAAAGTAGCGCGAGCCTCCGGTTTGCGTGTCTCTTCATTTTGCAAGCGAGACGCATGCGCTACTTCCGACAACCGGGACGGTCGCGTTACCTTATACCACGCCGGCATGCGGTGTCCCCACCAAACCTGCCGGCTGATGCACCAGTCGCGAATGTTCTCCAGCCATTGCGCATAAACCTTCTCCCAATGCGCAGGGAAAAAACGGATGAGATGATCGCGCACCACTGCCAGCGCTTCTTTTGTTTTCGCATAACGCAAGAACCATTGTTCGGTAATTCGCGGCTCGATTGGCACGTCGCTGCGATCGCTGAACCCGATGTTGTTTTCGTACGGCTCTGCTTTCGTAAGGAATCCCCTCGCCTCCAATAGTTCCGCGGCTTTCTTGCGCGCCTCGAACCGCTCTAGCCCATGCAACTCTGGGAGCGCGGCGCAATTGATGCGGCCGTCAGGAGTTAAGACATCAATGATCGGCAGGTCATGACGCTGGCCGATCTCAAAATCCAACGTGTCATGTGCCGGCGTGACCTTCAGGACTCCGGTTCCAAACTCCGGATCGATTGCTTCGTCGGCAATGATGGGAATTTTCTCGCGTGCGAGTGGCCGCCAGGCATGTTTGCCTAACAAGTCACGGTAACGCTCGTCGTTAGGATGTACCGCGACAGCGGTGTCCGCCATGATCGTTTCAGGTCGCGTGGTGGCGACTTCAATGTAGCGCATGCCTCCGGCTTGTGCCCCATTCGCAAGCGGGACGCTCGCGCTACTTTCTTCCACAATCTCGTAGCGAACAAAATACAAATATCCCTTTTGCGGTTTATTAATCACTTCCTCGTCGGAAAGCGCAGTTTGCGCGGCCGGATCCCAATTGATCATGCGACGACCGCGATAGATCAGACCTTTGTTGTACAGATCGACAAAAACCTTTTGCACTGCCCGGGCATACCCATCGTCGAGCGTGTATCGCTGACGAGACCAATCGCATGAACAACCCAGTCGTTTGAGTTGTTCGATAATAATACCGCCGTGTTTGTCCTGCCATTCCAGCACTCGCCGCAAGAACTCTTCGCGGCCGAGATCGTGGCGCGTTTTCTTTTCAGTCCGGCGCAGATATTTCTCTACTGCCGTCTGTGTGCCGATGCCCGCGTGATCCATTCCCGGCAACCAAAGGACTTCGAATCCCTGCATCCGCGCGCGGCGTGCGAGAATGTCCTGGATCGTGTCGTTCAAAACGTGGCCGAGCGTGAGCACGCCTGTGATGTTCGGCGGCGGCATCACGATCGAAAACGCTGGCTTCGACGACTCCGGATTCGCGATGAAATCACGATTCGCCAGCCAGCGTTGATACCACTTCGGTTCAACGGAATTCGGGTCGTATCTTTTGGGCAGTTCAGCCATCGCGATCAAAGTAGCGCATGCCTCTGGCTTGCGAACTCTAACAAACGCAAGCCAGAGGCTTGCGCTACTCTAATTGCGCCGTCATTTTCCCGCTGCAATGAGCAACCCCAACCCGATCGGTGTTTTTGATTCCGGCATCGGCGGGCTAACCGTGGTAAAAGCGCTCCGGGATCGGTTGCCTAATGAAACGATTGTTTATCTCGGCGACACCGCACGGGTCCCGTATGGCCCGAAGAGTCCCGAGACCGTGCAGCGTTATGCGTTAGAGCTGGCGCATATGCTGATGCAAAAAAATGCCAAGGCGCTGGTTGTTGCCTGTAATACGGTCTCATCGGTCGCACTGCCTCTGTTGACGAGAAAATTTTCCGTCCCAGTCGTCGGAGTAATTGAGCCAGGAGCGCGAGCCGCATTGCAGGCAACCCGTAACCAGCATGTCGGCGTAATCGGAACACGGGCGACGATCCGCAGCGGCGCGTACGAAAAGGCGCTACGCGCGTCCGACAACAATGTGCGTGTGAGCAGTCGCGCATGTCCCTTGCTCGTCCCATTGATCGAAGAAGGGTTGCTCGACGACGACGTCACTGACCGCGTCATTCTTCGTTATCTCGAGCCAGTGGTTGCAGACGGTATCGACACACTCGTTCTTGGCTGCACCCATTATCCGCTGCTCAGCGCTGCGATTGCGCGCGTGCTTGGACGCAAGATCACGCTTGTCGATTCCGCAAAAAATTGCGCAACTGCTGTGCAGGAAACTTTGGATCAACAGTCGTTGCGCTCGCCGGCGACAGAGCGCGGTGAGCTGCATGTCGTTCTCACCGATGCTGCCGATAATTTCCTCAACGTCGCGCGCAACGCTCTGCAGTTGAGTTTTGGTGAGATCGAGCTGCAGCCTCTGCCCTAGGCAACGGCCAGAAACGCCTTGATACGCTCCAGTTCCGCATCGAGTTCCCGCTTGAAGAAACGATCACGCGGTCGATGCATTACGTAGCCAAAGTCTGACTTTAGTTGCTTGCCTTCTACGCGAAGATTACCCCATCCAATCACTCGATCGCCGTAAAGCAGTGGTAGCGCATAGTAACCAAGCCGGCGTTTGAGAGCCGGAACATAGGCTTCGAAACGGTACGGCCAGCCCCAGAGCATCTCAAAGCGGTCGCGATCCCACACCACGGGGTCAAATGGCGTCAACAAACGCACCGTATCCTGCAGTTCACAACGCGCCGCATTCTCTTGCGAGGGCCAATACCAGTCCACGCCATCGATACGCGCATGTGCGAGCCGTTGTTTCGCCCGCTGAAGTGCTTCCTTCAGCGTACCCTGCCATTGGGGAACAGCAAAGCGCAGCCGACGGATTAAGTCTGCCAGGCAACCACTTGGCAATGGCGCATAGATGTGAACAGCCGCATCAACGAGCGCGTCGATGCGCGCGCGACGCTCAGCTGCATCGGCGGGTGCCGGTCCATGTTCGTGAACGGCATAGATGCGAATTCCGCTCTCGCGCCGTACTATCCGCAGCATGCCGCGATAATGCATGGCCGCCAGTAAATGGGTGGTGGCGCTGGAAAAGCCGCCCCAATAATTCCTGACGCTGCCGTGAGAAAAATGGTCATCCACTTCGCGCGGGTGTACTTCCCTGCGTTCCCTCACAAATCCCAACACGAGCTGCGCAAGTTTCTTGCGCGCGGCAGGCCAGGTTCGAGGTCCTTCGGCCGGCACATCGACATCCGAGCGAGGATGCATCAGCGCCTGAAGCGACTTCGTCATAAACCCGTAAGCGAGGAAAAAGTCTTCCTCGATCTCAAGCTTCGGATATAGCCGCTCGAGGTCTCCGGCGTGGTAATCTTTTGCGCGATGGCGCAATATGAGGTCTTGAGCGCGCGCTGGGGAACGGATTGGATCGGCTTGGACAAAACCCAGGCGCTGGAATGCGGCTTTCAAGGTAGTCGGCTTGAAAAGACTACGAGCAACGGCATATCGCCTTAAATGATCCAGAGTGATCAGCACAGAGGACCGTTGCACAAACGCTGCACAAGCGCAGCCAGGCCGTTGCAGCCAACGCTATTGAGATGCTCGTTGGCGCCTCCGATTAGCTCGTACCGCTTTCGGCAAACTTTTGACAACTAAGTCGTACGAGTGATCGATCATTCTACGCAATTCAACAGCCGGAATGCCGCCCTCAATCTCGACGGTATTCCAGTGTTTCTTGCTCATGTGATACCCTGGCCGGACTTGTTCGTAGCGATCCCGCAAGTCGAGTGCTAAATCTGGATCGCATTTTAGGTTCACCGTCGTCGGCACGTCGTCGAGAGCTGCTAACGCGAACATCTTTCCGCCAACTTTAAACACGAGAACATCAGGCCCGAATGGGGTCCCCTCAGTTGCACCGGGTTTGGTCAGGCAATATTCGCGGAGCTCGGCCAGATCCATCAGCTAATCCGTTCGCGCAACGTCGCTGGCAGATCTTGAATAGCGACACGCTCCTGCTTCATCGAATCGCGATCCCGTAGCGTGACTGTGTCGCGCAAAGCCGGATCCTTTTCTCCCAGCGTCTCGAAATCGACGGTGATACCGAAAGGCGTACCTATTTCGTCTTCCCGGCGATACCGTCGACCGATGGCGCCGCTCTCATCGTAAAACACCGTCATGTGCGAGCGCAGGAGGGCGACGATCTCCTTCGCTTTCGCGACGAGTGGCTCCTTGTTTTTGAGCAGCGGAAAGACCGCGCACTTGATCGGCGCCATCCGCGGATGAAAACGCAAGACTATCCGCGATTCCATTTCACCTTTGTCGTTAGGCGCAGCGTCTTCGGCGTACGCGTCGCAGATCAAGGCAAGAATAGTCCGATCCACACCAGCACTTGGCTCAACGACATGGGGAACAAATCGCTGCTTCGTCTCATCATCGAAATACTCGAGCGATTTGCCGCTGGCCTTCTGGTGCTGTAGCAGATCGTAATCGGTTCGGTACGCGACGCCTTCGAGCTCCTGCCGCCCAAACGGGAAATCGTATTCGATGTCGTACGTGCCTTTGGAATAAAACGCGCGCTCTTCATCCGGCACGTTGAGCACGTGCAGGTTTGCGCGTGATATGCCGATGTTCTCGTAAAAGCACAGCCGCTCTTCCAACCAGTAATCGAGCCACTTCATCCCCTCCTCTGCCCGACAAAAATATTCCAGCTCCATCTGCTCGAATTCGCGGGAGCGAAATGTGAAGTTGCGTGGATTGATTTCATTGCGAAACGCTTTACCAATCTGCGCGATGCCAAACGGCAATTTCTTGCGAGACACTTCGAGAATATTTTTGAACTGAACGAAAATCGATTGCGCTGTTTCAGGACGTAGATAGGCAATCGAGCTTTCATCGGCAGCCGCGCCAACATGCGTCTCGAACATGAGATTGAATTGGCGCGTTTCCGTTAAGTCTTTGCCGCCACAGTGTGGACATTTCTTTGCCCCGCTTTTCTCCACGACTTGATCGCTGCGCAGGTGGGCGTTGCAGGTGCGGCAATCGACCATCGGATCGGAGAAACCTTCGACGTGGCCAGAAGCCTTGAGAACTGCAGGATGCGTCAGGATTGCACCATCCATCCCCACTACATCATCGCGCTCATGCACCATCACGCGCCACCAGTAATTTTTCAGGTTGCGCTTTAGTTCCACGCCGAGCGGGCCGTAATCCCACGCCCCATTGAGTCCGCCGTAGATTTCGCTCGATTGAAAGATAAAGCCGCGCCGCTTGCACAGGCTGACAATCTTCTCCATGCGTTGCGCGTCGCTGGGCGTGGTCATTGAGCAAAACTTATAGGAGGATCAAATCTGGAAGCCAGGAAAACCAAAGGGAAATGCACGCAATTCAAGCTAAACCGAAGTTCCTGGGTTCCTGATTACGACTGCTGCGGTTCGACTTTCACCTCGGTCTTCACCGAATTAGCAATGAAACACTGCTCATGCGCGGCATGGTTCATCTCCTCCATTTCCTGCGGTGTGGGTTGCTCGTCGCCGGAGAATTTGAGCCGTTGCCTGAGTGTGACGCGCGTAATTGCGAGTCTGCCGTCGGCGTTCTTCTCCATCATCCCGACCGCATCATCACTGTATTCGTCGAGCACGAACCTTTTCTTGCAAGCAATGGCGAGGAACGTCAGCATGTGACAACTAGAAAGTGAAGCGACGAATGCTTCCTCGGGATCGACCAGGTTTGGATTACCGAGATAAGCGGGAGCGGCTGAGGCCTGCATTTCGTGCCCGCCTTCAAATTTCCAAGTGTGATCCCGTGAATATTTCTGATACTCGAACGGCTTGTCGCCGCGTTGCCAAGTGAGAGTGACTTTATGTTCTGACATGCATTTAGATAAAACGCGAAGCGTTGCAGGGCAAGCATGGGTCGCTTGTCATTCTGAGGTTACTTAACGAAATTGAAATCCTCGGCTCGCGGACTTTCGCCGCGTGAGGCCTCGACGTTGCTTCGCTTTGGTCGGAATGACAGGCTTGCGCTCAGAGGCGCGCGCTCTATTATCTCGGCTTCTGAAAATCCGCGCGATTAGCTCAGTGGTAGAGCACTTGCTTCACACGCAAGGGGTCGCTGGTTCGATACCAGCATCGCGCACCAGATTTTTCG
>WNGJ01003270.1_pt1 | contig 17245 bp, 20 predicted proteins | sample 5400611 | NCBI WGS metagenome assembly WNGJ01 (sample SAMN13153375, study PRJNA577476) | soil metagenome | isolation source: 40 cm soil or saprolite under Garry oak tree replicate 1 | place: USA:California | collected 2016-06-15 | reverse complement strand
TCAAGGACATGCCGGGCAATGAAGACACGCCCGGGCTCGTGATCGGCGCGACGCTGTCGCGCGATCCGCCGACCGATGCGCTGGTCATGCGGACCGGTCTTTCGATCGACGACCTCAGGCGATCGCGCGGCAAGGGTTTCAAGATCGGCACCAATGCCGTGCGGCGCGCAGCCTACGCGCGGCGGCTGTTCCCCGACGTCGAGGTGATCCATTATCGCGGCGCCGCCGATACCCGCGTGCGCAAGCTCGATAATTTGGAAATGCAGCGATTGCCTGATGGAGGTGAGGTCGGTCCGGCCGACGCGCTGATCATGGCGCGTTCCGGGCTCGAGCGCGTCGGCTTGGGCGCGCGCATCGCCTACGAGTTTGCGGTTCAGGAAATGCTGCCGGCGGTCGGGCAGGGCATCGTCGCGGTGGAATGCGCGATCAAGGACTGGGAGACACGGCGCATTCTGGCGATGATCGACGACCCTGACTCTCACAGAAGCGCCGACGCCGAACGCGAGGTGTTGTGGGTCCTCAACGGTCACTGCAACTCGCCGATCTCCGGATTTTCAACCATCCGCGGCACGCAGATGACGCTGACGGCGTCGGTGCTGGATGAAGCGAGATCATCGAGCGCAGCCGGCCGGTGTGATTGATTGGCGGTGCTGCCGCACATTCTATCGTCATCATCCGCGAAAGCGGATGATCCAGTACGCCGCGCCGTTTCGATTCCAACGCAGATCAGCAATCACTGGATACCGCTTTCGCGGGTATGACAGCCGGGGCCTGTTGTGAACTTCACCCTCTATATGCCCGCACCCGCTTGACCATCTGCTCCACATGCGCGATCGGGGTTTCCGGCTGAATGCCGTGGCCGAGGTTGAAGATCAACCGTCCGTTCGCGTAGTTCGCCAGCACGTCGTCGATGGCGCGGTCCAGCGCGTCGCCGCCGGCGATCAGCACCAGCGGATCGAGATTGCCCTGGACGGCAACCCGGTTCTGCACCTGCTCGCGGATCAGTGACGGCTCCGCCGTCCAGTCGATGCTGACGGCATCGACGCCGGTCGTCTCAACATAGGCCGGCAGCAACGCACCCGCTCCGCGGGGAAAGCCGATGATCTTCGCGCCGGGCGCTTTGGCACGCACGCCTTCGACGATGCGCCGCGTCGGCTCGATCGACCAGCGGTGAAATTCGCGCGGCGGCAACACGCCGGCCCAGGTGTCGAAGATCTGCAGCACGTCGGCGCCGGCCTTGAGCTGTCCGAGCAGATACTGGATCGAGTTTTCCACCAGCACGGCGATGATTTTCGAAAACGCTTCCGGATGGCGATAGGCCATCATCCGCGCCGGCGCCTGGTCCGGCGTGCCTTGGCCCGCCACCATATAGGTCGCGACCGTCCACGGCGCGCCGCAAAAGCCGATCAACGCGATCTTTGGATCTAGTTCGCGGCGCACGCGGCGCAGTGCCTCGAATACCAGCTCGAGCTTGGTGAAATCTCCCGTCGACGACAGCGTGCCGACCTTGTCCGGCGTATCCAAGGGATCGAGCCGCGGGCCTTCGCCCACCTCGAACCGCACCTCGCGGCCGAGCGCGCAGGGAACGACAAGAATGTCCGAGAAGATGATCGCGGCATCGAAGTTGAAGCGGCGGATCGGCTGCAGCGTGACCTCGGCGGCGTATTCGGGCGTGAAGCACAGATCGAGAAAGCCACCCGCCCTGGCGCGTAATTCGCGGTATTCCGGCAGGTAACGGCCGGCCTGCCGCATCATCCAGATCGGCGGCACCGGCTGTCTGCGCCCGGAAAGCACCTCAACGAAAGGTTTAACAGTGTCGGTCTGGGTCAAGTGCCTGGTTCCGCTGGGTGATCGAGGGCGAGGTATCGCTCCTGATACACTGCGGTAAGCACTTGGCCAACAGACGATCGGCTCCCGGCAGGAAACGGCCGCCATTGCGGCAACGCCGTTTTTTGTGTTGCGGGAGCCGATGGTAGAGCCGGGTCGTGAGCGTGTGCTCGTCTCGAAAGCAGGACCTTGCCCGCACAGTCCTTCGGCCTGACGATAAGGTTCAACGATGCTGCAAACCAGAAATTCCAAACGGGCTGGGATCGGAATTTTGCCTTGGAGCGCCGCGAATTCGAATTCACCTTGGCGACGAGGGTGCATTCCCATCGCCCGTATAGTCGATCCCGAGTCGCAGCGTCCGTCTGCGCGACAGTGGGCATAACGGTAAAAAATCCCGGTCTCATATGCCGGTTTCCAGGCACTACCGCCGCGAAGCTGCCGCCCCTGCCGCGCCAATGAGACTGAATTCCTGACATTCCGTTCCACCTTGCGGAACGTCCGCATTCCCGGCGCGTTAGCTTTGTGATGGAGGATCACATGGCTGAGAAGTTCAATCCGGCGGCGCACGACAAGCATGCCGCCGATCCGCGCGAAGCGGCTCGCGCCGACCGCGATACACATGCGAAACTCGACGCCGGACTGATCGACAGTTTCCCGGCATCCGATCCCGTCAGTGCGGCACAGCCCGCGCCTTCAAAGGCGGACGGCGACCGTGAAGCGGCGTCGCTGTTGAACAAGGTGCGGGCGGTGTTCCGGTAGATTTGCAGAGACGCCGTCGGTCGAGGCCGCTGGCGCGGGATGCTGGCAAGGATGCTGCAAGGACCCTGCAATGAATCGCGAATTCAACCACGCCGCCAACGACTCGCCGCGAAGCGGTAGTTCGAAGCCGGTTGCGCCGGTCGTATGGGCCGTCATCGTCGTCACCATCATCGTGTTGGTGCTGTGGATTGCGATGAGGACTTGAAGTGCTTGTGTCGATCGAGTGCGGCGACTGTCGTGATCAAGAAGCACTGCGATTGCGATCGGGGTTTCGTGACCGCAAGACCGTGATTGCCGATCGTTAATCCCGTTCATCTGCATTCGAACCGATTGGGCGGCCTCCCTTCGCGGTGGCCGTTCTTGTCCCGCCCATGACCCATGAGAGGCTGCGGCGGCGTCGGATAGCCGCTTCAGTAATGCGGCGGCGGCTCATTGGCGGCGCCCGGGGTCTGGATCTCGGCCTCCGCCAGACGTTCGCTTAAGGCTGCGACCTGGCGCGTCAGTGCGTCGATCTTGAGCCACTGCGCGGTGATGGTCTGGTTCAGCGTCTCGATGGTTTCGTCCTGAAACGTCAGTCGCGTCTCGAGCACGTCGATGCGGTCGTTGAGCGCCTTCGCGTCACTCATCGAAATCCTCTCTTATCCGGCGCTCCCGCAACCCATGGCCGAGCGCGACGCGATCGTCGAACACAAAGCATTCGCCGCGCCAGCGGCTCTGCGCTTCCGGCACGCTTTCCAGATACTTCAGGATCCCGCCCTTGAGGTGATAGACCTCCGCAAAGCCGCGTGACAACAGATAGGCGCTGGCCTTTTCGCAGCGGATGCCGCCGGTGCAGAACATCGCGATTCTGCGGTGTTTTGACGGATCGAGATGACGGCTGGCAAAATCCTTGAATTGTCCAAAATTCTTGATGCCGGGATCGACGGCGCCGGGAAAAGTGCCCAGCGCCACCTCGAATTCGTTGCGGGTGTCGATCACCAGTGTGTCCGGCGCGGCAATCAATACGTTCCAGTCGGCGGGGTCGACATAGGTGCCGACCTGCTGCGTCGGATCGGCCTTGGCATCGCCGAGCGTGACGATCTCCTTCTTCAGCCGGATTTTCAGGCGTCGGAACGGCATCGCCGCCGCGGCTGAGAATTTCAACTCCAGATCGTCGAGCCGGCCGCCGAACAAAGCGCTCCGCCGCAATTCCTCAACCAGCGCGGTAATCGACCCGTGGCTGCCCGCCAGCGTGCCGTTGATGCCTTCATGGGCCAGCAGCACGCTGCCCTTCAGCTCAAGTTCGGTGCAGATCGCGCGCAGTGGCTCGCGCAACCGCCGGAAATCCGGCAGGGCTGCAAACTGGTAAAAAGCGGCGACCTGGTAGGGCATGGCGGTGGTTTATCAGGAGGGCGGGGACGCGATCAACCTATACGGGGACGACGCCGATACTGCGTTATGCGTTCCAAGCATTGCCCAGCGGCGCCTGAATATGCCATGTAAACCCGCGCTCAGAAAACCACCATAAACGGTAAAGAAAGCACTTTGGCATGAGGAATTTCCATCTCGCCGGCCGCTCTACGGTCCACGCCCAGAACGCGATGGTGGCGACGTCGCATCCAATGGCGGCGCTGGCGGCGATCGAGGTGCTGCGCTCCGGCGGCACCGCCGCGGACGCCGCGGTGGCGGCATGCGCGCTGCTAGGTGTGATCGAGCCGCAATCCACCGGAATCGGCGGCGATTGCTTTGCACTGGTTCAGCCGAAGGGCGATGGCAAGATCGTGTCCTATAACGGCTCGGGCCGCGCGCCGCAGGCGGCCACGCCGGAATGGTATCTCGAACGCAACCTCAAGGCGATCCCGCTGACGTCGGCGCACGCCGTCTCTATTCCCGGCGCGGTCGACGCCTGGGCGACGATCCTGAAAGATCACGGCAAACTCGCGCTCGATCGATTGCTGCAGCCCGCGATCAAGGCCGCCGAAGAAGGTTATGTCGTCGCGCCGCGCATCGCCTTCGACTGGAAGAACCAGTTCGACAAGTTGAAAAAAGGCACCAACACCGAGCGCTATCTGCTGCCGCACGGCAAGCCGGCGGTCGCCGGTGACGTGATCCGGCAATTGGAGCTCGGCAAGACCTTGCGGGCGATCGCCAAAGACGGTCGCGACGCCTTCTACAAGGGCGCGATCGCCGAGGACATGGTCGAGACCCTGCGCGGCATCGGCGGCTTGCACACGCTGGATGACTTCGCCGCGCACAGCACCGAGACCACGACGCCGATCGGCACCATGTACAAGGGCCACGACGTCTGGCAGTGCCCGCCCAACGGCCCCGGCATCACCATGCTGGTGATGCTGAATATCCTGTCGCGCTTCGACCTGACGAAATTTGCGCCCCTGAGCGTCGAGCGGTTTCACCTCGAAGCCGAGGCCGCGCGCATCGCCTACATGATGCGCGAGACGTACATTGGGGACCCCGCCTATGTCGACGTCGACGTGGTCAGGATTCTGGCGAAGGAATTTGCCGAGGAGCATGTCGGCAAGATCAGGATGGACCGGCTGCTCGAACTGCCGAACATGGCGCCGCCAATGAATCCGTCGACGGTCTATATCACCGTGGTGGACGGCGACCGTAACGTCTGTTCGTTCATCAATTCGATCGCGCACTCCTTTGGCTCGGCGATCGTCTCCAACAAGACCGGCATCCTGCTGCAAAACCGCGCCGGGGGTTTTCGCATTCAGCCCGGCCATCCCAATTGCATTGCGCCCGGCAAGCGCCCGCTGCACACCATTATTCCGTCGCTGGTCACCAAGGCGGGCCGGGCCGTGATGCCGTTCGGCGTGATGGGCGGGCAGTATCAGCCAGTCGGGCAGACCCACCTGCTGACCAACATCCTCGACTATGGCTGCGACGTGCAGGAGGCGATCGATATGCCGCGCGGCCTGCATTACGAGGGCGTCTACCAGCTCGAGGACGGCGTGCCGGCCGATATCGTCGAAGGCCTGAAAAAACTCGGGCACCAGACCACCAGCGTGGTCGGGCCGCTCGGCGGCGGTCAGGCGATCTGGATCGATTGGGACAAGGGCACGCTGACGGGCGGTTCCGATCCACGCAAGGACGGCTGCGCGCTCGGCTATTGAACCTGTCACCTCTCCACTTTTTGAAGGAAGCTGCCATGATGCGACGTCTTCGAGGTTTCTCAATCGCCGCTGCCATCGCTGGCGCGTTTCTCTTGCTTGTGCCAGCCGGTGCATCCGCCCAGACCAAAGGAAAAACCATGACCACAGCCTCAGGCTTGCAGATCACCGACAGCACGGTCGGCACCGGCGCGTCGCCAAAGCCGGGTCAGATCTGCGTCATGCATTACACCGGCTGGTTGTACGAGAACGGGCAGAAGGGCAAGAAGTTCGACTCATCGGTTGATCGTAACGAGCCGTTTGAGTTTCCGATCGGGCAGCACAAGGTGATCGCCGGCTGGGACGAAGGCGTCGCCACCATGAAAGTCGGCGGCAAGCGCACGTTGATCATTCCGCCCGCGCTCGGCTATGGCGCGCGCGGCGCCGGCGGCGTCATTCCGCCGAATGCGACGCTGATGTTCGACGTCGAGTTGCTGGACGTGAAGGGCTAGGCGTATCGTGCAGATTTCGATCCTCGACGATTATTTCGACACCCTGCGCACGCTTGAATGTTTCGGCAAACTTGCCGGACACGACGTCACCGTCTGGAACGACCACGTTCAGGATGTCGATGCACTGGCGCAGCGATTGCGCGACACCGAAGCGCTGGTGCTGATCCGCGAGCGAACGCAAATTCGCGGCCCGCTGCTGGAGCGATTGCCGAAACTGAAACTGATCAGCCAGCGCAGCGTCTATCCCCACATCGATATCGACGCCTGCACAAGGCTCGGCATCATCGTGTCGTCCGGCCAGCACGCCGATACGCCGTCTTATGCCACGGCCGAATTCACCTGGGGGCTGGTGCTGGCGGCGATGCGCGCGATACCGCAGCAGATGGCGTCGCTGAAGGCCGGCCATTGGCAGATCGGCGTCGGTCACACGCTGCGCCACAAGACGCTCGGCATCTATGGCTACGGCCGGATCGGAGCCGTCGTCGCCGGATATGGCAAGGCGTTCGGCATGAAGGTAAAGGTGTGGGCGCGCGAGCCGGCGCTTGAGCGGGCGCGCGCCGACGGTCACGAGATCGCAAGCAGCAAGTCTGCGTTTTTCGAACAATGCGACGTGCTGTCGCTGCACATGCGGCTAGTCGACGCCACCCGCGGCATCGTCACCGCGGCCGATCTCGCGCGCATGAAGCCGACCGCGCTCTTGGTCAACACCAGCCGGGCGCCGTTGATCGAGCCGAACGCACTGGTCAACGCGTTGCGCGCCGGGCGGCCCGGCATGGCCGCGGTGGATGTGTACGAAAAGGAGCCGCTGCGCGACACCAGCGATCCGCTGCTCAATATCGACAATGTGGTCTGCACGCCGCACCTCGGCTACGTCTCGCGCGACGAATACAAAATCCAGTTCACCGATATTTTCGACCAGATCACAGCCTATGCCGCGGGTGCGCCGACCAACGTCGTCAATCCCGATGTCATGGCAAGGCGGCGGTGAAGCAGGCGAGGTTCGAAAGAAAAAGACCGGCCAAAGGGACCGGTCATTGCAGGTTTCGAAATCAATCCGCGCCGATCAGAATTCTTGTTTGCAGCGGCGGCGGCCTTGTTCGCGGCGTCCTTGGCGGTTTCCTTGGCGTCGCCGACTCCCTGCTTGGCCTTGCCGATGGCCTCGTTGCCGGCGCCTTTAAGCTTATCTGCCTTTGCACCCATGGGAACTCTGCTTTGATTAAGCTTCACCGAAACAAGCCCCGAATAGTGCGATAGTTGCTGATCTCGTCTGGTTTGCGATCACGGTTTTATGTAGGGTTCGCGAACAAGAATTTAAGCGGAAAGCAGCACGATGACAGGCTCTCACGATCATACCCATTCTGATTCCCACGATCACACGCACGACGGCGCGCAGCGCTGGAAGCATGACGGCGTCCGCGTCATTCCCGGCGATCAGCTTGATCCCAATGTGCCGTCGACCGCCGGCATGGACCGCAAGGCCGCCATCAACTTCGCGCGTGTCGGCGCGCAGAAGCTGTGGGCCGGCACCGTGACCATCAAGCCCGACGCCAAGACCGGCGCGCATCACCACGGCCATCTCGAGAGCATCATCTATGTCGTGAAGGGCAAGGCGCGGATGCGTTGGGGCGAGCATCTGCAGTTCACCGCCGAAGCCAACCCCGGCGATTTCATTTTCATTCCGCCCTATGTGCCGCATCAGGAAATCAACGCCAGCCCTGACGAGGCGCTGGAATGCGTGCTGGTGCGCAGCGATGGCCAGGCGGTCGCGATCAATCTCGACATCGAACCGGTGGAGAAGCCGGAGACGGTACTGTGGATCGACCCCGTGCATCGGGATCCCGCGGAGACGAAGTGACCCAGCCGTGTCCCGGGCGCGGTGCAGCGTTCTTCACGTTGCTCCGCAGAGCCGGGACTTCGCGCCGAAGTCGGAAAGAACATTCTCATGCATGCAGTGCCGGCGCGCCCACCATTTGTGCGCGCCTTGGCTGCCAACAGATCCGCCGATCCGGCTCACTCCTTGATGGTGACCAGCGTAACGCCGTTGACGAGGCTGTTGGCCAGCAAGAAGTTGCCGTCGGGCGTGACTGAGGTGTTGCGCACGATGTTTCCGCCGCCCGGGATCGCCCAGCTCTGAAATTGCTGGGTCTTGGGATCGAAGCGCACCACGGTATTCGGGGTTGACCCGGATTCGCTGTACCAGATGACATCGTTGATTGCGGAGATGCCGTACGGCTCAGACTTCGGCCCGCTCGGAGACTGCCACTCGGTCACTTTGCCGGTCGCCGGATCGAGACGACCGAGATAACCGCGGGAATAGTCGGAGTACCAGACGATGTCGTCGCTGGTGATCGCGATGCGCCGTGGGCGGGACGCCGCATCCGGCAATAGATACTCCCGAAACTCCATCGTATTCGGATCGATGCTGCCGACCTTGTTGGCACCGAACTCGACGAAGAATACGATGCCTTTCGAGTTCAATGCCATGCCGTAGGGCCGCGAACCTGCCGTTGGCGGCGTGAGTAGCTTGATCTCGCTGGTCTTAGGGTCGAGGCGTCCGATCCGGTTGGCATTCTGCATGGTGAACCACAGGATTCCGCTGTTGTCGAAGATCAGCGTATGCGGGTCTCCCCGCTCCGGAGTTGGATACTCGGTGACAGCCCCCGTCTTCGGATCAAGTTTTCCGATCAACGATTCGGTGTTTCCGGTGTACCAAATGTTGCCGTCTTTATCCTCCTGCAGACCGTGCGGTCCGGAGTGCGGGGTCTTCAGCGCAAATTCCTTAATGTCGCCGGTCTTCGGATCGAGCCGACCGAGCACATTGGCCAATTGGCCGGTGTACCAGAGCGAGCCGTCCTTCGCCGCCAATGGGTCGTGTGGGCGCGACCCAGGCGTGGGCGCTTGCCATTCCTTGAAGGAAGCTTTGGCGGGTCCCGGGATCACCACACCGGCAGGCTTAGCTTTTTCCGGGAAGCTCTTGACCAGATATGCCTCAAGCTGCGGGATTTGATCCGCCTGCAGGGGCGCGCCCTGATTGACCATCATCCGCAGTACGGTGTGCCAGCCCTCGGGCGTGTAGCCTGCGCCGACGCGGCTCAACAGGGTGTGGCAGGCGTTGCAGTTGGCCGCCGCCAATTCCTTGCCCGGCCCATCCGGCAGTTCCTGACTGAGTGCGGGAAGCCCAGAGCAGAGCAGTGTTGCCGCCAAAACCACGCATGGTTTGCTGGACATGATACCTCCCTGAAATTCGCGCTCTCCGGTGCCCGTGGCGCAATTGTGGAACGCGTCAGCGTCGTACGCAAATCACGTCCCGTCAACCTATGACAGCGCACCGTGACTTCCGGGTAACTACGCCATCTGCTATGCTCGCCGAAGACTTCAACAGACGCCGTGCGCTTCGCGGCGCTGCGGAAAAATCCAGAAAGTCAGTAGTCCGGAGGAAGCCATGACACATCGCGATCCATTGCTGGCGCGGCGCACGGTCATCAAGGGCGCCGGCTTTGGCCTTGTGGCCGGAACCCTGGCGGATGCCATGCCCGTACAAGAAGCCCGCGCGGCAGAGGGCGAGATCTGGAGCGGCGAATACTGGGCCAAAAAAGCCGACGTCCCCTTGTGGATGTATCGCAAGCGGCTTGGCGCGCCGAAGCCCGGCGAGCCTTCGCCGCCGGTACTGTTCTTCGTTCATGGGTCTTCGGTGACGTCGAGGGTGTTCGATCTCCACGTTCCCGGGCATGGCGAATATTCGGCGATGGATGAGTTCGCCCGCTACGGGTTCGACTGCTGGACCATGGACCACGAAAATTACGGCAAATCGGGCCGCACCTCAGGCAGTTCCGACATCGCCAGCGGTGTCGAGGATCTGAAGGCGGCCGTCGAAGTCGTCGCCAAGGAGACCGGCCGGCAGAAATTCCACTTCCTCGGCGAATCCTCCGGCGCGCTGCGCGCCGGCGCTTATGCCATGGTGGCGCCCGAGCGCACCGACCGGCTGGTGTTCGCCGCCTTCACCTACAAGGGCGAGGGATCGCCGACACTGACCAAGCGCGCCGAGCAGCTGGCCTATTTCCGTTCCCACAACATGCGCAAGCGCGATCGCGATATGATCCGTTCGATCGCCACCCGCGACAAGCCGGGCACCAGCGACCCCGCCGCGGTCGAGGTGCTGGCGGATGTGGAAATGCAATTCGGCGACCAGGTCCCGACCGGCACCTATCTCGACATGACCGCCAACCTGCCGGTGGTCGATCCCCGCAAGGTGCTGTCGCCGGTGCTGCTGGTGCGCGGCGAATATGACGGCATCGCCACCGTCGCGGACCTCGAGGAGTTTTACAATCTGCTGCCCAATGGCGATCGCCAGTTCGTTATTCTCCCAGGCACCGCGCATTCGGTCGCGCTGGCCACCAACCGGCAATTGTTCTGGCATGTGACCAGGGCGTTCCTCACCATGCCGACGCCGATCGCGACGTGAGTACCTGACATAATTGTACATAATTGTAGTGTCATTCCGGGGCGCGTCGAAGATGCGAACCCGGAATCTCGAGATTCCCCCATGTGCAATTGCACATCTGAGGTCTGGTCCTTCGGACCATCCCGGAATGACGGGGGTCAGACAGAATCTCGCGCCCCTAAAAATAATCCAAATCGGATGTCGGATTGGCGGTCGACCGCTCGTCCTCGGGTGGAACTTGTCGAAAGGAACCCTCATGACCAAACTGATCTTCGTCAATCTGCCGGTCAGCGATCTCGCCGACGCCACCGCCTTTTACCAGGCCGTCGGCGCCGAAAAGAACGAGCAATTCTGCGATGGAACTGCGTCCTGCATGGTGTTTTCCGAAACCATCCACGCCATGTTGCTGACCCATGACAAGTTCCGCCAGTTCACGCCCAAGAAGATCGCCGATGCGAAGACGTCGAGCGAGGTGCTGATCTGCATCTCGGCCGATAGCCGCGATGCGGTGGACGACATGGTCGGCAAGGCGCAGGCCGCGGGCGGCGGCGCCGATCCGTGCCCGAAGCAGGATTACGGCTTCATGTACGGCCGCAGTTTCGAGGACCCCGACGGCCATATCTGGGAAGTGATGTGGATGGATGTCGAGGCGGCGAAGGCCGCGCAGTCCGCCATGGCCGACGCCTGATTCAAAATTCATCGTGCAAGGAGTTTGAGAGATGTCCAAGATTTCACCATGCCTGTGGTTCGACGGCGAGGCCGAAGAGGCCGCGAAATTCTATGTCTCGCTGCTGCCGGATTCCCGGATCGAAAAAATCCAGAAGAACACCGTCGACAGCCCCGCCGGAAAGGCCGGCTCGGTGCTGGTGGTGGATTTCACCCTGGCCGGCCAGCGCTTCATGGCCTTGAACGGCGGCACCCGGTTCGAATACACCCATGCGGTGTCGTTCAAGATCGACTGCGCCGATCAGGCCGAGGTCGATCGCCTGTGGGATGCGCTGTCCGCCAATGGCGGGTCGGTCGAGCGCTGCGGCTGGCTGAAGGATCGCTTCGGCGTGTCGTGGCAAATCGTACCGACCGCGCTCGTGCAATATCTCGGCGGTTCCGATCGCGCCGGCGCTCAGCGGGCGATGCAGGCGATGATGCAGATGGTCAAGCTCGACATCGCGGGCCTGAAGCGGGCCTATGAGGGCAAGTCAGCCGCGTGATCTAGCCGGCCGCGCGGCTGTCGGATGAGGCTCAGTAATTGACCCGTAATCCGAGGCCGCCATGGATGGTGTTGCCGACCGGTTGCGGCCCCGCGGTGCCGTTGACGAAGAGGTCGGCGACCCAGCCCTTGGTGATGCGGAAGCCGAGCCGGCCGCCATATTCAAACCAGCTCTGGTTTCCCATCGTCGGCGTCACGGCGGTGTCGTTGCCGGTTACGGTGGCGACGATGCCGGAATTTGCCGCGAACGATTGCACGAATCCGCCGTTGATGTTGCCCTCGACGCTGTTGCCGAACAGATGCGTCCACTGTCCGCCGACCTTGACCAGATTGGTCTTGTCGGTGCCCGTTGCGATCGTGGCGTCGAACGGATTGAACGCGACGGTCGGGTCCGTGTAGCCCTTCACCCGCTGCCACAACTGCCAGACTTCAACCGATGCGGCGACCTCGTCGCGCGGCGAGATGCGGCTGATCCAGCCGGCCCGGCCGTAGGCGCCGTAATTCTCGCTGCTGGTGTTGCTCTCCAGCGAAACCGGGCCGAGGCTCGTCATGTAGGCGCGGCGGTAGCGCACCTTCTCCGATGGCGACAGGATGGTGCCGATGTCGAAGAACGGCCGCGACGATCCCCAGTCGACAAAATCGTAGCGGAGCGCGAACGCGCCGATCGGCGCGCTGGTGACGTGATATCCGCCTTCGCTGTATTGGGTGTAGGCGATGCCCGCCAGCAGCGACAGGTTGGGCGTGAGCTCCTTGCGGCCGTGAATGCCGGCCGAGAACGATCCCGCCGATCCGAACGCGCTGACGCAGTCGCTGCAATTGACCTGCTCGTTGACGCCGAGCAGCACCGTGCCCAGCACACGGTGGGTGATCATCTGGTTGAAGCGCTGCTTGGCCAGATCGCCGATCGACCCGGCACTGGAATCTACGCCGGTCACAACGGGTGGCGCGGACGATCCCTGTCCCTCTCCACCCTCACAGTCACCCCCACACTCATTCATCGTTTGCAGTCTCTGCGCCGACGCGGGTGATGGTTGCATCTGCACCAGTACAAGCCAAACTGACGCGGTGACCGCGGCCGACGCGATAAAGCTGCGTGTGAACTTTGCCACCGTCAGCGCCCGCACAACATGCCAGTGGGATCGTCATTGACGGCAGGTGTAACCGTCGGCGTCGCATCCGCATGCTGGGTGGTGCTGCAAAGTCCCGCCGCCGCGCCGCAGGTGGCGGCGAACGTCCAGGGCGAGTTGTTGGTCTTCTGGATCGTGACCTTGCCGGCCGCCGAGGTGATGATCGCGGTATCGCCCGGCTGCGTCAGCTCGGTGCACTGGCCGCCGGTGCTGCAGACGCGCGATGCGCCTTCCTGCAAAACAACGGTGGTCCTGCCCCGCTGCGACAGGATATCGAGGATGGTGCCGCGCACGCCGATCGTTGCAAGCGTCGTGGTGATCTTGTAGGCGGTTTTCTCCGAGTGCCCGGTGACGAAGCGAAACGCGCCGGTCGTCAGCCTGATCGCGATATCGCGATAGGTGTGTTCGTCGTTGAAAACGGTGCGGTCGAGTCTGATCGTCGCGTTGGGGCCAAGCGACAAATTGGTGCTGTCGGCCATCACCAGGCGCGCCGCGCTGTCGAGGCCGGTGCGCACGATCTCGTCGCGCAGCACGCCGTCGCCGACATTGATCTGGCTGGTCGCCGACGCCATCACGCGAACGACTTCATTCTTGACGACAGCTGCTTCGCCAACGCGCGTCTGCGCGTGAGCGGGATTTGCCGCAAGCCCTGCAACCAGGCAAAATGCGCAGATATGGAAAACGCCGAGACGCAAATTCATTTCATGACTACTCATTACTACCGATCGATTTTATTCCGACATCGTACCGGATCACGCGCGCAAGCGTTGTTGTAATATTATCACGAGCGGCGCATAACAAACGCTGTGATTAGTGCATGCGAAATCGAAATACGTTCAATGCGAATCGACATAAAATTTTGTCCGCTTACACGCGCTCGTCGCAATGCGATTAATTAATGAGCATCGTTAGCCAGACAACTTCCGTTTTCGGCAATCGGCGGCTTCCGTTTCCGACAATGGTACTGCGCGAAGCGTCGTTGTCGTCGTCATTGTCTTCATCGTTGCGCATCTTGCATTTCTTGTCGGCGTGACGACGCTGGAGAAATTCTACTTCGATGAAGTGCATTATGTGCGAGCGGCAGATTCTTGAGCCCCTCATGCCGAGCGCGATCGTGAAGCAGTTGATGGCGGTATTGATTCGGGTATTTGGGGATGTGCCGTTGGGCTGGCGCTATCCGAGCGTGTTGTTCGGATCGCTCGCGATCGCAGCCTTCATCTCCGGTTTTCGGAAGCAACGACCGCACTTCTGGTTCGCGCTTGCCGGGTTTGGTTTCGGTCTTTCGATCGCCTGCAAATGGAGCGGGTTGTTCGCGCTCGCAGTCTCAATCGTCGGCGTCTCGCTGCTTCAGAAACCCCTGACCCAGGTCATGCTGGCAACCAAGATCAGGGACATTCTCGACAAGCCGTAGGCCAACGGCTTCGGCGTCAGAACCAAACGCTCATATCCGGCGCCAGTGGATGCGATGGCGACGAAAATGCGGCCAGTGGATCGCGAACGGCCTCAAATGCGCGATGCGATAGCGGCCAAAGTGCCGGTAATGACCCGCACTGCGGCGGTCGCCGTTCCCAGCAGGATCGGCCGCGGCGGGCCCGGCCGCGGCAGCCGATGACGCGGGCTCCGCGGTTGTCTTCGGCGCCAGCGACGGGCGAGCGACGCTGGCCGGCGCGGCCGTGGCGGACGCGGGCGGAGCCTTCGTTGCCGCGGCGTCTTCGGCATGGCCGGGAAGGGCCGAGCCGAACACAAGCAACGCCGTGGCGAGGATCGTGAAATGCATTCTCATTGCAGCCATCCTCACTTCGAAGCGGTCTTGTTGTCCATGTTCACGACCTGGACGCGGCGGTTGATCGGGTCGGTCGGCGCGTTCGGATCCTTCGGCTTGCTCTTGCCGTAACCGACGGTGACGAGGTCTGAGCCATTGATGCCGTATTTCTCGGTGAGGTAGCGCTTGATCGTATCGGCGCGGCGTTCCGAGAGGTCCTGGTTGTAGGCGTCGGTTCCGATCGCGTCGGTATGACCGGCGATGACGAAGGTCGAACCCTTCAGGTTTGCATCCGAGAGCGCCTTGCCCAGTTCCTGAACCGAAGGCACCGAAGATTTGCGGATGTCGGCCGAATTGTAGTCGAACTGGATCTCGAGATCGATTTTCGGCTTGGTCGATGCGATCTCCGCGATTTCTTCGCGCTCGCCAAGCGAAAGCGACCGGGTCTTCCGGTTGCGCAGCTTCTGCACCAAACTGGATTGCTTGGCCTCGGCAGCTGGGTTGGCCTCGGATCCGGTCGATAGGCCGCGCGTCATCTTCTTCGGCTGCAGGGCCGTGATGATTTGATCCGCCGACACTTTGCCGTCGTTGGCAAGGGCAACACCCACCGTCATCGACAGCGCGGCGCCGAGCGTCATCGCCGTGAGCCCAGAAAATCTGTGAAAGCTGGTCATCGTCGTATCCTCGCTGTTTAAGTCTATGAGCCTTTGACGGGCCGACGGTAGGACGGGTTCGAGGCGTCGAATGTGATTTCAGTCACGCAAGCCATTGGCCCGCCGGGCGAATTCCGGGGCCGCGGGAGGGGGGAACTGTATGGTGAACGCGCGTCGCGGCCGGGCTTCGCGGTGAGATTGCTGCGCTATTGTTCCCTGAGGTTATTCAGGGGCTGATCGACCAGAAGCCATCGGCCGGCACGACCTCGGCGGTCAGTCTGTGCTCGGTCCCGCCATCATTGTCTCTGGGAAGACGCCGAGATAAATCGCGGCGGCGCGAGACGACGGATGCCGCGCATGGCGCCCCTTGTTCAACTGCAACAGCTCGATGGTGCAGGTTGGTTCCAGGCGAGCTAAGGGCCCCGGCTGCTGACGCCGACAAAATATCTCCAGTAAAAATACGGCCAGTGGCCGCCTTTTTTGTTTGGCTCGAACAACAAATCGGCAAGATGCGCACGTAACAAAATCATCCGCACAGAAAAATTGAAAAGAATCAAAAAAGCGAAGAAGCTTCCGCCGTGTTCCAGTCACCGAAAAGACAAAGCGACTATCAGGGGTATCGCCTGGGTCCGCCGGACCGCGCGTCCTCCGGCGGCGCGTTGCCGACCTTGCTCGGCGCCGCTCTCATCGCCGCGGCGATCCTGCTGTCCACGCTGGTTACGGCGGTGGGCACGAGGTTCACGGGCATGGAAGGTTCCAGCGACGAGAATATGTGGCTGGTCGACCGGCTCACCGGCCGCGTTTACAAATGCCAGGCTGCGGAACGCGGCAAGGCCTCATGCGAGACGGAGATCGCGACCGGGAGTATTGCGACCGGAGAGCGGGGCAAGCACTGAGCGGGTTGGCCGAACCCGCGGATCTTGGTTGCGTATGCTGCGGCCTCCCGGGCGAAACCAGTATGAGACATGAAGGCCCAGAGGGATGGGCGCGGCTTTTGCGGATTCGTGGCATCCAAGGCGCGAATCCGGCTAGATTTGCCGCGCCATGCCCCGCGCCATCAAATCCCATCCCCTGACCAAGACGGAAGCCCGGCGGATCTGGCTGCGCGCCCAGCGGCTCGATGTCCCGGCGCCGTTCGGGGAGGGAGCGCAGGCGACGGCGGCCGCGGTAGAGCATCTCGGCTACGTCCAGATCGACACCATCAACGTCATCGAGCGCTCCCACCACCATATTCTCTGGACCCGCATCCCGAATTACCGGCGCGCGGATCTGCGTCAGGCCCAGAGCGTCGACAAGAGCGTGTTCGAATACTGGACGCATGCTTTATCCTACGTGCCGGCAAAGGATTTTCGGTTCTTCATCCCGGCGATGAAGCGTCACCGGCGCGAGGGCCACAAATGGTTCAAAACGGTCAGCAAGGCCGATCTGCGCAAGGTGCTGACCTTGATCCGGCGCGACGGCGCGCTGACCATCCGCGACATCGAGGACGACGTGCTGGTGGAAAAGCAGCATCTGTGGGCGAGCCGCAAGCCGTCGAAGCGGGCGCTGCAACTTGCGTTCTATACCGGCGTGCTGACGATCTCCGAGCGCAATGGCATGCTCAAGACCTATGAGCTGATGGCGCGGCATTTCGGCTGGGATACGCCGCCCAATCATCCGCCGAAGCCGGCTTCGGCAAGCGAAACCACCGCCTATCTGCTCGATCGCGCACTTCGCGCGCAAGGCGTCGTGAGCCTAGACTCGATCTGTCATCTCGATGCGCCGAGCAAGCCTTCGGTCCGGCGATTGATCGAAGCCCGGGTTCGCCGGGGCGAACTGGTGCCGGTCGCGCTCGAAGGCGCGGGCAAGCAGGAGCATTGGGCGCG
>WNGJ01006746.1_pt1 | contig 17246 bp, 15 predicted proteins | sample 5400611 | NCBI WGS metagenome assembly WNGJ01 (sample SAMN13153375, study PRJNA577476) | soil metagenome | isolation source: 40 cm soil or saprolite under Garry oak tree replicate 1 | place: USA:California | collected 2016-06-15 | reverse complement strand
TTGAAGACGCCTACGCGACGCGGAAGAAGATTCTCCTAGAGGGCACACAAGGCACTCTCCTGAGTCTCCACCACGGGTCTTACCCACACGTCACATCCCGTGATACAACCGCGAGTGGTGCACTAGCCGAAGCCGGCATTCCTCCGTCCCGTGTCCGTCGGACGATCATGGTTTGCCGGACCTATCCCATTCGCGTTGGCGGACCTTCGGGTCCGTTGGGGATAGAGCTCTCTTGGGAGGAAATCTCGAAGCGCTCTGGCATCCTAACGGACGAACTGCTCGCAACCGAGAAGACGACGACGACCAAGACGCAACGGCGTGTGTCAGAATTCAGTTGGTCTGACATACGTCGGGCTGCCGCGCTGAACGGGCCGACCGACGTTGCGCTCACCTTTACGGACTACTTGAACAGCAAGAACAAGGATGCGAGACGTTTCGAGCAACTCACTCCAGACACGATTCGTTTTGTCGAAGAGTTGGAACTAGTGACGGGGGCGCCCGTTTCTCTAATTGCGACGCGGTTCCACTACCGCAGCATCATCGATCGTCGCCGGTGGTAGGGAAGCGTCAAGACGCCTCCTCAACTCGCCCCCCTCTTTCGCTAGGTGTTACTCCGGAAGAGCTTGCTGGCGCTTATCCACGTCTCTACCACATGGCGGAGGCGGGCAGTTGGCCGAGCATCATGCGCCACGGCTTGCTGAGTACCTCAGCGTTACTCTCACTCTTTGAGGTTAAGGGTGCCACGCGCGCCGCGATTGAATCGGCTCACCGTCCCTCATCCACTACCATTCACCACCCCAAACATGGGAGCGCGGTCGTTAGAGATCAGATTCCCATGCGCGACTCAGACTTGCGCCGGTGTCTCAAAGGCGGGATGAATCCTCGCGAGTGGTATGAGTTGCTGAACACCAAGGTCTTCTTCTGGTTGACCGAGGAGCGCTTGGAAACGTTGCTCGGAGCTAGAGCGTATCGCGATAAGTACCATACCGTGTTGATTCTTGACACCTTGCCGCTCGTGAGAGACTACAAGGAGGCGATTGTTCTCTCGCCGATGAATAGCGGCGCTACCATGCCAATGGCTCATCCCCGCGGGCGAGGCACCTTTGTACCGATGTCGCAGTACCCGTTTCGCGAGCGGCGCAGGAGCAGCCGTGCGAACGCGGTGGTCGAACTCGCCGTAGAGGGGGGGATTAGCAACGTCGAGCGATACGTGATCGAGGTTGTGCACCGGAGAGCAGGTGAGCGTGGCGAGGTGATCTGGGCGCGTGGAAGATAGCGGCCATGCTGAGAGCCGCGGCTGCGCCTTCTAAAGCGGACCGAGCGCTGGCTCTAGAGGCGGTTCGCTCATCAAGCGCTGGTGCTCCCGCCGTCCGCTGAGGTACCGCTAAGGGCGGGCGGGCATGGCCACGCGCTTTGACCCAGGCACAGTTTCTATATAATTATCAGAAACAGTCCAAATACTCTTGACAATCCTTATAGTGTAGCCGTATAATCACTCCATGCGCCCGTTCAAGAGGCGAGACCCTTTGCCCGAGACTCCGCGCCTCGTCAAGACGTGGTTGCCGCCGGCGCTCGTCCGCGAGATGGACCAGGCGATCCTTGGGTCGGGCGGCGCCTACGACGGCCGCGACGACTTCATCCGTGAAGCAATTGCCGACCGGGTCGCGGAGGAACGGATGAGACCCGTGACTGGCCCCGCTCCCGTCATTCTCCTGCCGACAGTCGACAAGCAACCACTTGAGACTGGCAGAATCACGAAGAAGGGGCGGACGACCCCGGATCAAGAGCTGTTCGGTCCCGTCCCCGCTCTCGACGCGCCGATGCTCTCGTCGCAGTCGATGACAGGTACGCTGTACGGCTTGCACAATCGGGATTATCCGACGCTCTGGGCGGCCCTGTCGCTCATCGAAATGGCGGCGATGGAGCGAAAGCCGATCAGTTGGTCGAAGTTCACGACCGCGATCCTCGACGCTGCGTGGAAGATCGGCACTCAACTCGCCAGGCTCGACCAAGAGAGGGGGTCTCAGGAGATGAAGGCAGCAGTCGGGTTTCCGCTCAATCGGGAGAAGCGGCAGTCCTCTGAAGCGCGCTTTCTCATGCACATGGTTGGTACAGCTTCCGGAGACGCAGCTCCATCAGGTCCACTGTTCGCCATGCAGCTCGCGGGCTTAGAACGCTCCATGACGGGCGAATTGACGGTCGCACCAACAGAGAAGGGCATCTCGTTATGCCGCTCCCTCGTTTCGTCCGGGCTTGGCGCGCGACCGCCGCACCCGGAAACGGCGTGGGAGGCATTCGGGGATCACCTGAACGCTTGTTTGCCGGACGACTATGCGGCTTGGATTCGTGTGCTACAGATCCTGGCAGGTGAGCCGACTAGGGACGTGATCGTGGGGCGCTTTTCTAAGGAGTGGCCGGGAGCGGCAGCGGCCACGAACGTTGCCGGCTACGTGAGCCGCGGGCGCGAGTGGGGCCTGGTCGAGCACAGGATGATGGGTGACCGTTACGCACTGACCGAACGTGGTCGGGATGAACTAGAGGCGAGGCATCAGTGAACGCGATTGTAGAGCTCGCTCTGAAAGCACGCACGATGGCGGATGTCGAGGCGCTGGAAGCGAAGCTGCAGGCGGCGGGCGCGACGACGACGCGTTACCTCGGCGATCGAGAGGCGAATTTCTCAGCACTCTCGAATTCAGCGGACCCAAAGATGCTCATCTTCGAGCGGCTCACTAACGCGTTCGATGCGCTCATCGAGCTTGAGGTAAGGCGCCAGCAACCAAACATCTCGGCTCTCACTGGTCCCCACCTGGCTGCCCAGGTCCTTCATGGCATGCCCAAGGATGACCTGAATCCGAAGGGCTCCAAGGAACGGGAGCTTGCACAACTGATCGCAATGGAGTTCGTCGATTCTGATGACTCAGCGCGCCGGCCGACCATCGCGGTGCGCGACTATGGCATCGGGATCTCCAATGGTGAAGCCCCCTATACGATTCTGAGCTTGGAAGAAAGCAACAAGCTCAGGAAACCCTACACCCATGGGGTGTTTGGGAAGGGCGGTTCGCTCGCATCAATGTTCAGCGATGCCACCGTCTACGTACTACGGAAACAGCCCGACGTACTGTCACCAGGGGAGCGGGACCTGGTTACCGTGGCCGTCGTGCGCGCCGTTGATTTGCCCGACTACGGCCTCCCCTTCCTGCGATACCTGGTCGTCCCGTGTGCAGAGGACCATCGAGGATTGCCGTGGAGTTGTCCGGCATCCGACACGGGATTCAAGCCGGGCGTGTATGTCGCGCACATCAATTACCATGCGGGAAGAATTGGTCAGCAGACCTGGAACCAAGAGGAATCGGTGTACGCATATGCGGAGACCCTTCTGTTTCGACCAACCTTTCCGTACACACTTCGTGACGGGCGTTCGGGTGCGGCGAAGCGGCGTCCGGACGGTCGCGAAGACGCCGTCCTAGGTGGCCTCAGTGCTCGTCTTGAGCGCATTAGCGTTCCGGATGACGCGATTAGCGATCGCAGCGGCGTTGCGTCGCTCACGGTGCAAGACGTCGGCCCGGTGAAGTTGCGTTGGCACCTTTTCACTACGCTGGATAAGCGTCGCAGCTACGTCGCTAAGGGCAACGTAGTGATCTTCACGCACGACGGACAAGTGCACCACGTTTGGGATCAGCAGCGCTTCAACGGGATGGTACCTGCGCGGTCACGGGTGGCCACGCGCATCTTCGTTGAAGTCCAGACCGAGGACGTTCCTCGAAAGGTCTGTAGGCAGGTCTTCACTTCTTTCCGAAACGAACTTCGGAAAGTGCCCCAGGCTGCTGCGTTGGAGGCGGCTGTCGCCGAGTGGCTGACACACGATCCCGATCTCCGCGAGATCGAGGACAAACTGACGAAGGAAGCTCTTCGGGCTAGCGCCGAAAAGCTGAGCGCGGGCTTTCTTGACCGACTTAACCGAGCGATTGCTGCGAAGATTCCACTGCCCGGGCTTGGCTTTGGTGGGCAGGGGACGGGTACGGCGGCCCGTCCACCGAAGCCTATTCCCGAGCTACATGCCGAGCCGACCTACTTTACGGCACCGGAGTGCGTCACAGTGGTCGTCGGGGAGCCACGAACCTTCTACGGTTCAATCAACGCCGTCGACGGTTTCGTGCCGAGCCGTGGGAGCGTCGAGCTAGACAGCGGTGCGGGGACCGATGCATTGACCCTATCGGTCGGCGATCTGCGGCGTGGCCGCTTGCAACTACGTCTCGACGCCAAGGTAGGAGCTGCCGTCACGGAGCTTCGCGTTCCTCTCCTACTCTCATGGCTCCGCTTGAGCGGTGGCATCGGTCGGCTCCACTGGCCCTTACGCGTCCGTATCTTGAGCGATCCACCGGAGATCAACCCTGGGAAGGGGCACACGGGAAGGACACGTGAGGACAGGCGGAAGCGTAGCCGGTTTGCGTTGATTTGGTCGAGACACGATGATCAACGGGACCGCTGCTGGACGGAGGAGACCGCGGGCGACCTGCAACTCCTTACCGGAGCAGTGCTCGCAGAGCGATACCCGGACCAGTATGGGGAGCTTCGGGAGATCGAAGTCGCGATCCCGACCATCGTATTGAACAAGCAGTTCAGCCCTTGGCATGCTTATTTGCAGGGCGCCCGGGCCACTGACGCTGCTATGCAAGCGCGTCAGGAGCGATATGGTATCGCGGTGGGTGTCGCAATCGCCCAACTTTGGGCCGCTGAGGACCGAATCGAGAAGGCACGGCTCGAGCACGAGGCGCATCCGAATGGGGGCGAAGAGCCGCTGAGGCCAATGGACGAGGCTCAGAGGCGTAGGGCGGCAAGCGAAGCGGCCCGGGGAGTCCTCGCACTGCTCCCCGACTTCGACCGCCTAACCACTGAGCTCCGGGCGCCGGTCGCGTCGGAAGCTTGAGACGATCCTCGGGATAAGGGTTCCTACGTGATGCGCGTGTCGCCCCCCACGGCGGTGACAGCATTACGTGGCCCAAGCCCGTTCTCGGGCTGTCGCGACAATAGGACGATGTTCGCGTGAAACGGATCACGATCCGGACTCCGCAATGGCTATTAATGCCGACAAACCACACCTGTGGAAGAAGGACATTGCTGAGTCGGTGGATCTATTCAACAAGTGGTTCTTGAGGTTCGCCCCAGCCGCATATCGCGAAACTCGGGTCAAGACGACCGACCAGGTTCGGGATGCGTTGCGGCTGACGGACGACCTGCGGTCAATCACGCCTACGACCCTCGGGAACAACCCGTCCGTTCTTCAGGTCCTCAGAATGTCGACCGCTCCGCCTCTAGCACGCGATCGGCTCATCGGCTTGGCGTACGCTAGTAAGAACCTGGTCCTGTCGATGGAGGAGCGAAGCCGGCTTCCGCCCAAGATGGCAACGGAAGCTGTCGAGCGGGACCTGAAGAGCATTTGCAGCATTCTGGGAAGGCTCCTGGACCGAGAAATCTTCCCTTGGCTTGAGGAAGGTAAAGCGCCAACGGACGCGGAGCGATATCGCGCTTCGACGATCGTCGCGGATCGCCTATGCGGCGCGGTCGCCGATCCCATCGTCCGAAACGCGCAGGAGCGGCGGCAGCTGAAGCTGATTGGTGACTTCCTGTCGGGCCGTGGCTACCTACAGAAACAACTATCAAGCGGAGCCCCACTCACTGCAATGGAGGCCGGTACGTTTGCCTTTCGGGTGAACGTTTCAGTTCGGGGGGCGCGGACGACCGTGAACATACCGATCGATGTGGTGGTGCAGCCTAAGCGACCTAAGAAGAGCGGGATTCCCGTTCTAGTTGAGGCAAAGTCGGCGGGCGACTTCACCAATCCGAATAAACGCAGGAAGGAAGAAGCGACAAAGATTCATCAACTAAGGGAGACGCACGGCAGGGATGCGTCACTCGTGCTCTTCTTGTGTGGGTATTTCGACAGCGGTTACCTGGGCTACGAGGCCGCCGAAGGGATCGACTGGGTATGGGAGCACAGGATCGATGACCTGGTTAAGCTCGGGATCTAGTTATGACGCATGACTATGTGGCCATCGAGGCACGGCGCAGGCAAGTCCAGGGTCGGCTCGACTCTCTTAAGTCGCAGAGGGAGCGAAACGAGCGTGGTCAGTTTGCAACGCCACCTTTCTTAGCGCAGCAGATGGCCGAGTACGTCCGGGAACTCTGGAAGGAGCGTCTTGACCGCATCCGCTTCTTGGACCCGGCTGTAGGCACCGGCTCGCTCTACTCGGCCCTTCGTGCAACCGTGACGCAGGACGCGATTGTCGGGGCTACGGGTGTTGAACTAGACGATGTCGTCGCCGACGCTTCGACTGAGCTTTGGGCGGAAACGGGGCTCAACGTGCTGAAGGCGGACTTCACCCGCCTGACGCCGCCAGATGACAAAGCACGCTTCAACCTGATTCTCACTAACCCCCCGTACGTGCGGCACCATCATCTTGATCGGTTCGAGAAGCTTAGGCTGAAGCGCCTGTCTGCCGGTGCTTTGGGAGGACAGATCAACGGCCTGGCAGGCCTGTACTGCTATTTCATGCTGCTCTCTCACAATTGGCTCGCGCCGGATGGTCTGGGCGTATGGTTGATCCCGTCCGAGTTCATGAACGTCAACTACGGTCAGGCCTTAAGACATTACTTGACCACCAAGGTCACTCTTCTGCGCATCCATCGGTTCGATCCGGAGGAGCTGCAATTCGACGATGCTCTAGTCTCCTCGGCAATCGTGGTTCTAAGGAAGGCGGTCCCGGATGTGAGCCACGAGCCAATACTCTCTTATGGGGGCTTGCTTATTCAACCACGTCAGGAGGAACGTGTCGCGCTCCCCGACCTCGTGCACTCTCACAAATGGAGTGCTCTTCCAACAGCAGATCGTCGCGTAGGCACGGCCGCCATGCCCAAGACGGTCACGCTGTCGGATGTGTTCTCCGTTAAGCGGGGCGTAGCAACTGGGGCCAACAGCTTCTTCGTGCTTCCAAAGGACGAAGCTGCCCGCCGCGGTATCACGGATAGGTTCCTAAAGCCGATTCTGCCGAGTCCACGATATTTGAACCAGGCTGTCGTCGAATCCGATAACGGGGGGTATCCCCTCATCGACCGGCCATTGGCGCTGATTGATACGGACTTGCCAAGGGAAGAGATCAAGCGTCTGTGTCCACCATTGTGGGACTACCTAAAGGAAGGCGAGCGAGCTGGCTTGAAAGACAAGTACCTCCTTGCGAAGCGTAGCCCTTGGTACAAACAGGAGTATCGTGCGCCAGCTCCATTCCTTTGCACATACATGGGTCGCGGAGGGAACGAACGGCACCCGTTCCGGTTCTTCTGGAACAAGTCACAGGCTGTTGCGCCGAACGTCTACTTACTTCTCTACCCGGCGGGGGCGCTGGGCGAGACTCTTCGGACGAGCCCGCAGCACCTGAGAACGGTGTTCGACCTACTACAGAGTATCGATCCAGCTGCTCTCATAAAGGAAGGACGCGTATACGGTGGGGGGCTGTACAAACTAGAACCCAGGGAGCTCGGGCGGGTTTCAGCGCTGGACTTTGTAGAGAAATTTGGGCTCAGGATTGAGCCAGCTGCCATTCAAGGGAGTTTGGCCCTGAGCTAAGTAGAGTCCCAGACCTTTAGGACCTCCGTCATGCGGATGCTCGCGTACCCCCGCGCACAACAGTCGGGGCACCTACGTCTGACGGCCCGACATCACCTCCTCAAGTGCTGGCACCACGAGTTCCAACGTATCGACACCCCACTTGACTAGCTCGTTGTCTCGCTGACGTTCCGGGTTCTTGTTGCCATGCACCAGACTACACCTTACTTGATAAACGAGCACCATAAGTGCCGCGAGTCGATCACTTGCCCCAGCGGCCTCATTTCGGACCATAGCGAGTTCACGTCCTGAAGCACGTCGAAACCTCGGGTCAGTCTTCGCGTAACGCGTGTCGCCCGGTGGAGGGTCGGGTAGATGGCGTTTCGGTGGCAGCAGCTTTGAGAGCAATTCTCGGCCTCGCCGTTCAGTGACGAACCTCTGCACAATTGCTCGGACCTTCGCGCGTTCGGACGGAGCGCCCGCTGCGTTGTAAAGGGCATTGAACGCTGTCCACATCCGGTGGAACCGATCCCAAATCTGATCCACGTGGTTCCGGATGAGCTGGGACTGCCGCGCTTGAAGCTGCGGTGGATAGCTTCGTGGCATGTCTCCCGTCTCCCGATTCGAGTGGGGCGAGCGATCAGCGTTGGCTGCGGTTTAGCCGTCCGAAGGATTGCCGCAAACCGCCCACACGGTGAGGCCCTAAACCCATTCTGACTTGTAACTGCCGGAACCCACCCAAGGTATGGGGCTTCACGTCATCTCGAGGAGGCACGCCGGCCTCTTGTGCGGCGAGCCATCAACGACTCATGGACGCGCGCATTGAAGCGTCCTCAGCGAACTCAGGAAAAAAAGTGATCAGCATTCGTCGGCTCCTCAATCCAACTAGCAGCGCCAGCATAGCGAGATGAGAAGCTTCGTCGCCGGCGATACCCTCGGCTCGGGCGTATCTGCGAAGGCAGGAACGGAGTCTACGGGACTCGATCGCACGCCGAAGTGCACCGACGGTTGTTACGCCTGAACGCCGGAGGGCAAGGTTGAGACGTTGCTCCATTCCAGGAGGGAATGGCGTTCCTCGGGAAGCTGCGGCACGGAAACTAAGGCCCCTGGGCCTAGCGATCTCCATATAGCCGAGCATATGAGGCACGTCTAGGTTGGTCCCAGGCACTACACCGACTTCCATGGAGGCCTTCGCGGACGTCACGAGTTCAATCGCAGTTCGGCTCATTTGTTGGAACTCGTGCTCTAGAAGTTCCAGTACCCCAGCCATCGACGCAAACCGCCTTTTCAGCTCGATCGGCCAATCAGCGCCCGATTTGTAGACTACATCGTGTTCGATTTCCGCCCAGATGTGCTCAAGAAGACTCCTAACTTGGATCTCGAAGACCTGGTCCCTTAGCGGCCATAGTGCCGGGGATACGAACGCTTGAGGAGGGAGCGATGCAATCAAATGGTAGGAACGGTAACCGAACTCGCGAAGCCCAAGGGCAGATCGCTTGTCAACGGAATCACGTTCTCTGACAACAAGCACCCTACGCAAGGCCTCAGCGACTCGGTCTACGTCCGCGCCGTGGTACACGATGACCCGAGCGCCAATGCGGTCGGTGAGCTGCGACCGCGGCCTTCGATAGGGTCTCCTGAGAAGCTTGCCGATCACCGAGTCAACTGATTTCGCGCGTGCTGAAACCATCAAAGACCCCAGATTGGCCTCCGCAAGCACGCGCGTAAGGTGATCCTCAAGAGATGCAGCGATTACTTCGTGTGCCTTCTGATTGGATGAGTACCATCCGATGAACTCAGCGGCCGCGATCTCAGCTTTCTTGAGAGCCATTAGCTTGTTGCTAGCAGAGACGATAGAATTTCGATGCGTATCGTCCGCGGACCGATGTTGTCAGTCTGACGACTCGCAGCGGAGATGTACGCGGTAGCCTTCCGACCCGGATGCCTTTTCTTGGTTTCAGTCGCGAAGCGCATAAGGGCTTCGCCGGACTGCTGTGGCTTGATTTGACCCAAGCGCTTGCCCGAACGGCCGACGCGTTCCAGCGCTCCGAGCAGACTGTAGAGATCTGTCGGCTTCCGGAACCTGGTCTCGCGAAAGGTGGGAAACGCTCTCGTTAGCCAGCGGAGGTACTCATTGAGCCTCCTCGATACCTCGGTCGCAAAGGAAAACCGGCTGGCATACCTCCCATAGTACAGATCTAGTGAAGCCTTCTTGTCTTGCGGGCCTTCGATCAGCAGGACTGTGAGTTCTGCCGAGAACTCTACTGCGCGCATCCGGGCTAGCTGGTGTTTTGTAAAGACTCGCTGCTCTCGCCAAAACGGCAGGCGTCCCAGTTTTTCGACGAAGTCGTGAAACTGCCCATGACCGCGTGCATGGCGAAGCTCCTGAGGCGAGAGCTTCACGACGTACTTGTTCATGCGTTCAAAGATGTCAACGATCTGCTCGTTATCGTAGCTTGTCAGCTCTGCAACCGTGAGGTCGTAGTTCACGAGGTCTTCTTGAAGCTCGGCCGGCAGTTCGGAAAATCTCTTTCCCTTCCAACGCCGGTCCTGGCTCTGAGTCAGGGCAAAGCGATCGTCGATGAATTCAAAGATTGCCCTGAGCCGTTGCTGCCCGTCTACAACCGTATAAACGGGCATGCCGGTTTGCGCTGAGCGGCTCCGCTGGAAGAAGAAGAGAGGCATCGGCCGCCCTGATAGAATCGTGTCTATGAGGTATGCCTTCGCGGCTCGCGGCCACACTGCGTTACGTTGAAACTCTGGCGCCAGACGGAGCTGAGAATTGTTCAAAAGCTGCTGGATGAGCCCGATGTCCTTTGTGGTCGTCGAGATCTTGGTCATTCACATCTCCAGGACGACGGTGCCGCGGGTTAAGAGCAAGAAAGACCCCGATGCTGAGCGGTACACGATGGCATGCAACCTGCGCGACGGGTAGGATGTTTTTGCGGCACGAACGTGCGTATTTGCGGCAAAACCAAGCCCACGCCTGGAGTGCTCCCCGTCTTTCGGACCAGCGGATATGAGACATATGCTACAGGGTGCCCGAGAGGGGGCGTCCGATGCGGGTCAGTCGGTTTCGCGACGAGCAGATCGTCCGCCTGCGGCGATCATCATCGAGCAGCAGCGCGCGCCTACAAGCAGGGACGACCGCACTCGAGCCTCCAGCACGGCCGACACACACGTGGCTGTCGCATGATTCTGGTCGCAAGAAGGCGGGGACAGGACACTGTGGACCCGTCCGTGAGCCGGGGCTCTTGACAGTGGACGTCTAAGATGTTATATTGCTTACAGTTACGGCAGCGTCAGTGTTTTTGCTTGAGCGACAACTGTTCAGTTACGTAAGACACACTAGTGAGTAGGTCATCATACTGAAAGCGCCCTAAGCTACTGAGTCAGTAGACCCATTTCACTCAAGCGGAAGCACCGGCTTCTGTTACCTGTCGGCTCCCATAACGGGAGCCTTTCTCGTTTCAGGGTCGTCTTCCCCAACTCGCTTGCGGACAGACTCACTTATCGCCCAGCGGAGGAGAATGTGTTCACATCATATCAACACTTGCTCGACGAGCTTCCAAAAGACGTCTCGGTTGTGGGCGGTGCTCTCATCATTTACGCGTTATCGATGTTTTCGACGAACACAATTGAAAGGAGAAGTTACTACTTGTGGGTAGCGTATCCAGATAACTATTTCGCGTTTCGAGTTCAGATCCGTGTTGGCAACATTTGGTTTAGCATACGTGGTCAACCCCGGGAATTTCAGCCCCGGCCGGAACTTCCGATCAGGTACGGTCGCGGGAGCGCATACAGTGAGTTCGTCGTTGCTGCGCCCGAACAGTTAGCCGCGGCCTGCGGTTATCTCGCTCGTGCTGCGGAGCTATATCGATTGGGGCGCAACCGCTTTAGTGCTTAGTGAATTCTGATCATGCGGTACGCATCAAACCCGTTACCGATGCTCGTTGAAGGGTAAGGTCGCCTTGACTGAGATGTGGCACCACGGACATTCAGCCGTCTCAGAGTGGGGTGTTGAGGAATGAACATGCTCTCTCCCCAACCAGCGCTTGCATTGCGGACACAGCATTTCTCCGAAAACCACGAACTTCTCGTAGTAGTCGTTTGGGGGTCCCTCGGTCAGCGCTTGATTGACCCAGTATAGGCGACGAGCGGGACCGCGCGGTACCTGCGCATAGAGCTTCTCGAGCTTCCTCCTCTCGGTGGTTGAAAGATCGTGGCCGGTCCGGCGCCCTGGTGGGTTCCTCTCCACTAGTGCGTCGATCTCACGGAGAACCACCATGAGATCAGGGTACTGGTCGCACAAATCGTGCACAACGCTCCAGACTTGAGTCGCGAGCGCCAAGGCGGAGTGCGCTAGGAACGGAACCGAGGGCTGTTTTGCCTCATGCACGTACGCATGCCTTGCGCGCAGAAGCTCCTCAACTTGAGCCCAGTATTCCGGCCCAGTCAACACCTTCAAACGATTTGCCCGCTGTGACCACCGTTCGGCGAATCGCGCGCAGCCCTGCTTCTAGTCTGCGCTCCGATTCGCGGTGAAGCGACTCGGCTGCTAGAACCTTGCGCACGGTTGATGGCCCTGCGGTCGCCAGCCGCTCAACGTCGCTGACAGTCTGAAGACTAGTCCCGCCGATCCCGAAGCTGTCTGGGGAGAGCCACATAAACCAGCTGGAGTGGCCGCTGAGACGAGTCCGCTGCTCATCGAATACGAGCGGCAGGTCACAGTACTCCGTTGTACGCGCCCAGTATAGGGGTCGAGGCGAGTATTGACGCGTGTCGTCACGATGCTCGGGGGCTAGAAGTGTGGTGAGACAAAGCGCGCCCAGGATGCTCTCAGGTCGATCGTATGAGGAATGAAATCCCGGAGCAGTCGGGTCGTCGGATTCGATTGTGAGAAATGCATCGGGTCGGATTCGATCTTCGATCGACTTGATGTTCCCGCCTGCTCCGCCGACTTCTGGCAACCTCGAAGAAAATTCGTGCATCTGTTCGAGGCTCAAGAGAGTCCACGGTCTCTCGAACGGATTGGATTCGAGCTTGTTGTCGCGGAAGCGGATACCGCGTAGCGGAACTAGTGCAAGAGAGGTCATGTCCTAATCGAAAGTAAGCGTGCGTGTCTCGCTCGAATTCGCGTGCGTCGTGCCGAGAGCGCTCCGTGGGCGAATGACGTAGCTCGACGCAGGACTCCATGTTAGGCCCGGAGTGGTGGCTGAGGTCGCCAGTCCCGGCCGATCCTCACGATCAAGCCTCTCGTCGGCGAGTCTCAAGCCACGCTAGGACATACTTGACTCGATAGCGGCGCGTCTTGCGGCCGAGATCGATCCAAGGGATCCGTAGACGTTGCACTTGGCGCGGCGCCACCTTGAGCCAATCGCCCACATCGACTGCCGTAAGGAGGGCGTCCGGGGGGAGATCCCAGAACGTGCTCCCGAGGCCCTTCCTGCACGTGGGTTCAAGTGTTCAACGATTGTGCGTCTTCGAACACGACTCTGCTTTCCGCGCGCTGGAGGATCACGTCATCTGCTGGATGAAGCGAGATGGCCCGTGACCTCCCTTTCAGCTCGAGGAGCACTTCCGTCTCGGCCAGGACACCTCTTCGCTGATATTTCCGAAGCGTGGCTGATTGTGCATGGCCTCGTGTATTCGCGCATCGCGCAAGGGTCGAGTATCTATCTGGGCGTTAGGGCGGCGGGTTAATGACGGACCCTCAAGTGATCGTCGCTGATCTTTGCAACGAGCGCCGCGACAATCCAGTCCTGCATCGCAGGGCCTCCATTGGAGTGCTCCGGCGGCAAGAGTAGGCGGAGATTCAGGAAGCGACCATCGTCCGTAACGACGTTGAAACGGAGATTGAACGCCGTATCTGGAGCAGGTGCGTGATCGAGCACCGTCTCCGGTTCTTCGTCGGCGTACCAGACCTTCCAGCGGCTCAAGGAGAGCTGCCGAAGGGCCTCACCTCCAGCCTCCCATAGGTCTGAGCGATCAATCATCCAGATGTACGCCGCCTAACGGACCACGGTTAAGCTGCGGCGCGCTGACGAACGATTCATGCGAATACGCGCGCCCGCACCTTCACGCGCCTGTTAAGAGACTATCTCACACCGTCGACTTCCATGGCGTGGACTGGTCCCATCGCACCTTCAACAAGACCTGGGACGGAGGCGGGTCGGGCAAGAGCGCATAGGGGATATAGGGCTCACCAAGCTGCCAGGTCGACGAGTCGCCAAGCGGACGATACCGCGCCGTCTTCGTATGGTTCCTGACCCAGCGCACCGCCTCGACAATCGCTTCGTTGTTCGACTGGCGGACTGAGGTGCGCGGTTGAGGCGTATCATCTGGTCCCCAGATCTCCACGTAGATCCTGCCCGGCCACGGCTCCGGCACTTGCTCCTTGGGGATATAGAGTTCGAACACGGCGCCATCGTCGACCTCAGCGGCCCATCTCAACTTGCGGTCGGTTTCTTTAGAACGAGCTAGGAGGCTAATCTCTCGCATCGTGCCCTCGCCGGAATCGCAGTTGCCCAACTCCGACTTCGACGACCAGTCTAACCACCTCGGCAGAATCCTGCGAGCATCGGGATCGTAACGCTTGCAAAACAGATGTACCAATGGGTCACTCTCTTGACCTAGGTTCAGGAGAGCAGAGTAGAACTCTCTGCAAGCGTTTCGCAAGCGTTTCTCCGGACTAGTCCGGGCATTGCCCCCCGAGCCTGCGGGCGCCGATGCTTGGCGGGCAACCACTTACGGACATGGTGTCCTCCAAACAAACCCGCTCGGCTCGGCTCTGGATTAGGTAATCGAGGTTCGAATCCTCGAGGGGCAACCTGATCTTGCGATCCCTCTCCAGACGCCATGTGTCAGAGAAAGGCGACTCTACCCACGTGCTGACTGGTATGCAATTCAAATCGGCGTTGACAGACGGTCGAGTTGCTGCCCCGGAAGCCCGACTGCCCCAGTCGGGACGCGAGTTTCGGGTTATTGCCGGTGTCCTTGGTCTTCGCTTCAGTCAGTCCGACAGTCCGACGATGTGAAGAGACGGGGCATGGCAAGCTGGGGCGTGCCTTGTCGCATTTTCACCCCCCCGTGCCGCAAAAATACCCTAGACCGTCGTACCACGGAGGCCAAGATTCTCTCTCTAAGAGTTGGATTTCACTACAAGCCGCAGGGCGATCGGTGTTGGTGGTCGGAACCTCAACGCTGGCGATGCACCCGAGTGATGGCGCGCAGAGTCAGGTCCGAGCAGAAGGCGCGGACCGGTGACGAGTCGTTATCGGCCGCAGTGGCGGTGATCAAGTGCGCGGCCTTTGACTATTATCCGCGCCTTGACAAAGTCAGGAGCTTCGTGAGTTCCCGGTTGTCCGAACACATCTCCTTGAGTTGCGCAGCTGAGGTTGCTGCCTACGAGCCCACGTACTTTTGCTGTCTGTTTCATAGACGAGTCGGTATTACTTTCACGCGCTGGCTGACGATCACGAGAGTATCACGTGCAGCAGAGCTGCTCCGGTCGCAAGACTACCCAATTTCGGAAGTCGCTCACATGGTCGGGTTCCGGTCGGTACGCGCTTTTGAGCGCGCTTTCAAGAGCGTCGCTCTCTTCTCTCCCATGAAGTACAAGAGCGCCGTTCGACCTTCCTGATGCAGCTCGGAGCCCAATCACCTGCGCTTAATCCTCAAGAGATGTCGGGTTACCCCTAAGCAACAGTCTCGCCCCACTGCCTCTTCGGGCATCGATTAGCTCGTGGTGCCGGGTTTAGCCAGCACTCGTGCGCCGTCTTGACTTCCCCTTGATTGGGTGAGCGACCTTTGCCATCGACGACCATGATGAGCAGAGGAGCGTGCCCTTGTCCCCCTTGTGCCCAGTAGAGGCTGAGTGAGCGGACGGTTGGGAACAGCCCGGAGCACTGGGGCAGCGTAGCGGGTCGGTTGGTTGAGGAGCGTTGACGCGGTGTTGCCGCGCTGAGACCGACGGAGTCGAACGGCTGTAGCTGCTGATGGGAGATTTCTACTATGCAGGCTTTCGGTGTCCCTCGTGTTGATGCGGGCGCGGAGGGCATCCATCTCGTTTGGACGTGGCCACACGTCTTGCCGCTCTCAGAAGGCGGCTACGACATCCAGCGGCTTGGCGGTGAGGATGAACGTTGGGAGCCTCACTGTGAGACGATCGATCCGGCAATCATCGCCTATCTACGGGCGCGTCGCGAGTACCCCGCTCCTCTCGGGCCGCTGCGGCTGCGGACTGGTGCGCGGTTCGCCACGATAACCGACGCGCAGCTCTTCCCGTTAGACGACGCTGGCTCCCATTTCCTTGGCGTCGAAGCAAACGCGAAGCAAGCATCGTTCAACGCGAGCCTTTCAAGTATGCTCGCGAGCTCACCCATTGCCGCAAGCTCCGTCGCGACCGAGTTCGACGTCTTCATTCAGGAGCTGACACAGTCTGTCGAGCGTGCCTCAGTCCAGGTAACGGGACGCTTCGCGATCGCCATGGCGTTGAGTGCGGGCAAGGTCGTGCAGGTGATCCCGCGCGGACCGCTGCCGGGAGTCATGCAACTACGTGCGCCCTCGATCGACACTATCGTCGTTTACGTCCTGTCGCCCGAAGCATTGGAGATCTGCGCGTTCAGTCGGGTTGGCAAGTCGTGGGTCACCGCGCCATACATCGCAAAGGGGCTGACACTCCCGATCCACGAGGCCGATCCAACCCTCACCACTCAAGCAAAAGAATATGCCGCGGCTAAGGCGCGGCTGCTTGGCACCGAGGCCCTCGCCCAGGCCGACTTCAAGAAGCTCGTCGCCACGCTACGGGGTCCGACGAGCGCGTCCAACCTCGGGCGTGCCGGCGAGCGCGTTGTTCTCGTGCGGTCGGACAATGGCCAAAGCTGGGAGGAGCTGTCGCTCGACGGGCAACTTTCCGCCCTCGCGCTCCACCCCAGGGCGAGGCGTGTCCTCGGCTTCGGGTTCCGCGACCACGACGGGCTCGTGCCCGGCAATAGCTACACGTACCGCGTCACCGGGCGCTTCAGGGCCGAGGATTTGAGTGACACGATCTACGACGTCCATCGCCTGCCGACGTCGACCGTGCTGCCGGCCGCGTTCTCGATACGCGACCTCAGCTTCAGATTCCAGACGCCCGTCAAGGTCGTGCTTGATCCCGCGCCGCCTGCAAAGGCGCTGCGCGCCGTGAGCCGACGCGGTATTCGGATCGACACTACAGGCTACGATGCGTCGTGGGACTTGCCGTCGTTCGGACCGTGGAGCGCGATCCTTGAGTTCCCACAGCCAGTCACCAAGATCGTGCTCGAGGTCGCGCTAGGACATTCCTTCACGTACGCCGCCGGGCTTCCGTGGGGGTTTGGGTCGCCGACAGCAACGCCGCTGCCGGCTGGACCCCTGGTGGTGCTGAAGTTCCCCGCACCTGTGATGGAATTGCGGCTGGCGGGGACCGGCACGCTCTACGCCGTGCGTATTCCCTCCGGAGCGATGGGGACCGTCGAGGTGCAGGCGTACACGGCGCCGATCGTCTACGCGGCCCAGCCTCTGCCGGCTCCCCCGGTGGTCCTGACCTGTAACAACTTACAGCAGCCACCGGCGACGCTTACGGGTCCGATTGACGAGTCGACTCCCGTCCCTCCGCGGCCGCCTG
>WNGJ01004008.1_pt1 | contig 17248 bp, 18 predicted proteins | sample 5400611 | NCBI WGS metagenome assembly WNGJ01 (sample SAMN13153375, study PRJNA577476) | soil metagenome | isolation source: 40 cm soil or saprolite under Garry oak tree replicate 1 | place: USA:California | collected 2016-06-15 | reverse complement strand
TGAGCGCCATCTCCAGCCAGGCGAGCCCGGCCTTCAGCGCGGAGTAACCGAGCACCTGCTGCATGTACAGGGTGCCGATGAAGATGTACGCGAAGAAGCTGCCGCCGAGCAGCACGCCGACCGCGTTCGCGCCCGCCAGCGTCTTGTTCTGGAAGATCCGCAGCGGCATCAGCGGCGCCTCCACGCGCGTCTCGATGACCACGAAGGCGGCGAGCAGGGCGGCGGAGGTCGCGAGCAGCGTCACCGTCCTGGCCGCGCCCCACCCGGCCTGCGGGGCGGTCGAGATCGCGTAGACGAGCAGCGACAGGCCCCCGGTCACCGCGACCGCGCCGAACGGGTCGTAGCGCCGGCGTGCCGTGGCGAGCCGGCTCTCCGGCACGACACGCGGGGCGAGCAGCAGCGCCGCGGCCCCGATCGGGACGTTGATGAAGAAGATGTACTGCCAGCCGACGTAGCGGGTGAGCAGACCGCCGGCCATCACCCCGACGGCCGCGCCGCTCGCCCCGATGGCGCCCCACACGCCCAGGGCCTTGTTCCGCTCGGCGCCTTCGGGGAACATGTTCATCACGATCGACAGCGCCGCCGGGAGCACGATCGCCGCGCCGAGCCCCTGCAAGAAGCGCATCGGGATCAGGAACGAGTCCGCTGTCGCCAGCCCGCAGCCCAGCGAGGCCGCGGTGAACACGAACAGGCCGGCCATCAAGATGCGGCGGCGCCCGAGCAGATCCGCGGCCCGGCCGCCGAGCAGCAGGAAGCCGCCGAAGGTGAGCGCGTAGCCGGTGACGACCCATTGCAGGCTCGATTCCTGCATGTGCAGCTTGCGGCCGATGGTCGGCAGCGCGACGTTGACGATCGCGAGGTCCGCGACCGTCATGAAGAACGAAACAGCCAGCACCGCGAAAGCGCGCCAGCGATGGACCTGATTCATACCCTGACCCCCTGGTAGTAGTAACCGGTCTCGCCGGAAGGCTGGTGCCTGGACATGCGGGCTCCCTGATGTGTGTGAGGCGGGTCTGATCCGCGTTCACCTCTACAGATCCGGGACGCACGGAAAACTAACCGGGGAACCCCAGGGGCAGAAAACGCGCCGCCGGCCGGTTACTTTCGCGGCCGGGCCGGATCTGTACCAGTGACGGCGCAGCACGCGACGCCCGGAGGGAGCAGCCATGGCGGTCAGCGAGGATTTCGCCCGTCTCACCGACCCGTTCCGGCCTGAGTTGCTGGCGCACTGCTACCGCCTGCTGGGCTCGGTCCACGATGCCGAAGACCAGGTGCAGGAGACCATGATCCGTGCCTGGCGGTCCTACGGCGAATTCGAGGGGCGGGCGTCGCTGCGTACCTGGCTGTACCGGATCGCGACCAACGCCTGCCTGCGCGCGCTGGAGAACAGCGGCCGCCGGCCATTGCCGTCCGGCCTGGGCGGCCCGGGCGAGTACCCGGAAGCTCCGCTGGCCGCGGCGCGGCCGGAGGTTCCGTGGCTGCAGCCCATCCCCGACGCGCTCGTGAGCCCAGGGGCCGCCGATCCAGCCGAGATCGCCGCGTCGCGGCAGGGCACGCGGCTGGCCCTGATCGCCGCCTTGCAGTACCTGCCCGCCCGGCAGCGCGCCGTGCTGATCCTGCGCGACGTACTGCGCTGTCGGGCCGCGGAGGTCGCTGAGCTGCTCAGCACCACGACCACTGCGGTAAACGGGCCCGCGCCGTCTGCCAGGCCAGCCCGATCATCGCCCTGCTCCCGCGGTCTCCAGGCTGGTCGTCCGGGGCGGCCACCGACTGCGGTGTCGGATCGTGCAGTTCGCCGGCCACCCGGCCGTCGGTCAAGAAGATCACCCGGTCGGCGTAGGACGCCGCGACAGGGTCGTGCGTCACCATGATCACGGTCTGCTGCCGGGTATCGGCCATCTCGCGCAGCAAGATGAGCACCTGCCTGCCACTGACCATGTCGAGCGCGCCGGTCGGCTCGTCGGCGAACAGCACCCGCGGCCTGGTGATCATGGCACGGGCGATGGCCACTCGCTGCTGCTGGCCGCCGGATAGCTCCGCCGGCCGGTGCCTGGCCCGGTCGGCGAGGCCCACGGCCTCCAGCGCCGCGCGGATCTCCCGCCGACCAGGCCGCCGCCCGGCCAGGCGCAGGGGCAGCGCAACGTTAAGTTCGGCGGTCAGCGAGGGCAGCAAGTTGAACGACTGGAAGATGAACCCGATCTGGCTCCGCCGCAGCCGGGTCAGCTCAGTCTCGCTGAGCTTACCCAGATCCTGCCCGCCCACCACGATCTCCCCGCTGGTGGGCCGGTCGAGACCCGCCGCGCATTGCAGCAAGGTGCTCTTGCCCGAGCCGGACGGCCCCATGACCGCCGTACAGGTGCCAGCAGCGAAGCCGAGGGTGATCTCACGCAAGGCGGTCACCGCATGGTCACGTGATCCGTACACCTTGCTGACCGCGCGCAGCTCGACAGCCTGGTCGGCGATTACGGAATCAGGCAATGCTGAATCGAGCGCCTGGCGCATGATTTCCCCTCGGTCGCGATATCCGGTAACCCGTATGAACCACCGTAGAAAACCGGACACGCCCTGCCCATGGTGCGAACCCCCGGATGCCGCCGGGGCTTACCGCAGTAGCTCGCTGAGGAGATCCGCTATGCGGACCCCTCCCCGATGCTGTCAGTGCGCGGAGCCGGATTATCGGCCTGTGGCGCCTGCTGGTGCCCAAGCGCGACTGCACCCACTACCAGGCAAGAGAACGCTGCGATCTGCAGGACGGCTCGCGTCCCGTGGGGCAGCGTCTCGCCGAACAGCACGAACCCGGCCGCGATCGGGACCGCGTTGGTGACCATTGTCGCCGTGCCCGCCGCCGTCAGCGCGTCGCCCCGCTGGTAGGCCCACTGCAGTACGCTCGTCCCGATGGCGTAGGCGACGATGAGCGTGGCCAGCGCGACCAGCCACAGCCCGCCGTAGCCGACGAGCTTCGCGGAGATGTCGCCGTCGGCGAACAGCAGGCCGGCTGCCAGTCCGAGTGATGCGGCGCGGCCGAAGCGCGTCGGTATGGCGATGAGCAGCGCCGCGCCGCCGCCGCACGCCGCAAGCCAGATGATGAGGCCGACTACCCCAGGACGCTGATCGGACTCCGTGGTGTCGACGAGCGATAGCGCAAGGAGCGTCAGCCCGGCAATCGCCAGGATGACGGCGACCTGCTCGCGCCGCGCGAGCCGGGACGGGTGCCCGCGCGCGGTAGCGAACGCCAGGACGGCGACCCCCGACGCCGCCACTGCCTGCACCAGCGCGAGCGGCGCCAGCCGCAGTGCCGCTACGTACATGAGCCAGCCTGCGCTCTCGGCCGCGAACGCGATGAGCCAGCGGCGGTCGCGGAGCAGGACCTGCGCCGACCTGAAGGGACGGCGCGGCGAGAGCGGCGGCAGCGCCGCCGCCGCGTCGTGCTCTAGCGAATAGGCCGTGTTGGTGACGAGCGTTGAAGCAAACGCGAGTGTCAGGCCTATCCACACAGGCGGCATCCTGCGAACAGTATCACCAGGCCAGACCGGCCTGGCCGCCAGCCAAATTGCCGTGCTGGGTGCTGGGGCTAGCAGCTCTGGGTGGCCGTCGCCCGCTCGGCGGTGCAGGCGTCCAGGGCGGCGGAGTCCAGCGAGGTCGCGGCGTGCACGGCGAGCCGCTGCAGCAGCGCCCGGAACGCCTGCCGGTCCTCGTCGTCGTCCAGCCCGGCCAGCATTTGGTCCTCGGCCGCGCGCAGCCGCTCACCGAGCCCGTCGAGGAGCGCCCGGCCGCGCGTGGTGGCCACGATCCGCCGGGCCCGGCGGTCGGCCGGGTCCGGCCGCCGCTCGATCAGGCCGGCCTCGGCCAGGCTATCCAGCAGGTAGGTCATCACCGTCCGGTCGACGCCCAGGTGCTGGGCCAGCGCGAGCTGACTGCCGTGCTCGTCCCGGGCCGCCGCAGCGAGCACCTGGTAGCCGCGCGGCCCACCGGGCACGTCCGCAAGAGTAGCGGTTGCCGCCTTCACGTAACACCGCGACAGGACACCGAGGGCCCAGCCGAGGTCGTTGCTGAGAGTGCAGCAATCCGGTGACTGACGGCTCGGCCTGGGGCCGGGAGATCGCGTCGTCGCGGCGGTCATGCGGCTCAGCGTACCTCAGATCAGTTGCATGACCGAAGAGTTGCCATGCAGATGTTCTGTGGTACAGACTATCTCCCGGCGGCCCGGTAGCCGGGTCGCGGCACACCCGCAAAAAAGGAGTTCAGATGGCCGACAGTTCTCCAGCCAGGCCGACCGTGGTGGTGCTCGGCGGCGGTTACGCGGGCATCCAGGTCGCCCGGCCGCTCGATGACGTGGCCGATGTGGTGCTGGTGGAACCGAAGGACGACTTCGTGCACAACGTCGCGGCGCTGCGCGCCCTCGTGGACCCGTCCTGGCTGGAGCGGATCTACCTGCCGTACACCGGGCTGCTCGGCCGCGGCCGGGTGATCCGGGACCGGGCAGTCAAGGCCGATGCCGACCGGGTGGTGCTCGCCTCGGGTGCCGAGCTGTCTCCGGACTACCTGGTGCTGGCCACCGGGTCCGGCTACCCGTTCCCGGCCAAGAGCGACGTGCCCAGCACCGAAGCGGCGCACGGCAAGGTGCGCAACACACACGCGGCGCTCGCCGCGGCGGGCCGGGTGCTGCTGCTCGGTGCGGGCCCGGTAGGCATCGAGCTCGCCGGGGAGATCAAGGCGGTCTGGCCGGGCAAGCAGGTGACGCTGGTCGACGTGGCCAGCGACGTGCTCGGCGAGCGGTACCGCCCGGACCTGAAGGCAGAACTCCGCCGTCAGCTCACTGACCTGGGTGCCGAGCTGCTGCTGGGCAGCCCGCTGCGGGCTGACCCGCCGACCGCAGCCGGCGAGCTGCGCCCGTTCGTGGTGACCACGCAGGCCGGTGCCGAGGTGACCGCGGACATCTGGTTCCGCTGCTACGGGGTCGCCCCGGCCAGCGACTACCTGGCTGGCGGGCTGGCCGCCGCGCGCCGCCCGGACGGCTTCGTCGAGGTGACGCCGGAGCTGCTGGTCGCCGGACAAGACCGGGTGTTCGCGCTGGGCGACGTGTCGGCCGCGGATCAGAACAAGGGGGCCGGCGGCGCTGGCCGCCAGGCGCCCATCGTGGTCAGCAACATCCGCGCGCTCATCACCGGCGACGGCGGGCTGGCTCGCTACGAGCCGCCGCCAGCGGGCATCATCGTGCCGATCGGCCCCGACGGCGGCGGCGGGCAGAGGCCCGACAGCGCCGACCTGGTCCCCGCCGAGGTGGTTGCCCAGCTCAAGGGCCGGGACATGATGGTGCAGCGGTTCGCGGAGCTGCTCGGGGTCAGCGCGACCGCAGAGAGCTGAACTTCTGGTGGCCGGCGAGGCCGAGTCCGGGGACCAGCCTGACCGCCGTACCGTCCAAGCCGGGAGCGGCGGGCTCGGAGGCGATGCGGGCCTACCACGACCTCGAGTCAGGCGGCCGCCGTGATCGGCAGCTGGAAGGATTGCCTCTCGGCGCTCCGAGGGACAAAGGTGCGGGAACCGCGGCCCGTTCGGATTCATTATTTCCCGAACGGCCATGGTGCGGGCCCCGGCAGATGGTCCGCCAGCCCGGTCACGGCGGCCCGCTGGCGGCACCACCTTTACCGCGATCATCCGTGCGCTAGGGGTGGGCCAATCCGTCGCGCCTTGGTGAGAGCGAAAGCGCTCCCGAGACAGACTGACGCGCCCGGGCTCTAATTCCCGGTGGCGGCCTTGAACTTCACCACGAGCTCAGCCGGCACCCGCCCGCGGTCTTTGACCTCGATGCCCTGCGCCTTGGCCCACTCGCGGACCTCGGTGGTGTTCAGCCCGCTCGCCGATGGCCTGCGCCCGCTCGGGGCTGGCCGTCGTGCCCCGCCTCCGGCCCGCCGGGCGGCACTCACGTAAGGCGCCAGCGCGTCCCGCAGCGCCTGAGCATGTTCGGTGCTCAGGTCGATCTCGTACTCGGCGCCGTCCAGCCCGAAGCGGACAGTACCCTCAGCCTCACTTCCGTCAATGTCATCGATGAACAGGGTCTGTATCTTCTGAGCCACGGATGCTCCACTCTTCCCGTTGATTTTGGTGCACCAGCGTAGACAACCAGAGCCTCATAAGCGCGCAACCACACCGATGCGCCCCGCCGCTGCCCGAAGACATTGACCTCGAGCGCATCGCCGACGAGTTCGCTCAGCAGCATGCCCAGTCAGACACCGAGGACAGAAAGAGGAGCCTCGCGCCGAACCGAACTGTGCTTTCCGTCAGTCTAAGTGGTGATCGGCAGCCGGAGACTGTGAGCCGCGTAAACGCCCGCCCGGCACCGATGGCATAGAAATATCTTCCAAAGGCGTAGGTCATCGACTTGGCCACGTTTCACGGCGGCGAACGTCGTTGCCGGCGTAAATTGAAAACTGGCCCCCCTTAATGTCGGCGATCTGAAGCAGTGTGCGCTTGCTGCTCCGAAGGGATCCGCCGATGACCGACTCAGTCCAGCGCGAACTCGCCCGCGGGCTCGTCGGCCATCCCGCAGCCGACCCCGTTACCGAGGCCGTCACGAAGCGGATCGTCCAGATCGCCCGGCAATACGAACGCGTCATGCATCAGGTCACCACCCGCCACGGCGTGTCCCTCGGCGACTGCGAAGTCATCTGGCATCTGGCCCACACCGACAGTAGCCAGCACACTCCGGGGCAACTGGCGAAAGCGTTCCAGGTCACCGCGGGCACGATGACCAGCCGGCTTGACCGGCTGGAGCGCGCCGGATACATCGACCGCAGCATTGACCCCCGCAACCGGGCAAGCATCAAGGTCACGCTGACCGATGCCGGGCAGGCACTGCACTACGCCACCGCCGGCGACATGATCGCGCTGCGCCAGGACCTCATCGCGAACGCGCTGGCCGCAGATGACCTGGCTGCACTCAGCTCGCTACTGCAACGGGTCCTCACCGGCATCGAAAGCCACTTCCCGCCGCAGCCGGCACGAGCGCCTGACGCCGATGCGACCCCGCCAGCCGCTGCCAGCCAGCGCCCCGGCAATCCAGCGAGGGCTTGAACCTGAGCCAACCAGGCCGGGTGCACGACGGGGAGCCGCGACGCTAGTGAGTTGTGGAATCTTCCGCGCCGCCCGCATGTGCGGGGCGGTGGAATGTGCTGCGGTAGGTGCTGGGTGGAACGCCGGTATGGCGTTTGAACAGGGACCGCAGGTTTGCGGGGGTACCCAGTCCGGACAGTCGTGCCACGACCTCCACGGGCGCGTCGGAGGCTTCGAGCAGTTCTCGTGCACGGTCGATGCGGGCGTTGAGCAGCCAGTGCATCGGCGGCAGTCCGGTCTCGTCGTGGAACCGGCGGATGAGCGTGCGACGGGACAGGCACGCCTGGCGTGCCATCTGATCGACGGTGAGCGGCTCGTCGAGGTGACGCAGGGCCCACGCGCGCAGTTCGCCGAGCGCGCCGGTCCGCTGGGGCAGGGCCGGGCGGTCGATGTACTGGGCTTGGCCACCGGTGCGATGAGGTGCCGCGACGAGTGCCCGCGCGCGCTGGTTGGCGGCCATGGCCCCGGCGTCGGTGCGGATGATGTGCAGGCACAGGTCGATTCCGGCGGCCACGCCTGCCGAGGTCAGGACGTTGCCTTCGTCAACGTAGAGCACGTTCGGATCCACCGTCACCGCTGGATAGTCGTGAGCCAGTGCGGCGGTCTGCTGCCAGTGGGTGGTGGCGCGCCGGCCGTCGAGCAGGCCCGCGGCGGCGAGCACGAAGGCACCCGTGCAGATGGAGACCATGCGGGTACCACGGGCGGCGGCCGTGGCCAGGGCCGCACGCACCCGCTCCGATGGTGGGACCGGGTGTGCCTGGCCGGGCACCACGATCGTGTCGGCGTCTGCGAGCGCATCGAGGCCGTGCTCGATGAGCAGTGCGGGGGCGCCTTCGACCCGCACGGGGCCTGGGATCTCGGTGCACACCGTCACCGCGTACGGGCCGCCGTCCCAGTTGCCGAATGCGTGGACCGGGATGCCGAAGTCCAGCGCCAGAACACCAGGCAGCGCCAGCACTGCCACCTGGTGCAGCCGGGGAGGTACGGGCATGGCACGATCCTATCGGCTATCGGCATACATGCCACTGTCCGGGCATGTGTTCCGCTGGCTACGGTCATGCCATGAATACAGTTCCCGCCCTTCCCGCCACACCGCTGGCCGTCCGCACGGTCGAGTACGTCCGTGCATGCGAAATCGAGCCGGTGGCCAACCACAGCCTGCGCAGCTACCTGTTCGCGGTGCTGCTCGCCGAACACGAGGGTTTGCGGCCCTCGGCGGACTTTGATCCCGACCTGCTGTTCTTCGCCTGTGTCCTGCATGATCTCGGTACGTCGCCAGCGGCCGGCGGCACACAGCGGTTCGAGGTCGAAGGCGCTGACATGGCCGCGAAGTTCCTCACCGGCAACGGAGTCGACAAAAGCGGAGTGGATCAGGTGTGGGAGGCGATAGCCCTGCACTCCTCGCCCGGCATCGCCGAGCGGCGCGGCGCCCTTGCGTACCTCACCAGGCGAGGCGTTGGCATCGACTTCGGCCCCGGTTCGGAGTTCATCACCGACGCCCAGGGGCAGGCGGTCCACACCCGCTACCCCCGGCTGCGGATGGTCACCTCACTGATCGACGAGATCGTCCGCCATGCCGGGCGCAGCCCCCAGAACGCACCCCGCTACAGCATCGCCGGCGAGCTGGTGCGAGAGCGCGGCCAGGAGGGGCACCCGACGACGATCGAACAGGCGGCGCTGACCTCGCGGTGGGGTGAGTAAAGGAGGCTGGGCGCCGTTTGCCACTTAAGAAAGGCCCGCCCAGTTTAGAGCCACGTCACCGGGCCAGGATAACTGTCACCGGACAAGTTTGTCCCGTGACACGCAAGTTGGCCGTTGCCGGTTAACCCGGCCCGTTCACCGGCTTTGCCGCTAGCGTTGGGCCGTTCCGTGGCCAGGGCGGGGATGCCCGGTTAGATCCGCGGCGGGCCTTGTTCGATCCGGCGCAGGACCGGCCCGGCGCGCCCGAGGTCATCACCCCAGGGCATCCGCTCAACCCACCATGTAACCCCGAGGTCGGCCAGCGGGCCGGCCAGGTCACGACCCGCGGGTCCGGCAGGGCTCGCGCCGCCGAGGACGATGTCGAACGGCCTGTCCGCAAGGCCGTTCTCCGCCCGGCAGCCGCGCAGGAACAGCACCAGGTCCCGGACCTCGCTCACGTCCGGCGGGCGCCCGGTCGCAAAATCCGCCATCGCCGGGATGGCCCCGTCCCACCGTGCCGCCCGCCGCATCGGCGCCTTGTTCGGCCAGATACCTCCGACCCAGACCGGCACCCGCGGGCGCTGCACCGGAGTCGGCAGGAAAACCACATCATCGATCGTGACCTGGTTGCCCTGGTAGGTCACCGGCTCACCGGACCACAGCAGATCCAGCGCGTGCAAGCCCTCATCCAGCCGCTCAGCGAGCACCCGGGTATCGGTCGTGTCGCCGAAACTCCCGTACTCGTCGGCCACGGGCGCGCCCAGCCCGGCGCCGAGGATCATGCGGCCGCCGGTCAGGCGGTCCAAGGTGGCCACTTCCCTGGCCAGCTTGGACGGCCGCCGCCGGGCCACGGGCGTGATCGCGGTGCCCAGCCGGATCCGGCGTGTCGCCAAGGCTGCGGCGGTGAGCAGGATCCACGGATCCGCGATTTCCCAGCGCAGGTCCTTCTCCCCGAGAACATGATCCCAGACCAGCAGCGCATCCCAGCCGGTCTCCTCCGCCCGGCGGGCCACCTCGGCGAAGACCCCCGGCGTCGCGAACTCCCCGAAATTCGGAACCTCAACCAAGTACCGCATCGCAGCATCATGCCACCAGGCACCGACAAAACCGGGAACGCCAATTACGGCATCTGGCTGCCCGGGAAGAACCACGATCATCGCGTGGCGCACGCGACGATCGCGCAGCTGTGGAGAAGCGCCGCGGGTAGCGGTTCCCTAGCAGAGAGCGGCGAGCTGACTGTGAGCTCGTGCCCGACCGGCTCCAGGTCCGGAAGTACGCCCGGTCACCGTCGATGATCCCCTGCACGCGGACAGACACGGGCGCGCCCTTCTGCCTGGAGGTGGTGAGCAGCAGGTACCTGGCCTCCGCCAGGGGAGCGAAGTAGCTGCCGTCGGCGCTCTCCTGCCGGTAACTGCGATCGGTTGCGGACGAGCGGTCCGGCATGTCAGTCGCTCCCGGCCCGCAGCCTGCATGTGGCGTTCGGCCGGGCCAGCCAGCGCAGGTGCTCCTGGCCACCGAGCAGGTTCAGACGGCGTATCAGCTGGGGCAGGACCGCCGACTGGCTTTCGTGCGCGGCCGCGGCCGCTTTCTGGATGGCGCGGGCGGTGACGGCGTCGGGGCCCAGGTCGATCATCCAGGCACCCGGGACGCCACACGTGGTGTGCGCCAGAACCGGCACGCCTGCGCGCCTGGCGGCGGCGCACGCGGCCGCCGCCACGGCCACGTCATCCGGGTCGCCTGCCGCCGGGTCGATGACCAGCAGCAGGTCCGCCGCATGCTGGCGGATCGCCCGCCCGATCCGCTCGCCGAGTTCGGTTCCCGGCTGGCGGCTCAAGCGGCCATCGGCAAAGCTGGCCACCGTGACCTGGGAGAGTCCCAGGACGCTGGCCGCCAGCTGCAGCTCCCAGGGCCGGATCGCCTCCAGCCGCGCGTACCCAGTGGAGTTCAGCGGGGAGGCCTCGCCGCGGCTCAGGCACAGCAGCGCCAGGTCGGCACCGGCGCGACGGAAGGCGTACAGCAGGCCCCCCAGGTCCGCCGACTCCTGGCCCGGCCGGGCCAGCACGACCAGGACCTTGTCCGCCCGGGGCAGCCATCCGGCCGGGGGAGCCGCAGGCGGCAACGGCGGCGCTGCGGCAATGGCAGGGCTCATCGGTGTTCCTTTCAGGCCGCGCGGTCGGCGCGGCCGGCGGCGCCCGAATGGATCTGCCCGTTGGCGGTCACCTCGCTCCTGGCGGCGGCCGGCCTGGGGGCTGGGTCGTGTCCGCGGGACGGGCGGTGGTCCTCGCGGATGTGCAGCTCCAGGAGCGGCCTGGCCGCGAAGCGGAGCCCGCACAGCGGGCAGGTCAGGGTCATCGTGCCGGTCATGTCATCCTCCTTGTCACCTCCAGGAAAACCAGTGGCGGTGAGGAACAGCCACGTTTGCTGTGGTGACCGGATGGAGACGGCCGGGAGCGCCGGACACCGCTCGCACCGGCAGACATGCTGATACCCAGACCGTTCTGGGAATTCAAAGGTCTTTTACCGAACGATCTATGGTGCACGTCTGCGTACCCGTTCTATGCCCCGATGGCAGAAGGCTCGCCGAATCCAGGTCAGTGCCGGGGGAGGAAAATGACCTGGCTGGGACTCACCTGGCGATGGGGCTCGTTGACGACGGGTCAGTCCAGGCGGTGAGGAACCGCAGCGCTTCCTGTGAGCGGATATCACCGGGCGGGGCAGTCATGGCGATGACCAGCGGCCATGTCGCCGGCCCATCGCCTCAGTCCTGTGATGGGCAGGATTCCAGGCGTGGCCCGGGCGGCCGTGGTCTGTCAGGCGAGGTGCCCGGCGGGCATAGACGGTCACGGCTCTGTAATCCGCATCTCGCGGATGAGGTCTCCGTCGAGGCGGAAGGTGAACTTGCCCGGGCCGGTGTAGTGATTGCTGACCCATTTGGCGGTCAGGGTCACCTCACCAGGGCGCTAGCGCAGATGAGCGCAAGCCAGCTCCGCGCGGCCGGGCCAGGACTGGCCACTTGCACTGTGCGCTGGCGGATACGAGCGCGGTCCTCCCGGCATGAGAATCGCAGGGATGCAGCCGCCCAGCGTAACCACTTCACAATCAAATACCCAGGAGCGACAATGTCAGGTTCTCTATCACTAGACGTGTTCAACAGCGGCTACAAGCCGATACCGGGCGGCCCGGGGTGGGACCCGAGCCAACAGGCAACGTGGCCGGCGTCAACGTCGACGCTGATCGCAGGCGAGACGGACGCGATCCTGGTCGATTCCCTCATGACAACGGCCGAAGGCGAGAGGCTCGCGGCGTGGGTGAAGCAGTCAGGCAAGACGCCGTCCCTGATCTTCATCACCCACGGCCACGGGGACCACTTCTTCGGAGCAGGACCCGTGCTGTCGACCTTTCCAAGCTCCAAGCTTGTAGTCCTCTCGTCTGCGGTGGCGCAGGACGCCGAGGAGACGGCCGGGCCAACTGTGATGCCCATCTGGAACTCATGGTTCGCCGGGCAGTTCGACGAAAATCCCCCGCTGCCGTCTACGCTGGAGTCCGGCAAGATCGATATCGAGGGGCATCCGATCCACCTGAGCTCGATCGGCGGAGGCGACGGAGTTCTGGCCACGATCGTTCACGTCCCCGAGTTGGAGGCGGTCTGCTCCGGAGACATCGTCTACAACAACATCCACATGTGGCTGTGGAACTCCACGCCTGAGTCACGCGCCGCGTGGCTTTCGTCCATCGACGCGGTGGCAGCCCTCAAGCCGGCGACGATCATCACGGGACATAGGGACCCCGACGCGCCGGACGACGACGCCATTCGTGTCCTGGACCAGTCCAGGCGCTACATCGAAGACTTCGAGACGGCGGTCGCGAAGAGCAGCTCACCACCCGAGGTCATCGCAGCGATGATGGAGAAGTACTCCGCGTACGGCAACCCGTACACACTGTTCGCCGCCGCTTACACGCAATTCACCAACTGATCTCGCCCCCCTGAATGCCGGTCGACAGCTCACGCCCTACGGGAATCCGACATGGGCGTAGGAAGTGCTCCTGAGCTGAAGCGATCGGGCCTGTCGAAGCTTCCGTCGGTCCAGGCTCAAGGAGCACTTTCCGAGTGAAGCGGGGGCCGGCTCCGGTGTGCTAGGCCCGGCGGTGGCGGCGCGGCCGTTTCCTGACAGCGAGGCGGGCTCCTTGGCTTGGTCCTACGCCGGGTGCTGTGGCTGTTGGGCCTCGACGCGTCGCTTCAGGGCTTCGACGTTAGCTGGCATTTCCTTTTGTGCTTGGCGACGGACGATGAGCGGGACGAGCAGTTTGCCGATGCCGTGCCCGTCGAAGTCGACCACGATGGTCAGCCGGGAACTGGTTTCGGTCAGGGGTTCCACGGTGACGTCGACGGTGGCGCGGATGGGTCCGTCGATGCCCTGCACGCCCCATGTCCTGGGTGCGTCGATATGGGTTAGCTCGGAGGTGACGGCCCGGCTGGCTCCGCCGATGCGCCGGGTGGTCAGGCACTTCGTGCCCACCTGCGCGGGGCCGGGCTGGTCCAGGTGACCGTCGATGACGCCCTGCTGCCATTCGTGGAAGCGTGTGGGGTCGGTGGCGTAGGCGAACACCTCTGCTGCGGGCCGGTCCACCACGGTGCTGGCGATGGTCGGTGCCATGTCAGCGGCCCTCGAGCAGGGCGGCGTACCGGGCCAGGTAGAGCGGCCATCCTAGGTCGCCGTCGACGCCGTCGCTGACCGACCGCCAACCGGGACCGTGCCGGTCGAGGTGGCGGTGCTCCAGTTCGACCCGGGTGCGGTCCGGTCCCTGGGCCACGAACCGGACCTCGACCTCGCTGGTCAGCTCCGGGTCGGTCTCGACCTGCCATTGCGGGCTGATGTCCCAGCTGAATACCACGCGGGCTGGCGGCTCGTAGGCCAGGATCCGCGCCCACCGGCACTCGCTGCCGTCGACGGCGCGGTCGTAGATGTGTCCGCCGACGTGGGGCTCGAAGACTGTCTCGGCGATCGCGGCCGCGAGCAGGTTGTGCTCCGGCGGCTTGAAGTCGCCGAACCTCTCGGTGAACGCTGTGAAGGCCTGCTCGACCGGCGCGTTGACCACCACCTGCTTGCGGACAACGGGGACCTCGGTTCGAGTCATGGACTCTCCTCCGTCGCTTGTTCGGCAACATCCACGTAGCTGGCCAGAGCCCTTTGCCAGAAGGTGTCGAGCTGATCGCGCAACGCGGCCACTGCCGCCGGATTGAGCCGGTAGACACGTCTGGTGCCGACCGCGCGCTCACCGACCAGCCCGGCGTCCTTGAGGACCTTTAGGTGCTGGGAGACCGCCGACCGGCTGACCGGCAGCCCCGCGGCCAGTTGTCCCACCGCCTGCGGCCCCTCTGCCAGCCGGCTGACAATGGCGCGCCGGGTGCCGTCCGCCAGCACGCTCCAGCCGTCACTTGCTCGGTCAGGATCCACTAACGGTTAGTTTTGCCTAACGGAGCGGCTGACGTCAAGGCCCTGCACGAGGTGGGCGCGGGAAGGGCCCGGGCCGGAGCGCTCGGGCCTGTCGAAGGTCCATTCGGTCCACGCTCGCTGGCCCGCCCCCGTTCACCCGGGCTGACCGCGGATTGATCCGAGCGTGAAAAGGTGCTCCTGACCTGGGAGGACGGGGCGGTTAACACATTTTCATTCCGAATGGGCCGCTGGTTCGCGCCGCGGCTCGCCGCTCGTCTCCTGGGTGGCTGGCCGGTCCGTCACGGGCCGGTCAGTGGCAGGCCGGGGGCGTCGGCGCAGCCACGAGGCGGTGCCAGTGATCACGATCGCGACGGCGGACGCGATCGTGGCGATCAGCCAGGCCGGGGCTGTCGTGTCGTTGGGCTTTGGCACGGCGGCGGGGGCAGGGGCGGCCGGGACGGAGGCCGCGGAGTTGGGGGCGGACGGGAGCGAGGCGCCGGCAGGTATGCCCAGCCGGGTCAGGGTGGCGGTCAGCTGCGGGGTACCGCGGAGCCATCCGGTGGCCTGCAGTGGCTGGCCGAAGCCCTGCTGTCCCGGCAGCGTGTAGATCACCGGGCCGCCTGCCGCGCGCGGGTACAGGTACTGGCGGATCTGGTCGCTCGCCTGGCCTGGTGCGGGGGTGATGCCGGGCACCGTGTAGGTGACGGTGTACTTTGGCCCGAGGGTGGCCGTCGCTGGCGGCGTGCGCAGCCGGGACGGCTTGTCAGGCATGTAGACATCGCCGATGTTGGGGCCGAACAGTACCGTGAACAGGCCGGTCTGGTCGGCGAGGCTGGAGAGCGCGTCCCCTTGTTCCGGCAGGGCCTCGGGGCGGGCCAGGCCCGGGCCGGTGATGCTCGCCTGGGTGGTGCCCTTCGCGAGCGCCGGGGTGGCGAGCGCCACCGTGACGGCGATGGCAGCGCCCGCGGCGAGGGAGGTGAGAGCGATGAACCTGCGCGGCATTGTCGGTGGCTCCTTCCTTAGCGCCTCGCTTCGGTGTACACCGCAGCCCGGCGGCAGGTTCCCGGCAGGCAGCGCCTGGTTAGCGGGCGGAGGCGGCGACCGCGAGCGCGGCCGCCTTGCTGAAGCCGCCCTCTAGGCGCAGGACGACCCGCGGCGTGCCCCAGATCAGTGTGCTGCCGGTGGTCAGCCGGGCTGAAGCCTGCACGACCATGCCGTCGCTGCGGACGTACACGATCTCCTGCGGGCCGGTAACCCACAGCCCTTTCGTGCCGTTCAGCCGGACCTCGGTGACGTTGCCCAGGTGGACGAACTTCTCGAAATAGACCGGGTCCAGGTGGCCGTCGAATACGTCCAGCCGTACCTGGCCGTACGGCGTGCGATCGTAGATCAGCGTCGCGACCCGTCCGCCGTCGCTGACCGTGACCGCGTCGGGCCGGCCAAGCTTCGCCGGCACGAGGATGGGGAAGGCGACACGCTGGCGCGCCTGCTCGAGCGGCATCCCATGCTCGCCGGGCAGGGACGGGTGCGGCGCGGGGGAGGGGCCAGGCGCCTGGCGGAGCTCCACGCCGTCGAGCCGGAGCACGTGGGCGATAACCGCGCGGCTCTGCGGGATCGCCACGGCCAGGGCGACGACGGTTAGCGCCACGATTAGGGCGGCGCGCCACCGGGGATACAGGATCCGCGCGCGCCAGCGTGCGATCAGCGGGGGGCGTGCCTCCGGGCGCTGCTGTGCTTCCAGGCGCTGGCGGACGGTGGTGGCCTGATCTGCGGCTGCCGGCACGTCGAGCCGGGGGCTCAGCGCGCGGAGCTCGGACACAAGCGCGTCCCGCCACTGCGGTCCGTGACGGGGGCCGGAGGACTCAGCCATGGAACACCCGGCCCTGATCGTCGGCCACGACGAGCCCGCGCAGCCGTCCCAGCGCACGGGACGTGCGTGACTTCACCGAGCCGAGCGGCCATTGCAGCACCTGTGCCGTCTCGGCCTCGGACAGATCCAGGAAGTAGCGGCACGCCAGCGCCTGCCGCTCCCGGTCCGGCAGTGCGTTCACCGCCGCCAGCAGCCGGGCACGCCGCTCGCTGGCCACCGCCTCGTCAAACGGAGTGTCCGGGGCGGCGGCGTCCGGCTCCAGGGCCGATAGCCGCAGGGCCAGCGCATTGCGGCGGTGCCGGGAACGCAGCAGGTTCTTCGTCTCGTTGGCCACGATGCTCAGCAGCCATGGCGCGAACGGCTCGCCCGCCCGGAACTTCGGCAGGTTCCGGAACGCCTTCACGAACGCCTCCTGCACCACGTCGTCGGCATCCTCGCCAGCGCCCAGCAGCCAGGCAGCCCGGTGCGCGCGCAGCGTGTACCGGGCGACCAGCACCGCATAGGCGTCAAGGTCGCCGTCCCGGGCCCGGGTTACCGCGTCCGCCTCGTCGATGGCACTCCCTGCTCGAGCCGGTACTCATCTTGAATACACCGCCGGCGGTCACCTGGTTCCCGCCGAACGCGTGGCTAACGACCGTCTTCGCCACCAATGCCACGGCGGCAAGGCGCCGGCTGGCTATACCAGTTACGAGGCAGGCCGCGGTGGCTCCTGAAGGCTGGCGGGAGGAGCGAATCGAGGGGATGCTGGGGTCAATCGCCTACTACACTCCGTGAATCCGAGGTGATCCTGTGGCAGGCGCTGCGCACTGCGCCAGCCGGGGGATTCTCCCGCCTGGGAGGTAGCAAGCCGGCCTGGCTGGCGGCGCCATATCAGTCCCGTGGCGCGTACTCGATCGAGCGGAACGGCCAGTCGCGGTCCAGCCACGCGCGGACCGCGTGGTAGAGCACCGGGTCAAGCGCCGCATGGTCCGCGCGTACCCAGGAACGGACGGCCGCATGCCGTCCGCCCGCCTTAGGATGGTCCGGGCCTCGGTCGCGCGGCGGGTAGATATAGACGCAGCCGATGACCTCGCCGGTGGCGGTGCTGAGCACGGTGTAGGTGAATCCGCGGCGTGCGGTGAAGTCCTGTGCGTGGCGTTCGAGGTCGCGCAGG
>WNGJ01002995.1_pt1 | contig 17250 bp, 8 predicted proteins | sample 5400611 | NCBI WGS metagenome assembly WNGJ01 (sample SAMN13153375, study PRJNA577476) | soil metagenome | isolation source: 40 cm soil or saprolite under Garry oak tree replicate 1 | place: USA:California | collected 2016-06-15 | reverse complement strand
GATGATGGTAGGCAGGAGCGATAAGGCCACTACCCCCGCCGATTGGAACTGGCCGCTCAGGCTGCCTTCGACCCAGTGGTAAGCTCCGAATGACACCCCGGAAATGGTCATGATACCGCCCACGATAAGGCAGAATGTCGTGGCATTGACGTCGTAGAAGCAATAGCGCCAAAGGAGTCGGTTCATAAGTCCCCACAAAAGTCTGGGCGGAAACCCAAACAAAGCACGCGTGACACTTAGTGACGAGCGCTCGCCAAAGTAACGGGCTGGTATCGGAATGTCAAAGGCGACAGCGCGGATGATGTTCAATTGGATAAGCAAGCTGGTTTCAAAAAAGTATCCGTGGGAGAGCCGTTTGAAGTTCAGAAGCTTCAAGGCTTCTCGATGGATCGCGAGGTAACCATTCGTCGGGTCGGAGAGATGCCAATGGCCGCTAGCAAACTTCGTCAGAAACGTCAGGCCGACGTTCCCCATCCATCGCGCAAAAGGCATGACCCGCAAGCTTTCGAGATGAACGAAGCGATTGCCTTTAGTGAAATCACATAAGCCTGATGCAATCGGGTGGACAATAGTCGCGAGGTTGGCGGGGTCCATCTGACCGTCCCCGTCCATCTTCGCGATGATGTCACATTCTTCTTGGAGGGCTCTTCGAAAACCAGTGATCATGGCTCCCCCGACACCTTGGTTGGATTCGTGTCGCAGAAGAATTATGCGAGCATCATCGGAATCGACTTTCAACACTTCGAAAGACCTTTCGGGACAAGCGTCGTCCACGACGATAATTACATCGATCCAATCAGGTAAACTCTCAACCACGCTGCGAAGTTTATCCTTCACGCGGTAACAGGGGATCACAACGCCTACCTTTCCGAATTGGTCAGACATCTGATACACGCTAAGAGTGTATTAATGTTCGAGGCTGATTGCAATCTCCGAGCGGGCGACCCCGACTTTTCGCTCCCACGGGTTCGCTACGGCAGGGTAATTGACCCGGATCCGATCGGCCGGAGAAGCGACGGAACTACCTTGGCTGCGTGCTATCGATTTTCGGAGTATGCGCTTCCGGATTGATCGGCTCTCCTCCCACGATCCTAAAAACAAAGCTGTCCAACCAGACCCAATTACCGGCATGTCCGTTCGCATAGACCTGAGCGACTTCCGCGCAGGCAGGAGCCGTCATTCGTGCCGCATAAGAGTGCCAACTTAAGGTCGCCTCGCGCACCTGAATAAACACGCTACAGATATGCCCATCGTGGTTCAGCCAATTTATCTGCAGCCGGAACAGCTTCTTTGGAGCATCAGACCTTGCGTGCAGTTCCAGTTCGTAAGTCTTCCCAGGAGTTACTCGGACCGGCTGTTCAAATCCATCGGCATCGGTAACCTCGACGGCGAATTTGCCGGAAAATGCGCCGCTGCCTGGCGCACCGACCACCGGCATGCGAAAATGATTCCAAGCTATCGGCCAGTTATCGTGAACCTCATCAAAGCCAGCGTTGCGCAGCAGGTTCGGGCGGTTTGCGGTGATTAGCTGAGGCGAATCTCGAATTCGATACAATTCCGAAGAAGAATCAGCGAAGAGGGGTTCAAAGTAACTATCGAATTGCTCGTCATACGGGAGCATCGCCCGTGGCCTCGCCGGATCCAGGGATATGAGGAAGTAGTTTGCGCCAAGCCGATGAAGAGTGCTATAGAGGCTCTTGCCATTGGCGAGTGAATTGAGCACTTGCGAATATCTGCCTGGGCCAAACCAATCGCCCATGAATAACCCATCTGAATAGTAGGAAGCGTTGATGCCGTAGAGAGAATAAAGAGGACCAGGAGACATGTTGGCGATGGCCAATGCCCGATACGCTGGAATCCGGGATGCGATGTACGCCTCCCGCTCGACCTTGGTCCGGGGTACCGGACCACGCTCGAGCCTTTCCTTACGCGCAAAGGAAAGGCCAGGCCATATCAACGCCATGGCTGCTACTGCTATCAGAGACGTGCTAGCGGCGTGTCGACCGCGACAAATCCAGTCCGTCAGCCAGGAGATTGTCATCGCAGTAGCAAAGCAGAGCACTGGAAGTATCGGCAGCAGGTATCGCATAACCTGACCAAAGACGAACCAGCACGACGCGTAAAACAGCACAATAACACCGAGCCAACGAACATATTTGTCGAGAGCACTCCGAAGCGTCACGAGCGGGAGCGAAACGAAAAGAGCAACCGAGTAGTTCTCGCTGCCCTGAAACTTGCCCGGATGCGCAACAAGTGCATATGGGAGAGTGAGGAAACCCCCGAGCGTTCGCGATGAGCCAAATTTCCGGATAGTGCTGATCATTCCATCCACGTCCTGCGCCGTCCACCAAGGTCCAGCGCCGAAGAGTTGTGTTAAAAGCGGGAACAAAGGATTCCGCGTGTACCAGGTTGCACGCGCCAATGCAGGGCCCCAGCCGAGTAGGAGTCCTAACACGACGACATAGAGGGGTCGAACCTGGCGTTCCTTGAGTATGAAATAGGTCAATGCGACGGCAAAGACCGGGACGAAGTAAATAGTCATCGACCAAGTGCTCTCGGCAAAACCGAAGAAGGCGGAAGCAATAAACAGCCACGGAATCTGGCGAGTCCTACCATAGTTGCTCAGTGCGTAGATCGATCCGAAAGCAAAGAGACTAGCCAGCATGTGGTAACTACCGACTCCGGCCATGGCCAACACTGCCGGACTACCCAACCACAGCGCAGCAGCCAGAATTCCAGCATCTATTCCACTCGCCCGACTTCCCCAGCCATAGAGTCCCGTGGCCACCAATCCTGTCGCGGCTAACGATAAAATCTGAGGAGAAAGATCGTTGCCCGCGAGCATCAAGGTTGCGAACAGAGTGTACGCTGAATGCGGTCCGATCGGAAGGCGAAGAAACGGCGTTACAATCACGCGGTGCGCTTGCAGCCATAGTTTCGGTTCCGCCAGGTGGTACATAGTGACGTCGAAGTCCGTCGGGGGATACAATGGGAGCATCCATATCGGAAGGAGAACAATGCTCAGGATAATTATACCTGCTATCAATGCGAGCCACTTTAGCCGGGAAGGATGGGGCTTACTTTCTTGCGAATCTCTCCGTTTGCGTAGCAGCAAGCCACTCGCGGCCACTGTAACACCAAGTGACATGATAACTCCTGTGATGGTCAGCCAGCCCATCATTCCGATGCATAGAACAAGGTGCGAAATAATTCCGATCCCAAACGAAGTGCACACGAAAACGCGCTCCGCGCCGTTCGCGAAACTGAGGCACCGCAAGATCGCGGTTCCTATAACATAGGCCCCTGTGCACAATAACAGAACGAACAGATACGGCGGAAGCGCGAATAGGGCCACGCTCACCTTGGTGTTTCCGGAATGTCGAGCACGATCGCCTGGAGCAACAATTGAAATCCGAGAACGATGGGAACGAGAGTGAGCATGATGCTGCCGGTGGGCGTGGGCTCAGTGGTCACCAGCGCACGCGGCCGAAGATACAACCCGAAAAAGGCGCGCCCCGTAGGAAAATTGGCAGCCGCAGCAACAAGAAAAGCGCTCCCGGCGAGAAGTTTCGTAAGATGTACTTTCCTAAGATGCGGTAGCCGAAGCGGCGTAAGAGCAATAGCGGAAATGTGATTGAGCACCTTTGACATATACAAGTCCGAGGCTTCCTCGCCATATCGGGCTGGCATCGCGACATCCGTCACGCGATAATTCTGGATGTTAAGATGGATGAGCATGTCGTTTTCGAAGCAAAACCGTTTCTCAACTTTTTCCAGATCGCAGTGCCAAGAAATCTAACGGGCGGCGTATAGACCTCTTTTCTGGTTCACGGTAATTTTGGATCGTGCGGGCTTTTAATTGCGAGGTAGGCGAGGCGCTTCAGCTCCCATCTTCCGCGCGTCACCGTGTCGAGAATCAACCCGCTCGCGAGCGCAAGAAATGCTAGAAGCATCAGTCCCGTCGAAAGCACCGCGGTCGGCAGACGCGGTACAAGTCCAGTCTTCAAGTATTCAAGCACGACGGGGGTTCCAAGTACGAGGGAGAGCAGCATTAATAGTGCAAAAATCACGGTGAAAAATACGAGAGGCCGTTCTTCTCGCACTAGTGCTGCAATAGCGCAGAGAATGCGGTAGCCATCCCGCCACGTACTGAGTTTGCTGACAGAGCCGTGTGGCCGTTCCTTATAGTACGTGTCCACCTCTGCCATAGGCATCAGAAGGCGCACTGCATGTACGGTCAGTTCGGTCTCAATGCTAAAGCCTTCGGCAGTGAAGGGAAAAGATTTTACGAACCGCCGCGACATCACCCGATAACCGGTCAGCAGATCGACAAGGTTCACGCGGAACATCATCACAGTAAGGTCGGTCAAGAGCCGATTTCCTAGCATATGGCCAAACCGATAGGCGGCATTGGCGACGGCGATGCGCCGGCCGGAAACCATATCGAGCCCGCCATCGATCAGTTTTCGAATGAACAACGGTGCTGTCGTCGCATCGTACGTGTCGTCGCCGTCCACCAGAATGTACATGTCTGCCTCCACATCGGCGAACATGCGGCGCACGACATTGCCCTTGCCCTGCCGGCTCTCGTTACGCACGATTGCGCCGACCGCGCGCGCCACTTCAACCGTCCTGTCCGTTGAATTGTTGTCGTACACGTAAATGTCGGCGCGTGGTAGCGCCGCTTTGAAATCGCCGACGACTTTAGCGATTCCCGCCTCTTCATTGTAGCAGGGGATGAGCACGGCGAGCCGGGCGAATTCGCTCATTGCTTGTGTTCCGGTCCCCGTTTGACGTGGCATCCGCCCAGATTCGCTTCCATATCAATTTCGCTGGAGAAAAAGAGCAGTTGTGCTTGGCTAGAAGGTTCGACATTCCTGGTCAGAATGCCTGCACAAGTTATCAAAATCAGTGGTGCACGCCAGCACAATCTAAAGAACCTTCACGTGGAGATACCACGTGAAAAGTTGGTCGTCATTACCGGCTTGAGCGGCTCGGGAAAATCATCGCTCGCCTTTGACACGCTTTATGCCGAAGGACAGAGACGGTACGTGGAGAGTCTCTCTGCTTACGCCCGGCAATTCCTCGATCAGATGGAAAAGCCGGACGTCGACTTTATCGAGGGTCTTTCGCCAGCTATTGCCATTGAGCAGCGCAGCGCTGGTGGCAATCCAAGATCGACCATCGCAACTGCGACTGAAATTTACGATTACCTGCGCGTCCTCTTTTCAGCAGTCGGTCAACCGCATGACCCGCTCACCGGTCGCGCCCTTAACCGACAAACACCACAACAAATTGTCGATCAAATTCTCGGCTACGAACCTGGAACGAGGATAGTCGTGCTCGCTCCATTGATTGAAAATCAGGCGGGCGAATTCCGGGATGTGATCGAAAAAACGAAGCGGGAAGGATTCATTCGAGTTCGGATTGACGGCCAGATCGCCGAGTTCGACCGCCCGGAACCGATTCGGCTTAAAAAAAACCAGCGACACACGATCGAGGCGGTCGTCGATCGTTTGGTCGTGCGCGATGGACTTCGAGTGCGCCTGACTGATTCAATTGAAACCGCGCTCAAATGGGGTGGGAAGCGGGTGGTTGTCTTACGCCAATCACGGAGCGATGAAGTAAAGGAGAAATGGAGTGCTGAAAAAACGACTACTCCGACACCCCGACACTCCGACACTCCAACGGAGAAGTTGGAGGAACTGCGCTACTCGACCGATTATGGCAACGCGGAGACTGGGTTCACCCTCGGCGAACTGACCCCGAAACATTTTTCATTCAACAGCCATCTCGGTGCATGCCCGGCGTGCCACGGTCTTGGCACGCAATTGGTTTGCGATCCGGAGTTGATGATTTCCGATCCCACCAAAACACTCGCCGAAGGGGCGATCACGCCGTGGCGGCGCGGGACGAAGCGAATGCAGGCATACTACCGCCACCTGCAAAGCGCGCTCGTCAAACATTTTGATGTCGATGAAAACGTGCCTTTCGCCGAATTGCCTGAGCGATTCAAGGAAGCGCTCTACCTCGGCACGGGCGATCAACCAATCGAGATGCGTTTCAGTAGTAACGGCCGTTCAAACAAAACGGCGCGCCCATTTGAGGGGCTGGTTCCCCAGATGCAGCGGCTCTATGAGGAAACTCAAAGCGAATTCACTCGCAATCGCATCCGGGCATTCATGACACGCGAACCGTGCAAAGTATGCGGCGGTGCCAGGCTCAAACCGGAGATTCTCGCCGTCACCATTAAGGATCGACATGGACGCGAATCGAATATTCATCAATTCAGCGAAGAAACGATCGAAGCGGCCGGGCGGTTCATCGAGGAGCTCGAACTAAACCCGCAGCAGCGAATGATTGTGAGCGAAGTCATGCGCGAAATTCAGTCACGGCTGCGATTTCTCGTTGAAGTCGGGCTTGGCTACCTCACGCTCAATCGGGAGAGCGGCACGCTTTCCGGCGGTGAAGCGCAACGGATCCGGCTGGCGACGCAGATCGGGTCCGGTCTTGCGGGCGTTCTTTACGTTTTGGACGAGCCCAGCATTGGATTGCATCAGCGGGACAATGCGCGCTTGCTCGGAACGCTGCGGCGGTTGCGCGATCTTGGCAATTCCGTGGTCGTGGTTGAACACGATGAAGAAACCATCCGCGCGGCTGACCACATTGTTGATCTTGGCCCAGGCGCGGGTCCGCGGGGAGGCGAGATCGTTGCCCAAGGCAGCATCGAGGAAATTCTTCGCGCAAAAAACTCTTTGACTGCGGACTATCTCTCTGGACGCGCGCGCATCGCGATTCCTAAACAGCGCATCGCTCCCAGATCCAACAACCATTCTGATGGCTGGCTCACGGTGGTGGGCGCGACTGAAAACAATCTGAAAAGAATCGATGTTTCTTTCCCACTCGGCTGTCTGACCTGTGTGACCGGTGTCTCCGGCAGCGGCAAATCGACGTTAGTGGATGATATCCTCCGGCGATCTCTCTTTCGACATTTTTATAATTCGAAAGAAAAACCCGGCACTTATCAGAGCGTTCGCGGGATGGAGCAGATTGACAAAGCAATCGTGATCGATCAAAGCGCGATCGGCCGCACGCCGCGATCCAATCCAGTCACATACACGGGCGCGTTCGCACCAATCCGTGAATTATTCAGTCAATTGCCCGCGGCGCGGGTACGCGGTTATGATGCCGGGCGTTTCAGCTTTAACGTTAAAGGCGGGCGTTGCGAAAATTGCGAAGGAGGTGGGTTGATCAAGATTGAGATGCATTTTTTGCCGGATGTTTACGTGGAATGCGAAGTGTGCCATGGCAAGCGCTACAATCGCGAGACGCTTGAAATTACCTACAAAGGCAAGAACATCGCTGATGTTCTCCATTTGACCGTGGATGAAGCGGCGCGGTTTTTCCGCAACGTGCCGAGCATTTCCGAAAAGTTAAATTCATTGCTGGATGTGGGCCTCGGTTATCTGCGGCTTGGTCAGGCTGGAACGACCCTTTCCGGAGGGGAAGCGCAACGCGTCAAACTCGCCACGGAGCTCGCGAAAAAAGCGACCGGCCGGACCGTTTATATTCTCGATGAGCCGACGACTGGATTGCACTTCGCCGATATCGAGAAATTGCTGCAGGTATTGATGAAGCTGCGCAATGCTGGTAACACAGTGATCGTGATTGAGCATAATCTCGAGATGATTAAGTGCGCAGACTGGATCATTGACCTCGGGCCTGAAGGTGGCGAACGCGGCGGTGAGATCGTTGGGGCTGGTCCGCCGGAAGAAATTATCAATCTGCCAAATAGTTTCACAGGCAAATATCTGCGGCCAATGTTGACGCGTTCATGAAAACGTCCCGCGCAGAACACCGAAGGTTCAGGCTTGAAGCCAAGAAACGGGCGTGGAGGATTGCTTTGATCGGATTATCGATCTGGTTTTTCCAGTCATTGCGCGCAGAAATTTCGCCTGCATTGGCCGAAGCGACGAAACCACTGCGCGAAGGTGTTCCGGAAGTCGCCGTTGTACGTTTGCGAGCCCTGCTCGACAATACTTTGGCTGATGAAGCGTGGCGCGCGGTCGCGGAAAAACTTGCTGAAGCTCAGGTGGCCGCAAAGCAACCCGAGGACGCCCTTGTGTTGCTCGCGGATTCCCGGCTCCGCGAAGTTCCATCGGCAAAGTTTTGGCGTGCGCAAGCTCTTGCCAGCTTGCATCAATGGACCGAGGCGCTGCCTCTCTACGAAGAACTGGCGGTGGCCACAAATCCATTATTTCGCGGAGCAGCCACTTTTGGAGCGGCGGAAATGTTGCGCGCGCTGGGAAGACAAGATGAAGCGCTGGCGAAGATGTTGGTTCTCCTCCGCGACGAAGAATGGTCTATCCCTGCGCGGCTTCGATCGGCCGAATTGTACATCGACAAGGCCGACGCCGGAAACGCGCGACGCATCCTGGGTGAGATGCAACCGAAATCAGTCGCGGAGCGAAAGGAACGGCGGCTTCTACGCGGACGTCTCGAGCTGGTTTTGCAGCGGCCCGAGAGAGCAATCGGTGTGTTTCAAGCGCTTCTGAAAAGATCGGCCGGGGCCACTCATGCCACGCTAATCGCGGCACTCTTCGGAATCGCCGATGCCCACCTGCAATTAAAAACATCTGAAGCCGGCGATGATGCCATTGAGCAATTTATCGATCATCATCCGGCGGATCCGGGCCTCCCAATTCTTTTCGCAAAACTGGACGAACTGTATCGTGCCGAGCATAAACCGTCGCGGAACGAACTGGAAAGATGGGTACGTCATCCAGAAGAGCCCCGACGCGCGTTCGCGCGATGGTATCTTGCTCGACTCGAAGTTCGCGCCGGGCACCGAGAACGGGCCCGGCAATTGTTTAGCGAGCTGCGCCACGGCGACGTCAAATCGCCTGCGCTCACGCCCGCTCTATTGGAGTCTGCCCAACTGGAGTTGGAAGATCGATATTTCGATGAGGCGATTGCGATTTTGGATGATGCCCGCTTGCTTCATCCAAGCGCGCTTTTACTTGATCAAATCAATCTTCTCTCCGCGCAAGCGCAGTATCTCGCGAAACGCTTTGAGGTGGCGACCGCGGCTTTCGAACAAATCGGGCATTCCACTTCTCCATGGGCGGGGCTGGCGCTTTTCAACGCATCGACCGGCTGGCTGCAACTAGGTGATCACGCCCGTTTTTTAGCCGATTATAACGAACTTGAAAAGCAGGGCGGCGATGAAGAATCGCGCGCCAACTTGCGATTGGAGCAAGGTTTGATGCAAGCCGCGAAAGGGGAGAAGAGCGCAGCCGAATCGCTGCGACAATTTGTTCGCGATTTTCCAAAAAATCCCCGCGTCTCAGAAGCCTGGGTTGGTTTGGCCGAACTGGCCTTCCATTCCACGCCGGCGCGTCTCGATGAAGCGCGGAACGACCTTGCGCGCGCGACCGATTTAAAGCCAACGGCGGTCGCCGCGGAGCGCGCCGATTATCTTATGATCTGGATTGAAGACGCAGCGGATGTTAACGAAACGAAAGTCGTCGACCTGGCGAATCGTTTTCTTCAACAACATCCCGCTTCATCCTTCGTTCCGGATATTCGAATGAAATTGGCGGAGATTTATTATCGGCACCAGGATTTCGCAAACGCACAAACACAGTTTGAAATTCTCGCCCAACAGAATTCGGACGGCCCACTTGGCGAGAAAGCGCTCTTTTTCGCGGCGGAATCGGCCAAGTCGAGCATGGGCGAGCATTCGCTCGACCGCGCGATCATGCTGTTTGATCAAGTTGTGCAATTGAATGGCGATTTGAAATGGGCTGCGCGCAACGAGCAAGCCGTGATCGAGCGGAGACTGGGGAAGCCGCAGGATGCACTTTTATTATATGAGGAGGTGCTAAAGAGCAACGCTCGACCGTCGGAGAAAAGAGAAGCGCTTTGTGGCAAGGGCGACATTTTTTTTGAGATGGCTGGCAGCGCAAATTATCAGCGAGCGGTCGAAGCTTATGATCAATTAGTTTCCGACAAGGAGGCGCCGATCCACTGGCGCAACCAGGCGCTTTTCAAAAAAGGCCTCTGCCTGGAAAAGCAAAGCGACCGAGCTGGCGCGCTGGCCGCCTTTTACAAAATCCTGGAGGATGAAGCCCGCCCGGATCGGAGGCGCGACCTCTTCTGGTATTACAAAGCGGGATTCAACGCAGCGCGACTTTTGGAGGACGATTCAAAATGGGAATCCGCTGCTGCTATCTACGAAAAACTGGCCGCATCCGGCGGCAACCGGAGCGACGAGGCAAAAGAGCGGCTCAAACGTCTGCGCCTGGAGCATTTTCTCTGGGCCGATTGATTCCGAAGAGTTTCGCGGCTTGACCTGAGAGCTGTTCACAATGGCGTAAAGTGTCGCTTCTTTGTCCTAGAAGCCACTCCGAATAGGCTTGCACAAAATTTGGAACGGGATCACAATTCAGGCATGAAAACAAAAAGCAGGTTCAGTCGCGTCTGCGGCTGGTCGGCTCGATGTGCAAGTGGCGTGCTCACGCTCGCATTTTGCGCATCGGCATTTGCAGATCCGAACAAAAACGTAGTTGTGGCGCCAACACAGCAGAGTATCCAGAAAAGGGTGATGAAAATCTGCTACGTGAGGACCATAGCGTCTGGCATTCCACAAGCATGCATTCGGTTCGAGGGGTTAGATTCGACCACCGAAAGCCCGATGGAAATTATCGGGCGCGCCCCGCAAAGATAATTCCGGCTAAAATCAGTTTGGTCGCAATGGTGCGCTGCCAAGCGCTGCAGCGCCACTAATGGCTTTTTGTTTTCGCTTTCCAACTCATTAGTCCACGGAGCTGTGCACCGACCTCTTCAATTGGATGCTTTTCAGCTTTGCGCAGAAGCTTCGCATAGTGCACTTGGCCGGTGCTCATTTCCTGAATAAATTCGCGCGCAAATTTTCCTGAGCGGATTTCCCGCAGCGCCGTCCTCATCCGCTTTTGCACTGCTTGATCGACAATTTTTGGGCCAACGGTCAGCTCACCCCACTTCGCGGTATCGGAAATCAATCTGCGCATCCCGGCCAGTCCGGCTTCGTGGATAAGATCGACGATGAACTTTAATTCGTGCAGACACTCGAAGTAGGCGAGTTCGGGCGGATAGCCGGCGCGAACTAGTGTGTCAAAGCCAGCGCGAATGAGTGCGGACGTTCCACCGCACAGCACTGCTTGTTCGCCAAAAAGATCGGTTTCCGTCTCCTCACGAAACGTTGTCTCGAGCACGCCAGCGCGCGTGCAGCCAATACCTTTTGCCCAAGCCAGTGCCGTTCGCTTGGCGTGGCCGGTGGCGTCATGATAAATCGCAATCAGCCCTGGGGCGCCACGTCCTCTGACAAATTCTCGGCGCACCATTGGTCCCAGACCTTTCGGGGCGACCATGACAACGTCGATGTCTTTCCGGGTGATAATCGTGCGGTAATGAATGGCGAAGCCGTGCGCGAAGAGCAGGGTTTGCCCCGATCGCAGATTAGGGACGATTTCTTCCTTATAGACCGCGGGCATTTGCGTGTCCGGAAGCGCAAGAAAAATAATGTCCGCCCGCCGTGTAGCTTCTGCTGTGTCAAGCACTTTGAGACCGCACCGCGTGGCACGCCCGCGCGACTTGCTGCCAGGATACAAACCAACGATGACAGTAACGCCGCTATCTCTGAGATTGAGAGCGTGAGCGCGGCCTTGCGCGCCGAAGCCGATCACCGCACACGTTTTTCCCTTCAGCCAGCGGAGATCCACATCTTTATCGGTGTAAATACGCGCGGCCAAATTTAGCTGGGTCGCTTGCCCAAGAACGACTTTGCTGTCGCAAGCACCGACTTATCATCATTGTCAGTCAATTCACCAAGAAAGCGCCGAATTCGACGGAACGATTGACGCAAAAAAAGATCGGCGGCGGAGTCATCAGCCGACGCTGAGTCTCCGTTTCGCCGGGCGAACTGAAGCTCGGCATCCCAACGGCTGAGCACACAAGTTGAGGCAAAAAGATCCATGGCCGCGTCAGCAATCCGTTCCTGGAGGAGCTGCATGTCGAGAATCGGCTCGCGATACGCAATTAATGCGCGATTCACGGCGAAGTTGAAACGCCAAATCAAGCGCCCGAGTCGCCGCGCCGTCGCGTGAAGCCGCTCGCTGCGAACGGGCACGTCAGGGATACGAATGGCCGCACCGAGTCGGTTCTTCCCCGCAGTCCACGCTTTGCCCATTCGATCGCGCGATGGTTTCATCATCGTGTCGTAAATTTCCTTAAACTCCATTCCCGGCCCGCGCATCCCCACGAGCGCAATAAAGGAAGTGAGCACTTCGTTGCTGCCTTCACCGATCTGGTTAATGCGGGCATCGCGCAACATTCGCTCCAGTGGAAGATCGACAAAGTAGGCGGATCCGCCATAAATCTGGAAGGTGTCATTGATTATTTCCCAAAGCCGCTCGGTCGTAAAGACTTTGAGCATTGCCGTTTCGACCATGTAATCTTCGAGCCCGCGGTCGATAAGCGATGCCGTTATCGTGGTCATCGCTTCCATGGCGTAAGTGCCTGACGCGATACGGGCGACTTTCTTTTTGACGAGCTCAAATTCACCGAGCGTTTTTTTGAACTGTTTGCGCGTGCTCGCGTGTTCGATAGCCAGACGCAAACAAGTTTTCGCGGCGCCTGTGCAACATGCGCCGAATGTTGTCCGACCAAAATCGAGCACGGTCAACGCAACTTTCAAACCTTTGCCCATGGGGCCGAGAATGTTCTCTTTCGGCACTTTGACGTCGCGCAGGGCGAAGCGGCCTGTCGCGGTGCCGCGGATTCCCATTTTCGGCATTCGAGCCTCCAATATCGCGAACCCCGGCATGTCGGGCGTCACCAGAAATGCCGTGATCGCCGTTTTGTCCGATCCCGGCATCGGCGTGCGCGCCATCACTGTCAGCACTTGCGCAATTGCAGCATTGGTGATGTAACGCTTTTCGCCATTCAAAATAAAATATGAGCCGTCCTCGCTTGGACGCGCTTGCATTTGAACGTTCGCTGCATCGGATCCGGCTTCACGTTCGGTCAATGCGAATGCGCCAAGCTGTTCCCCATTCACAAGTCTTGGCAACCACTTTTCTTTTTGCGAATGCGTCCCGAAAAGGAGCAACGCGCGGATACCGATTGAATGATGGGCGTTGACAAACACCGAAGTTGAGGCGCAGCGCGTTCCGATTTCCTCCAGGAGTTTGCAGTTGGCCATCTGTGTAAAACCCAGTCCTCCGTGTTCGACTGGCGCCGTTGCCCCGAGCACGCCGACGCGGCCGAGTCCAGCGATGACCTCGCGCGGAATATCCGCTTGTCGATCTATTTCCACAGGATTGAGATGTTCGTCGAGAAATTCCCGAAGGTCCGCGAGCGACTTGTCCAGCTCTGTCTGTTGCGCTGCCGGGATGCGCGGATAAGGCATCACCCAATCGGCAATGAAATGACCTTGGAAGAGACCTTTGGCAAAGCCAAGCGCCTGTGGCCCCGCGAAAAGCAGTTCCTCCGCCTGCTGAATTTCTTCTTGCCGCTGCGCGCCGACTTTGTTCATCGGTGCACTAAAGACGAAATCGAACGGAATGCTAGCTGCATCCCTGGCTCGTTCCGCATTCAGTGCAAACGCCGCAGGCGCCCGCCCGGATCACCTTATCGCTGCCGCAATGCGAACAGACGATGTCCATGAACATATTTCCAAGCGCCTCTTGCACCCGGTCAGCATGGCTCCTGCCATTGCCCGATACCTGCGGCGAGCCATCGTTCGGTGAATGACCTGTGATTACGTCGATCAGCTCCTTTTCGCCTGTCCGCGCCAGATCGGACACGGGTCGATTGAGCGCCTTTTTCTCCATCTCCGGAATTTCCTTCAACGGCAATTCCGTTTGTCCACGTGTTGCTGAGGTGGCTTCCTTGTAGCCTTTGATGAATTGGCAGGCGAGCCAGCGAAAAACGTAATCAGTGATGCTGGTCGCATGACGAATATCGGGATTTTTCGTGAACCCGCTCGGTTCAAATCTTTGGTAAGCGAACTTCTTCGCGAGACTCTCCAGAGGCACGCCGTACTGGAGCGCAATCGACGTGAGAGTGCCGACGGTGTCCATTAACCCGCCGATCGTGCTTCCCTCCTTCGACATTGTGATGAAAAGCTCGCCCGGCTGACCATCTTCGTACAAGCCGACTGTGATGTAACCTTCATGCCCGGCGATCTCGAACCGGTGCGTCAGCGACATCCGTGTGTCCGGCATCCGGTGCCGGATCGGCTGGTCGAGCCGGCTGCGGACCAACGCCAGCTCTTCCTCCAATTCGAGAATGCGCTTCTCAAATTCACCGTGCTCAACCGTGACATCCAACGCAAGATCGACATCTCCGGCCGCGCCCATGTCTTTTGTCTTACGCGTGTTGAGCGGTGCGGAACGCTTCGAGCTGTCACGATAAATTGCGATCGATTTTAATCCAAGCCGCCACCCCTCTACATACGTGTTCATGATGTCATCGACCGTGGCCGCTTCCGGCATGTTGACTGTTTTGGAAATTGCGCCACTGAGGAATGGTTGTGCCGCGGCCATCATCCGCAGGTGCGCCATGTAACCGAGACTGCGTTCGCCTTTGAATGGCTTGAATGCGCAATCGAAGATAGACAAGTGCTCCGGTTTCAGCCCCGATGAAATCGTTGATCCGTCTGGGTCGGTGATGTCCTCGATCGTATCGAACGCGTCGATGTGCGCGATGATCCGCTCGATCTCCTCAGAATTGTAACCGAGTTTCTCGAGCGCGAGTTTGACGGTTTGGTTGACAATTTTAAGCATTCCGCCGCCCGCGAGCAGCTTGTATTTCACGAGCGCGATGTCCGGCTCGATCCCGGTCGTATCGCAATCCATTAGGAAACTGATTGTGCCTGTCGGTGCGAGAACTGTGACCTGCGCGTTGCGATAGCCGTATTGTTTGCCTAATTCAGCCGTGTTATCCCAAACTTTCGCCGCTTCTTCTTTCAAATGGGCGAACTCTTCCGAGTCCGAAATTTCGCGCACCGCGCAACGATGCAAATCTATTACTTCCAGCATTGATGCGACATTGTCTTTGGCGACTGGTTTCGGCACGCCGCTGGCACTTGCGTCGTGATAGCCCGGGAACGGCCCGATCGCCTCTGCCAAGCGCGCGCTTTGCCCGTACGCTTCTCCGGTCATGATCGCGGTGATCGCGCCGCACAGCGCTCGGCCTTCCACACTGTCGTAGCCGAAACCATAACTCATGACGAGAGAGCCGAGATTTGCGTACCCGAGTCCGAGTGTGCGAAAAATATGCGAGTTTTCGGCAATTTCCTTGATCGGGTAACTCGCGTTATCGACCAGAATTTCCTGAGCCGTGATGAAAATACGCGCTGCAGCTTTAAATCGCTCAACGTCGAAGTCGCCGTCCGCGGTTTTGAACTTCATCAAGTTAAGCGAGGCAAGATTGCACGCCGTATTATCAAGAAAGAGATATTCCGAGCAGGGGTTGGTGGAATTTTGACGATCCGTGCCTTTGCAGGTGTGCCATTTATGGATCGTGGAATCGAACTGCATCCCCGGATCACCGCAGACATGCGTTCCTTCAGCGATCTTGCGCAACAGCGTCCGGGCATCTTTGCATTCGCACGGTTTTCCGTCGCGCACGCGTCGCGTCCACCATTCGCGGCCTTCGAGCGCCGCTTCCATGAATTCGTCGCTCACCCGGACGCTCAGGTTTTCGTTTTGATACATTACCGAGCCATAGGCGTCGCCGTTGTAGCTGCCGTCGTAACCTTGCTCGATCAGTGCCCAGGCTTTCTTTTCTTCTTTTTGCTTAGCGTCGATGAACTCTTCGATGTCCGGGTGCCAATCTTTGAGCGTATTCATCTTCGCGGCGCGCCGCGTTTTGCCGCCGCTTTTCACCACGTTTGCGACCTGATCGTAAACCTTCAGGAATGAAAGCGGCCCGCTTGGTTTGCCGCCGCCGCTCAATTTTTCTCTTGTCGATCTTAACGAGGAAAGGTCCGTCCCAGTGCCGCTGCCGTACTTGAAGAGCATCGCCTCACTCGTCGCCAACTGCATGATATCTTCCATCGTGTCGTCTACGCTTTGAATAAAACAGGCGCTTCCCTGCGGGTATTCGTACTGGGACGCGGCGCGTTCAGCTTTGCCGGTTTCCCGGTTGTAAAAGTAATTTCCAGCGCCCGCGCCTCTGCCGATGCCGTATTGGTGATATAAGCCGACGTTGAACCAGACCGGGGAGTTAAATGCGCCATGCTGATTCAGACAGAGCCAGGTTAGTTCGTCATAAAAAATTTCCGCGGCTTCCGCATCCGCAAAATAACCGTCCGCCATGCCCCAATCAGCAATGGTGCGCGTGACGCGATGAATCAATTGCCGTACCGACGTTTCCCGTCCGCCTTTGTGGGGATTGGTACCGTTTCCAATGTCACCGTAAAAATATTTTGAGACTGCAATCTTGGTTGCGAGCGCGCTCCAGCTTTTTGGGACCTCGATGTTCTCCTGTTTGAAAATAACCTTGCCACTGTCATCAGTGATCTCCGCTGTGCGCTGTTCCCACCCGATTTGATTGAAGGGAGCGATCGAGGCGTCGCTGAAGACACGCTCAAAATGCAGACCTGTATTTGTCCTTTTTACGGCCTTGCTTTTCTGGCGGTTCGCCGATGTACGCGGTTGATCAAGCGAGGCAGGTGGAATTCCACGTTTTAATTGAATCATGGCGGTAAAGCAGTTGAGGTTGTGAATCAGATGGGAATAATCGTGAACAGCGAGGCAAACAAGCTGTGAACTTCAGTTAACAACAAGTAATAGCGTGGCTGCCCAGCGGACACACAATATGCAGTACCGAAATCATTCGAGGCAAGCCTAAAATTGTGACATTTTTTCAGAAAGCTCCGCTTTTGGCCGAGCTTGATTCAGTCACGCTTCCTGCACCGCTTGTTTCGCCAAAGCTTCAATGCGGTCATCCGTTCCGCAGCAGCCGCCGAGAATTGTCAGATCAAACTCACGCGCGCACGGGACTTCATCGCGCGCCGAAGTCTTGGAATCGCGGGTTAACGCTGGCGTAATGCTTTGCCTTTGCAAACTTGGCGCTGCACCGGATAATTGCGCGCCATAAATTACCATCGACAATACGGCAACGGGGAAGGGTGGCTGAGTCCGGTTTAAGGCACTCGACTCGAAATCGAGCGTGGGGAAACCCACCGTGGGTTCGAATCCC
>WNGJ01002430.1_pt1 | contig 17254 bp, 14 predicted proteins | sample 5400611 | NCBI WGS metagenome assembly WNGJ01 (sample SAMN13153375, study PRJNA577476) | soil metagenome | isolation source: 40 cm soil or saprolite under Garry oak tree replicate 1 | place: USA:California | collected 2016-06-15 | reverse complement strand
ATGAGTGGACAAGAGCGGGCCGTGTGGATGAGACGAGTGACTGCCGTGCTCAATCTGGCGTTTCCGGAAGACGCTTACGAAGCCTGGGGACAGTGTGAGCGCCTCTTGCCCCACGTGCTGGCGTGTGCTGCTGCCACGTCGGATCAGACAGGGAACCAGGACCTCGCCGAGGTCCTGCGGAAAGCGGCAGACTATCTGCGTGAACGTGCTCGTTACGCCCAGGCCGAACTGTTGTATGAGCGGGCTTTGCGCATCTGGAAGCAGAGAGGAGGGTCGGAACATCCCGAGGCAATTCGTTCGCTCAACGGGCTGGCACGCCTCTACTTCGACCGTGCTCAATTTGAACAGTCGGAAGCATTGTATCAACGAGCGCTGCACCTCGGGGAGCGGGCTTTGGGACCGGATTGTCTCGAGGTCGCTTATGCGCTCAATGGCCTGGGGATCATCTCTGAGATGCTCGGGAAATATGAGCAAGCCGAACCGTTCCTTCAGCAAGCTTTGTGGATCCGGAAACAGGTACGTGGACCGGAGCATCCTGATCTGGCTCGTTCTTTCTACAATCTGGCGATGCTCTATGCGAAGCAAAGGAAGGAGGAGCAGGCCGAAGCGTTGTATCAGCAGGCGCTAGGCATCAGCGAACAGGCGTTGGGACCGGAACATCCTTTTCTGGCCTATCCGCTTTATGGACTGGCGCTCCTCTATGCGGAGCAGGGGAAGGAGGAGCAGGCCGAAGCGTTGTATCAGCAGGCGCTAGGCATCGACGAACAGGCGTTGGGACCGGAACATCCTGATCTGGGCTATCCCCTCAACGATCTCGCAAAGCTCTACACGGAGCAGAGCAGATATGAAGAGGCAGAGCCATTGTATCAGCGAGCATTGCGCATTTGGGAACAAGCCTTAGGACCAGAGCATCCCGAGGTAGCCAATGCCCTCGAACATCTGGCGGAACTGAATGTGCGGCAGGGGAAGCATGAGCAGGCTGAGCCGTTTCTTCAGCGTGCCTGCACCATCTTTGAACAACATCTGGGCCAAACACATCCCGAGACTGTAAAAGCGAGGAGTGCCTATCATGACCTGCTTGAGCGGCAAAGCAGAGCCAGGGAGGTGTTGAGCGATAAGCAGTAAGGCTGTGAAATAGCTTCTTAAGACAACTCATTCACTATATTCATCCCACACATGTTGGAGAGCTGGATCTCCCGGAACGCTGCCGTAGATGGAATAGATGGTCACATCATTCACCCATCCCAACGACTGCCAGAAAGCCCTTTGTTCTAGTTCCTCTGGACTTTCCTCTCCAATGCCAACATGCGTCTGAATAGTCATCGCTCCCTGTGCTTGCATAAAGACCACTGCCTGCTTGACAAGCTCTGCCAGCACCGCTTGCCGCTGAGGGCCAGGCTGCACATGCAACTGTTCAATCTCACCATACAGCCCTGGTTCGACCGGATGTCCTGTCACACTGCAAGTAAGAAAGCCGATGAGGCTCTCTTGCTCTTGTACCACCAGGCAGCGAACTTTCTGATGGGCAGGATACTGCTTTAGGTTGAGAAGAATCTGCCGGGCCGATGTCTCAGGGAGCGGCGTTCCCATTTCTGCGGACACTTGCATCCAGAGGTCGCGCACACGCTCGGCCTCGTCCTCGCGCATCATTCGAATTTGCACCATGAAATTGTTCTCCTTTGTAGCTGATGTTTCACGCAATTTCTCACCAAATGGACAAGAGGAGGATTTTTGAGGAGGTGCACGGGCACAAGAATATACACCAGGGGAAGCCGGTGTGAAGAGGGTTGAACTATCACAAGTAGATCAGAACATCTATATCCGAGTGTACATCTGCATTCCTTTGAGACAGCAGCAAGTAGATGAGATACTTAACCTGGAACGAGTATGACATATATCTCCGCCGAGCGTCAAGGAGGTATCTCCTTGTTTTGCGATGATGACATCGGTCTCTTCTCCTTTTGTTTCACGCAAGATCAACTGATGTTGGCTCATTTGTGTGGAAAATTCACCCTTGGAAAAACGCAGAAGAGAAAAAATTTCGATGGTGCATGGAACTGAGTTTGTTGTTTGGTCAAGAGGAGGAAAACCATTTCAACGTTTCTTCTTCTCCATTATCGGGGGACGAGTCACCGCTCCCACTCCTCTACAATGGTGCGCAAACGCAAAGCGACATCATAGCATGCTTCGTCCAGGCTGGACCAGGCTGCACTCGTGATTGGTCGTGCGCCAGTGGGTAACACTTGTAGATGCGCAAACGGTGCTCCTCGCCAGTCTACCGGGCGCAATAGAATCGGAACAATGCGAGCACTCCCCTGCTCATGGAGCGCCAGTGCTTTCTGCATTTCTATTCCATAACAATAATCGGATGCGATAAAATCGGGGCTTATCAGCAACAAAATAAGATGCGCGGATTGCAAATGCTCCGCGATTTCCTTTTCCCAATCGGTACCGGCCGCGATCTCGCGATTGTGCCAGGCAACGATCATCCCCCTTCTTTTGAGGAGCCCTAGATGCTTATCCAATGTATCGCGCAACGCCTGATCTTCCTGTGCATAACAATAAAAGACCTGAAGCGGCTCTGAAAAAGAGATGCTCTCATCGTCCTCAACCTCCTCTTCCGGCAAGCTATAGCCTCCCGCATGGAAAAACGTCACTAGTTCCTCTCCCTGCAACTCTAATGCCTCGGCCAGGACCTCCAGATGGTCAGGTTCTGGACAGATTTCTCCTGACAGAAAAGCGTCAACATGAGTCGGGTGAAATCCTGTTCTTTGTGCCATCTGCTCCGTCGTCAAACGGCGTTCTTGACACAATTGGATGAGGACGCGATAAAACACGCGGTCGCCTTGATCTTCGAGCGTGAGACCGGCCTGTTCAAAAAATGACCGACGCTGATATCCCTTTAGATTGAATGCATCTGCGAGCCAGTCTACCAAATCAGGGCTATAAAACGGATACTCCTCCTGGAGAATCTGCTGGATCGCTTTGACAGAGAGACGATGATGCGTGCGGCGCGCAAGTTCTTCTACGGTAATATGTTGAAACCGACACTCACGCACAATAGCATGAACAAATGGATGTGTCATAGTCCCTGGCCTTCCTTACCTAAAAGCACCTCAACCGAGACGAGAGAAGAAAATCCATGAACAGCATTCGTATGCAAACTATACAAAAATCATTCATCTTGCCACCGTTGAGACGGCATCCCGGCTCCCTTGTTTACTTTCCCTGCAATTTTTGACATTTGTGGCCGCGCAAGAGAATGGAGGTCATGCTCCTCCCACAGCCTCTGCGACGGTCACGCTCTCTTCTAACCAATCCTCTAGGGTTACCGCCTGAGTAAACTCTTTGATGTACTGCACTATCTTCACGCTCACTGTTACAACCCTGCCAACGAGCCGGACAATATACTCCTCATCGGACAGCACATTGGGATTCATCGCAATGCCGCTCCGAACATCTGTGACCTCTTGATATTGATCGATTACCCATTCGAGTGCTGAACGATTGCCCAGGCGATACTCGAAGCATTCCGGCGGTATTCCAGTTAAGGTGAGACTCTCATTCACTTCGATAAATGCCCGATCTCGGCTCAGCCGCATCTTCTCCACGCGCGAACTTGGTCGCACTGTCGGATTATCGATCTCTTCAAGAGGATACACATCCTCTTGCTCGTAGAAGAGGTGGAGATGCATCAAAGTTTGTCCAATGCTGACGCATCGTTGAAAAGTTTCCTGCCGTTTGACGTAAGGAATATGAGGCAGTTCTATCTTCAGATTCTCGACATAACGTTCGCGGTAAGACGGGTGGTGCAGGATGGTATAGATATAATGAAAAATATCGTGCTTCGTGACCTGTTCTCCGTAGTGCTCCTGGAATTGCCCGAGTGCCCAGTCGGTGATATTTTCCCGGCGACTGCTTCCATCTACCGTATAGACATAGTAGGGGAAACATTGAAAGGCATCGGTCGTCGCCAATGCATGATAATTAGGGACCACATCTGTAGCAAATGCACTAAATGCTGCACGATAGCCATGATCGCTCACAAGAATGGCGACATTGTCCGCATCACTCTTGAAATATGGGAAAAACCGAGGAAGTTGGTAGACTCGTTCATTGAGGGTGTGGTCAAAGAATAACCACTGCTTGCAAAATGGATGGTACAAGGATCTGACCAGTTTTGCCTCATCGAACTCGATATCACGATCACACTGGAGAGCGAGTTTTAGCCTTTCACTCCACTTGATCTTTGTATCTTCATAGGTCACAAAGCCATCAACTGTTATATCCGTTCTTCCACGTCGCCCCCAGCGATCCGCTTTGCTACTTTTTTTGTCATCTAGAACGCTCCTTAGCCCGCATTTTCCCGCCGTCATCTGCTCGTGTGATCCTGCTAAGGTCGGCATACCTTGTCTGCCGCTTCAGCCAGTTCCGAATATTCGCACTGATCGTTTTCCACATGCACTTGGTGGAATATCGATGAGTATTATACTATTTTATAAAACAACAAGATACCCTTTCAGCACAGTTGCTCTCTGACGTTTGAACAATGGGGAAGCCTATGTGACGCGATGGCTCTCAAGCCACGAGGATGACTATCTCTCTTAGAGGCGCGTTGGTGGAGTGGTTAACACATCCGTTTGTTGACCCCTAGAACATACGTCCTGTTTCATAGAAATTGCGTTTGTCTTGATTGTTTTTCACGTTATCGGAATGTACTAAACCAGCTTGTGGACGGCTCTGGGTGGAACGGTATACGCGCTTGTCTCAAAAACAAGTCCTCTTACGAGGTTGAGGGATTCGAATCTATTCTCTTGCAGGCAATGGAAAACGGTAATATTAATGAGCGTGTAGATTACAGAACGAGGGTTCCAGACAACAGCAACTCGTGAAAAAGCGGGGAACAGATGAAACATTGATTATCTCTGAACCCACTCCTGAAGCCGATGGACGGCATAGGTGCCAAGGGACGGAATCGAACCGACGACACCAGCATTTTCAGTGCTGTGCTCTACCAACTGAGCTACCTTGGCATACAATTTCTATGTGCCACACTATAACATCCCTCTCCTGATCCGTCAATAGTTGCCAAGACCATAACCAAATAGTGCATTTGGCCTGGGTTCTCAACCTTAACCTAAGCCCGTTGAAGCCTCTGGGTCATCCCAAAGACCCAACTGGGCTGGGGGTTGTACTACGGACAACCCGTTTTTCTTCTTCCACGCTTCATGCCGTTTGAGGAGCAAGGCTTTGACCTCGGCTTTGCTCTTGCAGGTTGCCAGTTCCTGATCCCCAAAGCGGCTGGACAAATTCAGAGCAGCATTGCGGTCGGCGTGGTTCCGATACCCACACACCACACAGATGAAGGTGCTCTGGTCCGGGCGGTTGGCCCGATCCACATAGTGGCAGCGGTGGCATTCTTGCGAAGAGTAAGCCGCCTTGACGGGATGCGCTGCCATTCCCCGTTTGGCTGTGGCCCAGGCCAGTTGTTTAGGGATATGCGCCAGATTGGAAGCATACAAATAGGCATTCATCGCTCTTGCCTTGAAGCGCATCGAGGCGACGGAGAGATCTTCGAAAATGATCCGCGCATCAGCATGATCTTTAAGCATCTGATTAATCGCCCGATTGATCTCCTGGCGCACATGCCGCCCAAGGCGCTGCCCGCTGGCGCTGCTGGTGGAAGGGAGCTTCTCCACTCCCTTTTTCTTGAGGCAGGCCCTCAGCTTGGCCTTGCGACGGCGTTTCTCTCGATCGCGCTTGTGGCGCTTGGCGAGTTCGCCACGAAAGGTTCCGTACTGCTTTCCCGTCGAGGTCGTGAGAAAGTTGGCGATCCCCACATCAGCGCCCACGCGGGGGGCTCGTGGCTCCGTTTGAAGAGAAACGTTCTCATCGAACGAGAGGGTAAGCCACCAGACCCCCTTGCGTTTGTGGAGCGCGGTTGAGGTGTTGATGGTACGCCCGGCGAGGGCTTTGCGGTGATAAGAGGCGAGTTTTACAGGGACGCGGAGGGGATTCCCTTTATCCAGAGTGGAGATGCGTAACCAGTAGTCGAACGTCGAGTCTTCAGATGGTTCAAGAACCACCACGTTGGCATTGGTTTGAATGGCTGGGACGCGGAGTTCTGGCAGGTTCCATTCACTCCACTGGAGTTCCTTGACTTTAGGATCAAGAGGCACTCCCGATGCCGTAGCTTTGGCTTTAGCTTCCGCATAATTCGTCAGGTCTTCCAGGTAGGCCTCATAGGCGTTTTGCCGATTGGTGCGAAAGGCACGGGCAATGCCCGCTGCCTGCTGGATGGCAACGCGCTGCCAGCGCTCCGAAAGTTCCGTCGCGTAAACCGGAACCGCATAGCTATTGGGGTCAGCCTCAGTGCAGAAATGGGTCACGTATTGTTGGCAGAGTGCCAGATAGACCATCACCAGCCGATCTAACGCCTCCAATTTTCCTGGATTGGCTTCAATCAGTCGGATATGAGTCACTGCATGAGTCAGCGTGCGCTTGCTTCTGCGCTTATGCTGGCGTTTCCTCTTGTCCTTGTCTGGCTTTTGACTCACTGCTTTCTGATCCATTCTGCTGCAAGGCGGCCAGGACTTGCTCCGTTTTGCGTTTGGCACGCCTGCGCCCATAGAGTCTGGCACAAAACGAGGTGATGATCGCGACAAAGTCACGCATGAGGTCATCTTCTACGGTGTCTGCCGTATTGACGACCACCAATTCCCGCCCTTGCATCCTGAGCAATGTCTGAATGTAAGCGACCCCAAAGCGTGAAGCCCGGTCTTTGTGTTCGACCACGATTTGGCTGATTTTGGGGTCTGCGAGCAGAGCCAGGAACTTGGGGCGCTGATCATTGACCCCACTGCCACACTCTTTGATGACTTTGGCAACTGACCAGCCCTGCGCATTGCACCAACTGATCAGGCGCCCGGCCTGTGTCTCCAGGTTCTTCTTGTGCTCGCTGTTGGAAACGCGGGCATAAACCGCTACCCTCCGCGGGGGCGTCACACGCTGCTCTGGCGGTTCGACAACCACTGTTCCGGTGGGCAACTGGTTAGCCAGGAAGCTGGCCTCGTTTCCACATGCGCCAAGCCGTGTTGTAACTGATCCCGATCCGCTTCGCATAGCTCGATAACTTCATGGGTTCAGTGTAGCACATCCGTTCGAAAAATGCAAGAAATGGTTATATTTTGATAAGGATGGTTACAAAAAATGAATACTGCTAAAAATCGTACTTTTGCTTGCACAGCCAATAATCACCGGAGATCAGCTTGTACCGCATAGAAAAACCTCTGGAAAAGTGCATACCAAAGCGTACCTTCACGATACTTTAGAAGATTGCTTATCTATGAGCAATAGATAATACTTTTCTCTATATCCTGGTATTTAGACACAGCACCTAGAAGGGAAAAACCATGTTGGCAACACGACCCGATATCGATACTATCGCCATCAGGCGCACCTTCGACGGCATCGAAGCCGCCGCCCATCGCGTCATCACGGACGTAGGCGGCATGGCCTCCGTCATCCAGGGCGCGAAGATCGCCGTACTCAAACCCAATTTTGTGGCGGGCAGATCCGCCGAGACAGGGTCAACCACCAGCTTTGCCTTGCTCAAGGCTGTCGCTGAAGAGGTACGCGGCTGTAGCGCGGAACCGGTACTCTGTGAAACTCCAGGTACCGAGTTCGACCGCGAGGCAACCTATACCATTCTGGGAGTCGAAAGATTCTGTGCCGAAAACGGCATCCGTATCATTCGTGTTGACCCGGAGGGTAGTGAACAGGATTGGATCGAACTGCGACCCGCGGGTGCAAAGCGCCTGCGCCGCTTCCGCATCCCGCGTTTCATGCAAGAGGCTTGCTTCATTAACCTGCCGGTGCTCAAAACGCACGTGGTCTCGACCATGACCCTTGGCATGAAAAACCCGATGGGAATTCTGCCCCGCCCTGACCGGCGCGCTATGCATACCTTTGGCATTGCCCAGTCGATCGTGGATATGAATCGTGGTATCAAGCCCGACCTGACCATCGTCGATGGCAGCGTCGGTCAGGATGGAGAGGGGCCGCTCTATGGCGAGAAAGCCGACCTGCAGGTTTTGGTGGCTGGTCGGGATAGCCTGGTCGTCGACCTGTTCTGCTGTAAGCTGGTGGGTATCGAGCCGCGCGATATTCCGCACCTGAAGCTGGCTTTGAAGCAATTGGGCGCGCCCTCCTGGGTGCTGACTAGTGAAAATGTCGGCATGATCAAGCAGTTTCGCCTGCCAAAGCAGAAGGCGCTCTACCGCTTCATCTTCTGGCTGATGTACCCACTTGACTATCCCTATAGCTGGATTGTGGAGCGCGGCAGGCATTTCTGCACCACCCTGTACGGTACAGGGTTAGTTGGAACTCGTCCGCAGATCGACGAGGCAAGCTGCACGCACTGTGGCATCTGCGTGGAAGCCTGCCCATTGCCCAACGTGATTGATCTGAAAACGCTGACGGTGAACTATAAGACCTGCCAGCGCTGCCTGCTCTGCCACGAAGCCTGCCCGGAGAACGCCATCAGCGTCAAGGGCTATTCAGGAACGAGGAGGCCATCATGACCACAGTAGTAACAGGCGCTACAGGTTTCCTGGGCAGCGCCCTGGTGACCGAGCTTGTAAAACGCCAGCAGTCGGTGCGCATACTCGCACGTGACGGCGCAAAAGCGCGCCAGCAATTCGGTGATGCAGTAACGATCATCCCAGGAGATATCAACGATGCGCCGCGGGTGCAGCAGGCAGTCGAGGGCGCAACCACTATCTACCATCTCGCGGGGCGTCTCTATCATCCCAGCACCCCGGCAGAACTCTATCACCAGACGCATGTTGAAGGCACGCGCACTCTGTTGCAAGCCTGCCTGGGACAAACCCGGCTACAGCGCATCGTCCATGCCAGTACTACCGGCGTGCATGGTGTCACGGGTGAGACGCCCGCCGCTGAGGATGCGCCTTTTGCCCCCACCAATCCCTACGAAGCCACCAAACTGGAGGGGGAACTGCTCTCGCTCAAAGCCTATCAGGAGCAGGGTCTCCCCGTAAGCGTGGTGCGGCCCGGACTTGTCTATGGGCCGGGAGACCTGCACCTGCTCGGCTTCTTTGTCGCCATCAAAAAGGGCCGATTTCGCGTCATCGAGGGCGGAAAAGCCTTACTGCACCCGCTCTACATCGATGATTTGGTAGCTGCGCTTCTACTCTGCGCCGAGCACCCCCGGGCTACCGGACGCAGCTATAACATCGCGGGAGAGCGTCCCGTCACCGTTCGTGAGCTTGCCACGGCCATTGCACACACGCTGGACAGGGAACTTCCCGCGGGCAGTATTCCACTCTGGCTTGCCGATCTCGCCTCAGATGTTTTTGCCGTAATGCCGGGCATGAAGGGCGAGCGTGCCCCGCTCACGCGCAGCCGTGTCGCGTTTCTGACAAACAGTCGCATCTACGATATTACCCGAGCCAGATCAGAACTGGACTTCGTGCCCAAAGTCGAGCTAGAAGAAGGAATGAAACTGACAGCTTCGTGGTACTACAAGCATCATTATCTCGATTCGCCATCACCCTAGGGGCAGGGGAGGGGTCAGCCGAAATGTAGTGACGCCCCTGGTGGGCGTCAGGTGCGATCGCCTCCAAAAAGTGTTGCGGGGACGCTTGCGTCGCCCTCGTTGGTCTTGAAAGGAAACTTATATGAAAGTACTACTTACCGGTGCCACCGGTTTGCTGGGGGGGCACCTGCTGCAAGAGTTGCAAGCGCGTGGCGAGCACATTCGCGCCCTCGTCTTACCGGTAGAAAATGCGGAAAAGCTGATAGCGCAGGGGGTGGATGTCGTACGGGGCGACGTGACGGACGCCAGCACGGTGGTCCCGGCCGTCAAAGATATCGATATCATCATTCATCTTGCAGGCATGATGGGTGTGAACCGCCCGCTCGCAGAGTATCGCCTGGTAAATGTCACCGGCTCTGAGAATCTCTACCGGGCTGCTCAGGCAGCAGGTGTGCGCCGTTTCGTACACACCAGTTCGCATACCGTCTACGGACTCGGCTACGGTCGATTCCTGACCGAGAAGGATGCGCTGTGGCCAGATCCCGACCCCTACAGCATTACCAAGGCGGAAGGTGATCGTCTCATCCGCCGCCTCATGCTCAACAGTGGTATGGAGACGGTGATCCTTCGCCCCGGCACCTTTTTTGGTCCGGGAGATCGATTGCACTTTGGGCGCATGGCTCAGCGCATGAAGAATGGCAAGGGAGTTCTTATCGGGCGAGGAGACAATGCACTGCCGTTTTGCTATGTCACCGATGTAGCGCAGGGCTTCCTGCTGGCCGCCTACCACGAGAAGGCCCCTGATAATGTCTACAACATCTCCAATGATCATCCTCTTACTCAGCAGGAGATATTCAACGCCATTGCAAATGATGTCGGCGGGAAACGCCCTACAAGGCACCTGCCCTACTTCCCTCTGTATTATGGCAGCATCGTCGCAGAGAAGGTAGCTCATATCACCCACACCAGGCCGCTTGTAACGCCGCTTGGGGTGATGATGTTTGGCACCGATAACAGGCATAGCGTACAGAAGGCGCGCAGTGAGTTGGGTTATGAGCCAAAGGTCGATTTACGAGAGGGCATCAGGAGGGCCTCGGAGTGGTTCAATGCTGGTGGCATGGAATGGTCATCTGTTCATCCTGCCATCAGTTCCAACCAACATGCCTCTCTTGGAGGAGTACGAAAATCATGAAAACCGTACGCAGCACCACTGTAGGGACGCGATTTATCGCGTCCACTAAGACAAAAATGACCATCGGCCTGCTCATCGGCATCGGCCTCTTGTTTCTCAGCTCGCATTTCGTGAATATACCCATAGCTCTTCACGTGCTGCAAGAACACCTGGCGACGCCTCGCGGCGTCATGCTGGCGCTGCTCTCGGGTGTCGCCTTCCTCCTCGCATTTTCCGTTCGCGGCGTTCGCTGGAAACTCTTCTTGCACCCCGTCGTTGGCAACAAAGTCAGTACGTTCAAAGCCATTCAACTCTTCCTTGTCAGCATCTTCCTGAACTTCCTGCTACCGATACAGGGCGGCGAAGTGGCCAAGTGCTTGATGATCAAACGCATTACTGGTGTTCCCATCAGTCGATCGCTTCCCACGGTTGCTATGGACAGGTCGTTGGATTTGATGCCCGCGCTCTTCATCATCACCATTGTGCCGCTGCTCGGCGTACCTATGGATGTCAAGCTCTGGGTAGTGCTGGGGATAGTGGTTGGACTGCTCGTCAGCCTGATCTCCCTCGTCGCGTTGGCAGCCTGGAAACGCGCAGCCGCCATCGCTTTCCTGCAGAAGATAACCAGCATGCTTCCCAAAACCATCGGAGACAAGATCGAAGGCTTCGCCACCGGCTTCGTCGACTCCCTCCTCATGGGTGTCAGCCGTCCGCGCATCTTCCTTCCTGCCATCCTGCTCACCTGTGTAGCCCTGACTTTCGATGGTCTGTTTGCTATGCTGGCTTTCTGGACGATTGGCTACTACATTCCGTTGGGAACAGCTATCTTCGGATACACCGTGTACAACATGTTCAATATCTTGCCTACCCCTCCCGGACAGGTCGGCACCAACGAAGCTGTGGGTCTGCTCGTCTTTGCGGGACTGCTGCACCTCCCGGCAAATAACGTCCTGGCTATGTTCATTTTTTCCCATCCCTGGGCCGCTCTGATTATGACTACGACAGGTATAGCATGCCTCAGTGCGCTGGGATTAACCATTGCCAAAATTATGAAAGCACCGCCTGAAGATAGCGACCCAGAAAGTGAAGTCGTACTCCTCCCCGAGAAAGAGGAAGTGCCTGCCTAGTATGAGAAATCAGGAAGATATGAGTAGTGATCAGTCCAGCTTGTTTTTGATGACGGGATAGAGACGAAGGAGTCAATTCTCTTGATCGAGAGTTTGCCAATAACGACAAAAAAAAGGACAGGCAGCTACGCTGGTTTCAACCGCGTGTTATTCCGGTTACCGTTGCCGCTCATTCTGCTAGTGCAGGCCAGCACCTCCCTTCTCGCGCTGCGCAACACGGCCTTCCAGGATGAAGCTCTCTACCTGTTGGCCGGACGGCAGATTCTTCTGAGCTGGATGGGCAAGACACCGTATCTGGAACCGTATGGCCTCTACTTTTCTGGCTATCCCTCCTTTTACCCGGTCATTGGAGGCGTTCTGGACTTCCAGGGAGGACTGGAAGTGGCACGCCTGTTTAGCTTGCTGTGTATGCTGATCGTGACGATCTGTGTCTATTTCATGACGCTCCAGTTTTTTAATCGCAAGAGCGCACTGCTCGCGGCCGTGCTCTTTGCCTGCGAAGGGTCAGTGTTGTTTCTTGGACGCCTGGCTACCTACGATGCCTTCTGTTTATGTTTACTGGCTCTGGTGGTGATGCTCTGCTTACGGGCCGGTAAGGCAACTTCAGCCCAGTCGTGCCTGGCGGTGGGTCCTCTGCTGGTGCTGGTGGTCGCTGCCAAATACGCTGGATTGCTGTTCGTGCCGACCGTGTTGGCACTGCTTGCCTGGTGGAGCTGGAAACACAAGGGATTGGAGGAAATGTTCGTTCGCCTGGGGATCGCACTCTTTTCGTTGGCAGTGTCAGGCTTGATCGCCTTTTTCAATCTGGATAAGCAGGTGCTCGCCGGTCTGAGCTTTACGACCACCAATCGTGCCAGCGGCGGTGAGGCTATGTCAATCCTGGTCATGCAGCACATTGCGATGGTGGCAGGCATCTTCTTAGGACTTGGCTTGCTGGGCCTGCTTCTCTGTGGTAGGCAGCAGCGTCCCACCGGGTTGCTGCTCTTCGGCTCAGCTCTGCTGGTCCCGCTCTACCACACCTACAAGGGAGAGTTGGTCTCGCTGGACAAACATCTTGCCTTCAGTATGTTTTTTCTTGCCCCTCTGGCTGGCTTTGCCATTGCCTCCCTTGTCGGCTTGTGGCACAAGCGCTCCGTTCGTCTTTCCTGGTTTACTGCGCTGGCCCTCTGCCTGCTGACCTTCCCCCTGGGTCTCCAGCAAGCGCGAACTCTCTACGGAGACTGGCCCTCTAGCACCCAACTCACGACGTTCTTGCGTCCAAGAGTACAACCAGGGATTGGTCACTACCTGGCGGAAGATTTCGATGTTTTGCGCTATAACCTGAAGAATGAGACGGACATCTGGCAGTGGAGTAGCCTGGACTATTTCGTCTATACGGATAAAGAGTATCATAATCTTTCAGGAGAAGCTGCCTACAAAGCCGCGATTCAAGAAGGATACTTCGATTTGATTGAATTGAGTTATGGCTATCACACTCCTCTGGCGATGCAAATCACTCAAAACCTGACCGCAAGTAAACACTACGACCTTATTGCCAGAATCCCTATTCACAACTCTTATGGCGATGGCTTTTTCTGGGTGTGGAGCAAGCATGCTGGTGAAGCCAGGTCTGCTGAAAACGTGGTTTGCGAGGCAATGTGCACCTGGAAGCGGAACTCAAGCCAGGATACGAAGGTACTCTTCCTTGATACCTTCGCAACTTATTTTCTCTTACGCACTTCTCTACACTACTAACAGGAGAATTTTTGCGAAAAATCATGTTCTATTTTATGAACTGGCTCAAGGCGGCACATATTCGTATCACGTGGGAACTCTACCATCATTGAAAGAAGCCCATACACGTGAGTTGAAGCTTGCGCAAGTATGACCACGCCGCCTTGCGAAAAGGCTTGAGTCCGATGCAGAAATCAAGGCAATTTATACAGCATAATATAAGCAAGATCCTCACCATGTGTCTGGCGTTAGCATTGCTTGCCGCCAGTCTTCTTCTTGCTTTTGGCTCTCACATCACCTCCCATGCACAGCCATCGCTTGCATCTAGCATCAGTAGCGTTACCGAGTATGCTGTTCCCGGAAGCGATCCCTGGGGAACCGCATTTGACAGCAGTGGACGTGTCTGGGTCGCTATTCCTGGCTGTGATCTGGCTCCCAGTTGTCCCAGTTCGACCCCACCTGGCAAGCTCGCTTTGTTTGATCCCAATGTGCAGAGATGGGTCACAATCGTTTCGCTCCCAGCAGGCTACGGTCAACCGGTCTTTGTCGCTGTTGATCATACCGGCAAAGTCTGGTTCACCATGTCGGTCACCAATGCCATCGGTGTGTATGATCCCGTCAGTACCACTGTTGCGCAATGGGCCGTTCCGACACCGAGTGCCGGACCCTGGGATCTTGCTATTGATTCCAATGGCAAGATCTGGTTCACCGAGCATTATGTGAATCAAATCGGCTCTTTTGATCCTGGCTCGCAGACTTTTCATGAAACTGCCACCCCTGCATCGAATAGTAACCCTTATGGTATTACGGTGGACGCTTCAAATAACATCTGGTTTACCGAGAATACCGATGCAGTTGCCTTGATTGGGGAATACACCAACCAGGGTGTCTTAAACGAGTATAAAATACGCAATAACCCAACAGGTGGTACCGGCCTGACTCCTCACCTGATCACCATTGATCCCAATGGCAATATCTGGTGGTCCGAGGGCTGGGTCAGCGCTATTGGTAGACTCAATGTCGCTGCCGCTCAGCCGGGAACGAACAATGGCGTTACTGAATATTTCTATACCCCCTCTTGTAGCGGTTGTGGTTCGCATACGTCTGGCATCAGCGCCGATAAGCAGGGTCTCATCTGGTTAGATGATTCTCTTCAAAACACTTTTGGTTCATTTCCCATTGGCGGGGGATCCTTCACTTTCTATAATAGCCCCAGTGGAGGCCATCCTCATGACGGCCTCAATGTTGATTCACAGAATCGTATCTGGTTCGATGAGGAATTCGCGAACAAGTTAGCGGAGGCTATTCAAGGTTCTCCCACACCAACACCGACATCGACTACGACACTAATACCGACGAGTACGCCGACGCCAACACCGACTCCTGGTAGTACCCTGGGTACCGATACCTTCCAGCGCGCCAATCAGTCCTTCTGGGGCACCGCGTCGGATGGGCAGACCTGGAGTGGCGATGCCAACGGCCAGAAGGTTTTCTCGATCTCGGGCAATGCCGGACTCGTCACCAATACTGGCAGCAACAGTTATAGCGCGGTTTTAGGGCCTACGGCTTCTGACGCCGAGGTGTATGCCACCGGCTCGATCAGCTCCTTTACCAATAGCAACTTTGGTGACGTGCTGCGTTGGACGAACGGGAATAACTGGTACAAGGCATTTATCGATGGCGCAAGCCTGTTCATCCAGAAAAAGGTCAACGGCGTTACCAGCATTCTCGCCAGTGTGCCATTTAAGGCGACCGCGGGTACCTCCTACACCATTCATTTCCGCGTGGTGGGCTCGACCCTGACCGCCAACGTCTGGGCCTCTTCGGGCTCCGAGCCCGGTGGCTGGATGGTCACAGCCAGCGATAGCAGCCTGACCTCTGGTTTCTGTGGCATGCGCTTCCTCACCCAGAGCGGCACTGCTACTGTCACCTCCTTCCTGGCGAAGTCGCTTTAAGAGTCTGTAAAAATGTAGCACGGAGATATGTGAGTGCGGTTAGCAATAGACAAGGAAATAAAGCAATGTTTCTTCAAGGTAAAAAGCTTGCGCCTGGTGGGGTGATACTTCTACTGTTTTTGTTGCTGGTTGCCTGTAACTCTGCTGGAAGCAATAACAGCAATACAAGTACGGCAACCGGTTCAACTCGGGATCAGAGATCGACACCTTCAGCAACTGCTATCGCCACTATTACACCGCAAATGGTAACACCGAAAGCCAGCGGTTCGCCAGGCAAAGGACCGGTGGTTATTTCCAGCCCCACATCCGTGCCTGGTGGCAGGCCCGGTAGTCAGCAGATCGTGCTCGCCGACCGTACTATGATCATCAACCGCGTCACCAGGCAAAATGGAGTGAGCGCGAATACCACCTTGATCAGTTTGGACCTGAGCGTACAAAATACCAGCGCTAAAGCCATAATGAACCAACCCACCTTCTTCCAGTTGATGGCATCTGAAGGTGATACTTTTGGTTATCAATACAACAGCTCCGATAACTTCTATGGCACCATCGCTGCACACGCAACCCGCAGTGGTATGATCGTGTTTCAGGTGCCTACAGCGGCTGCAGCGGGTCTGCGCCTGTTGTATCGTCCTGAGATCGCAACAGAAACGGCCATCATCTTATTGAAAATAGCGTAAATAGGGAGGAAAAGAGACATGCTCGAAGTTCTACCGAAAGTTGCGAAGATGCAGGCGTCGTATGCGCTTGGCAAACCCCTTGCTCTTCCAATGAATCTCACCATTAGTGTCAGCTATCGCTGTAACTCGCGTTGTAAAACCTGCAATGTCTGGCAGCGCCCCAACGACGACTTCACCATTGAAGAGTACGACAAAACCTTCGCCTCCATTGGCAGAGATGCCTATTGGTTTACCTTTAGCGGGGGTGAGCCAACGCTGCGCAAAGACCTGCCGGAGATGGTCGAAGCTGCGTACCGGCATTGTCACCCCGGCATTATCAATATTCCCACCAATGGGATTCAGGATAAAATCATTCCTGGCCGCATTGAACGAGTTTTGCAGGCCGCTCCCAACTCTGAAGTAATTATCAATCTGTCACTGGATGGCGTGGGCGAAAAACATGATATCGTGCGCGGCGTCAAAGGTAACTTTGAGCGGGCTATGCGCACCTATGCTGGCCTGAAGGCGCTCAAGGGCCGTTATAAGAACTTCACGCTAGGTGTGCATACTGTCATCTCGAACTTTAACATAGACGAGTTTGAGAACATCTACGCTTTTGTACGCGACGAACTGAAGCCCGACTCCTTCATCAGCGAAATTGCCGAGGAGCGCGTGGAATTGGATACCGTGGGCATGGGTATCACCCCCCCAATTCAGAAATACCAGCCTGTCATCGACCGCCTGCAAGAGGGTATTCGCAAAGCTGAGTTCAGCGGCGTATCGCGCATCACTCAGGCATTCCGTGATCGCTACTATGACATCGTCAAACGTACCCTGGTAGAGAAGCGACAGGTCATCCCGTGCCTGGCCGGTATTGCATCTGCCCAGATCGCCCCCAATGGCGACGTGTGGACATGTTGCATCCGCGCAGAATCGGTGGGCAACCTGCGCGACCATAACTACGATTTTCGCTCAACCTGGACGACTGCCAAGGCTCACGAACTACGCAAAAGTATCAAAGCTGGCGAGTGTTATTGCCCACTGGCAAATGCATCGTATACCAACATGCTCTG
>WNGJ01003508.1_pt1 | contig 17256 bp, 17 predicted proteins | sample 5400611 | NCBI WGS metagenome assembly WNGJ01 (sample SAMN13153375, study PRJNA577476) | soil metagenome | isolation source: 40 cm soil or saprolite under Garry oak tree replicate 1 | place: USA:California | collected 2016-06-15 | reverse complement strand
TCCTCGAGATCATCTCGCCCGCGGGCTTCGAGAAGTTCTTCGACACGGTCACCGATCTGGCCGCTCGCGGTGAGCTTGATCCAGCCAGGATGGCGACGCTGGCGGCCGAGTACGGAACCGAGGTCGACCTGAGCAGCGTCCCAGGTCTAGTCGAGGCGCATGGGGTGACGTTTGCCATGGGACCGTCGCACCAGTAACGACCAAAGCGATGGCGCGCTCGCGATGGGCGCGCCACACACCTCGCTACCCCAGACGACTAGTTTTGACCCGAATGCCCACGAGAACGCGGATGTGGAGGGTGCGCCCTTTCACGATGCTCCTCATCAATCCAGTGGCACGCCGGTTCGCCGGCTGGATGCCGGGATTCGGGCTCCTCGCCTACAGTGGCAGAAAGACTGGCCGCGATTACGAGCTTCCGATAAACGTCTTTCAGCACGGCGGACATTTCATCTTCGTTCTGACTTATGGGTCAGAGAGCCAGTGGGTGAAGAACGTCTTGGCCGCCGGTGAATGCGATGTGCGGGTCCGTGGTCGTGGCGTTCACCTCGTTGAGCCGGAGCTGATCGCCAATCCGCCCTGGGAGCTCCTTCCCTGGCCCGCCCGGCTGATCGAGCGCAGGGTCGCCGGCGTGAGCGAGTTCTTGCGAATGCGTGAGGCTTAGCCGAAGCCGCAGTCGAGGGTGACCTTCTCGAGTCCTTTCTCGATGGCCGCGAGCTCCTGGTCATTCAGCTTGTCCACGAACAGTTTTCTGATGCCTCGCGCGTGGACGGCCGCCGTCTCGGCCAGGCGCTCGACGCCCGCCGGCGTCAGGGCGACCACGACCCCTCGTGCGTCGGCCTGTGCGTTGGCCCGGCGGACCAGGCCATCGTCAACGAGCCGGGCGACCCGGCGGGTCATGCCCGACCGCGAGATGAGCGCCCGGTCGGCAAGCTCGGTCATCCGCAGCTCTCCGCCGGCCAGCGCCAGCTGGGCGAGCACGTCAAAGTCGGCCAGCGCGAGGCCCGTCTCGTCTTCGAGGTCCTTGTCGAGCTGGCGGATGAGAGTGGCCTGTGCCCGCAGCAGCGCTTGCCAGGCCCCCAGCCCACGGCCGCCAGGCAGCCCCTCGGCCACGAGCCGGTCGAGGAGGTCGGCGGCGTCAAGCTTGGATGCAGGTTGCGAAGGCAATAACGTGCTCAATTCCGGGGTATTTGCCGATGCAAGTATATGCGGAGTAGGGAGGTTCGCTGGTCTGGGCGATAGTCGGCGACTGGACTAGGCGGGCGCTCGCCTTTTGGCGACGATGCCTCGCAGCCAGGTGGTGAGCTCGGTTCCCGCAACCGAGTTGCGGTGAAAGATGGCTGCCACCTGGCCGTTGAGCGCCGTCTTGTCATCTTCAGTCAGAGTTTTGGCGGTGAGGACCATGATCGGAATCGAGCGCGTCGCTTCCTCGGCGCGCAGCGCCTCCACGACGTCGAAACCCGTCAGGCCGGGCATGATCAGGTCGAGCAGGATCAGGTCGGGCAGCTGAGACCTACCCAGGTCAATACCTTCCTGGCCGCTGCGCGCTCTGAGGACTCCAAACCCCGCCGGTTTGAGGAGAGCTTCCAACAGATCCAGGTTGGCCGGCTCGTCATCCACGACCAGCACGCGAACCGGTTCGCTCTTGGCCTTGTCGGTGAATGTGTACTGACTCAATCGTGACAAAAGAGCCTTTCCATCCACCGGCTTGACGAAATAGTCAAACGCGCCGAGAGCGCGGCCTAACGCCGCGTTGTCGACGACCGAAACTACGACCACCGGGATGTTGCGGGTGGTCTCGTCAGCCTTGAGCCTGTTCAGGACCTCCCAACCGTCGACCTCTGGCAAAAGGATGTCCAGGGTGATCGCCACCGGTTTCAGCTCCCGCGCCATGGTCAGAGCTTCTGTGCCGGTGTGTGCGATCTCGATCCGGAAGCCGCCGGCGTCGAGGTGGCGTGCCAGGATCTCAGCGGCCTGCGGATTGTCATCCACCACCAGCACCAATGGCCGATCAGGATCGACGGCTGTGGGTTGCAATGGCGGAACGGTGGTCGAGGCTCGAGCGGCGACTGCTTTCAGCGGCAGCACCAAAGTGAACGTGCTTCCCTGACCCACGGCACTCACAACCCGGACGCCGCCCCCGTGCAGCTCAGCGAATCGTTTGGTGAGCGCGAGGCCAAGGCCGGTTCCCTCCTGGCTCTGCCCCGGCGGCGCCTCGAGCTGCTGGAACTCCGTGAAGAGCCGACCCAGGTCGTGCTGGGCGATTCCGATCCCGGTGTCCCTGACGTCAATCTCCACCGATGAGCCGACCTGGCGACTTTGAACGGCGACGCGACCCTCGTGCGGGGTGAACTTGATGGCATTCGAGAGCAGGTTCAAGAGCATCTGCTTGATTTTCGACGCGTCACCGACCAGGCTGATCCCGGCGACCGGCACAACACTCAGCGCGATGCCCTTGTTGCGAGCGAGAGGTTCAACGCTCGCACCGACTTCGCGGATCAGCTTCTCGAGCTCGACCGTCTCGAGCTGCAGCTCCATCTGCCCGGCCTCGACTTTCGAGAGGTCGAGGATGTCGTTGATGAGCTGGAGCAGGTGCTTGCCGCTGCTGTGGATCTGATCCAGGAAACGGCTCCGGGTCGCGAGGTCAAACTGGCTGTTCGCGTCGTCCCTGAGCAGCTCGGAGAATCCGAGGATAGCGTTCAATGGAGTGCGCAGCTCATGGCTCATGCTGGCGAGGAACTGGCTCTTGGCCCGATTCGCCCGGTCAGCCTCGGCCTCAGCCCGCTCCAGCGCCGCTTGCGCCTGCCTGGCCTCGGTGATGTCTTCTGAGATTCCAAGCAAGAACGCCGGCGCACCCTCCGCATCAAAGATCGGGATCTTCTTCGTGTGCAGAACCCGTTCGCCTTGGTGCCTCGTCTGAATGGTCTCCTCGGGGATGTCAACCAGGTGGTGGTTTCGCAACGTCTGCCTATCGCCCGCGATGAACATGCGGGCCTGGTCAGGTGGGAAGAAGTCGGAATCGTTCTTGCCGATGAGCTCGGCGCGCGAAAAGCCGAGCAACTTTTCGCCTGCGGCGTTCATGCGGACAAAGCGCAGCTCGTTGGCGTCCTTCACGAAAACCATGTTGGGAAGGTTTTCGATTACCGAGTCCAGGAATCGGTTGGCCTCGGTGAGCTCCTGTGTGCGCGTTGCCACCTTCGACTCGAGCTCGCTCGCTGTCATCTGCTGATCGCGCATGAGCTGAGCGATGGCAATCGCCCGCGCCGCACGCGTCGCGAGCCCCTCTAGAAGCTTGAGATCGTCGTCCCGAATTGGTGCCGTGCCTTCATATCGATTGAGGTTGAGTCCCCCTACGACCCTGTCGTCGGCGACCATCGGGATCATCGCCGCCTGGCGCATGCGCCATTTCCGAATGTGGCCTGCCTGATGCGGGTTAACGTTCGGCGGGACGTTGTCCGGATCGATCTCAATGACAACCGGACGTCGCTCCTGGAGCACCATTTTCCACGGGCCGGCTGCGTCGACATCCATGCTTACGCCGACCAGCCCGATCAGATCGTTGAGCAGCCTCTGGTCGGGGTGATAGGCCGCGACCGGCTCAAGACGCCGGCCGTCCGGAGAGAGCAGAACCACGGAGCAAAAGTCTCCGGTCGCACGCGATATTTGCTCGGCCACGATCGCCAGCAGGGCATCCATGTTCGGAACCGCGTCGCTGAAGGCGTCCGAAGCCGCCGAGATCGAGGCAAGGCGACCGGAATCCTCTGCACGAGGTCGGGTCTCGCCTGAGGACACGGTGCCACTTTATGCCCGCGGGACCCGGCTACAGCTTCCATTAAGTAAGACAAATGAACTCAAACCGCCCGTACTCGCCGGCCTCAGGTCAGCCACGACGCAGCAGCAGATGGGCTCCCGGCACGTGGGGCGCCTTCACCGCCGGCAGCGAATCGATGAGCTCGATGAGCCTGGGGCCGAGGTCCATGCGCTCACAGCGGAATGCCGACCAGCGGTCGGACCGGGTTGGGCTGGCCATGAACTGGAGCTCGATTCCCTTGCCCCGGCGCCCCGCCCCGCGGTAGCTCAGGCGGTTGAAGTCGCGGCTCGGCACGATCCAGGCTGATTCGACGCTCGCATTCGTCACATAGACGATCGCGTAGACATAAGCCGCGTGCTCTCGCGGCTTCCCGTCCGGAAATGACATGCGCGCGACGGCAAGGTTCTTCTTGTCGAGTGACAACGCGGTCTTGACCTGTATCGCCACAGCAGGAACCTTGCCGCGCCTGCCGGCCGTGACGTCGGTGTGGTCGTCGTCCGTCAGCGGCTTGAACAGCTCGAGCTCGCCGATCGAGGAGAGCGTTACGCAGGCCGCGAAGAGCTGCTCGCCCGCGGTGCCGCGCTGCGTGGCTGTCAGCACCGGCGCTACTTGCGGATGAAGCGGGCGTGGACGACCGAATCGGAGCTGCCGAACTCTACGCACTCGTAGCCGACCGGGCCGCCTTCGAGGTTGTCGAACAGCCGCTCACCGCGGCCGAGCAGGACGGGAACGATCGCCAGGTCCAGCTCGTCGACAAGGCGAGCGCGCAGGTACTGCTGGACGGTGGCCGCACCACCGCCGAGCCTGACGTCCTGGCCGCCGGCGGCTTTGAACGCTCGATCAATGGCCGCTTCGATGCCCTCGGTGACGAAGTTGAATGTCGTCCCGCCCCGCATGGTGATCGGCGCCTGCGGGTGGTGGGTGAGAACGAACACCTGGTGGTGATACGGCGGGTCGTCGCCCCACCAGCCCGTCCACTTGTCGTCCTTCCACGGACCGCGTATCGGTCCGAACATGTTGCGGCCCATCACGGTGGCTCCGATGCCTTCGTCACCGGCGGCCAGGAACCTGTCGTCCAGGCCTTCATCGCCGCCTTCCTCGCCTTGCCGCTGGCGCCAGTAGCGGGTCTTGAACACCCATTCGTGCAGTTCCAGCCCGCGCACGCCCAATGGGTGGTCGACATCCTGGTCGGGTCCCGCCGCGTACCCGTCCATCGAGATCGAGAAGTTGTGGACACGCAGCTTCGGCATGACCTGGCTAGTGTCACCTTTTCGGAGCGCCCGCCGTTACCTCATTCATGGCGCGGATCAAGATGGTCGACGAGTCCGAGGCCAAGGGTCAGCTGGCCGAGATCTACTCGGCGGCCAAGGCGCGCAGCCCGATCGGGATCGTCGCCCCGATCCTCCAGACGATGAGCCTCCGGCCTGACTTCCTGGCCGCCATCGATGCCGCCTCGCGCCTGCACTTCACCGATGGTGCGCTCACGCGGGCGCAGCACGAGATGATCGCCTCCTACGTCTCGGCCCTCAACCGCTGCAGGTATTGACTCAGCTCGCACACGTGGTTCCTGCAGTTGCAGGGCAAGCAGTTCGAGGGGGTGGCGGAGGCGCTCCGCGATGGTGACCTCGAAACCGCCGGTCTCGAGCCGCCCGAGCGCCTCCTGCTCGAGTTCGCCGCGACGATAAGCAGGGCGGCCTACCGGGTCACCGACGAGCAGGTTCACGGCCTGCGCGAGGTGGGCTGGACCGATGAGCAGATCGCGGAGGCGGCTTACGTCGCGGCTCTGTTCAGCCTTTTCGTCCGGCTCGCCGACACCTTCGGCATCGAGCCTCCCCCTGCCTACGAACCGACAGGCATTCCCGGAGCGATCACCAGGGAACCGTAATCAGGGGGCGACGGCCAGGTCGGTGTAGTCGTTGATGATGGGGTTGGAGCCCTTGCCGGTGTAGTGGTTGTCCAGCAGCCCCCAACTCTTGTCGTAGGTCGAGGTTGCCTGCGAGATCTGGTTGCCGGATGCGTCCCTGACGGTGAGCGTTGCGGTTCCGTGCAGGCTGACTCCGATGAGCCTCGCGGCCTGGCTGCTGAACTTGGGCAGGTAGAGCTTCAGGCCGACCTGGTCGAACGTGTAGGTCTTCGTGATGATCTTCCCGTCCGAGACGTCCTGGGTGATGACCTCCACGAATTCCTTGAGCCCATCCGCGGTCGCGCCGCTTTCTGCCAGCTTCACATCGTGGGCGCGGCGGGCCTCGGACTCGATGACCAGGTCCAGCACCATGTCGTGCGCCATCCTGGCAGCGGCCTGAGGCGTCATGGATGGATCGAACGCGGTCACGTTCGAAGCGATGCTCACCTGAGGTATCGGTGGCAAGATCCACACGCGCGCCGACGCCGAACCTGGCTCCGAGCTTCCCGCGGGGGGCAGGGCTGCGCTGGCGCTGTCTGAGAACCATCCGGCGATGGCCGGACCCTCGCCCACGGTCAGGGTGACCGTTGGCGTTGAGCCGTCGGCCAGCCCAGGGGCCGCTTGCGGTCCGTGCGTCGCCAGGTCCGCCGACACGGGAATGGCTCCGAGGCCCACGACGGCGACGGCGATTGCGGCCGGCACCTGCCAGCGGAAGCCGCTGAACATGAACGGCAAAGCGCCCTCTTTCGATTCGAACGGGGCCAGGAAGCGAACGAGGGCGAATCGCAGCGCGCAGGCGATGACCAGGCTGGCAAGGATCGCCGTCTTGGTCCAGAACTCGAGCGTGGTCGGGCCAAGCAACACGACCGCGAGCAATGCGACGAAGATTCCGAAGACGACCCTCGACAGCTGCCCTTCCGGCACCGTCCTGGGGTCCGGGACCATGAACAGCGCGAAGATCAGTATCTCGGGCGAGGTGACAAGGATCTGCCACAGCTCGCGCCCGCACATCGGAGTCACGTGCCAGCTGGCGACCATGCAGTGGTCAGGCACCGGCGCCAGCGCGAGGGCGGTGAATGCCGCGAAGGCGACCATGAAACCCAGCACGAGACCGAGCAGCCGGAGCTCCCAGGCGATCAGCAGGCCCCCAACGATGAGAATCGCGTAGGTCACGATCATCCACGGACCCATCGGGATCCACCACAGATCGAGCGGCTCCGTGTACTTCGGGCCGAGCACGACGAAGGCGAGGACCAGGGCAATGTTGGATGGGTTGAAGATGTGGCGTCCCTTCCACCGGATCAGGTACTTGGTGGCCATCCCAAACGCGACCACACCAATGAAGATCCAGATCCCGTGGGTACTCCACCACTGGCCGTGGAGAGTCCCCGGAACTCGCAGGATGAAAGCGGTGCTGTTGCCGGTCAGCAGTCCGCTGGCCGGCCAGATGATCGCCTTGTCCTTGAAGAACGTGACGAAGAACTCGATCAGAGCGCCGGCGGCGAGGCAAGCCAGGATCTGGGCGATCGAGAGCCGAAACCCGAGAACGGTCTGGCCCAGCGCCTGGAGCGTCAGCAGGACCGCCGCCACGTGCAGCCGCGGGTCGCGGATGCTGGGGAAGATGACGGGATAGTCGCGGCCCCGAATGCGGAGCGTCCGGCGCCTAGCCCCACCCGACCGGGTACGCCTGGAATCAGCCGGGATCCCTATCCCTTGCGGAGGCGCTACGTCGGTGGTCGCCACGGTCGGGTAACGGTCATAGTATGCAACCCGTTACAGAGCCAAGCGACGTGGCCATTTACCCTTTACTTCCTCGGGCGCTGGCCATGGTGGCCGGAGCCGCCGTCGTGGTGGCGCTGTCTGCGTGCGACCTTCCCCTGGCCATCGGACAGCCGACCACGCGAGCGCTCGAAAACGGCGTGGTGGCCAGCCTGGATGCGGCGAGGAGCTTCCGGATCAGCGGCACCTACACCGACCAGTCGACGACCCTGACCTCGCCTGCCAGCCCTGCCCGGACCAGTCCCGTCGACGTCCGCGTCGCAATCGATCTGGAGCTGGTGAGGCCTGACACCTTGCATGTGGTGGTCACCGCGACCGATGTGAAGCTGGAGGCCATCCTGATTGGCGGCGAAGCCTACTTCCGAGGCAACCAGTTCCTGTCCCAGCATATGGGCAGCGACGGGCTTTCGAGGAACCTGGTCAGGGTCGCCGGAAACTCGTGGTGGAAAGGATCGGTGACCAACGTGCCGAGCCTGCCGGACCTGACCAACGGCACCAACTTCGAGGCAGCGTTCCTCGGGACTGCCGTGACTCAGCGCTCTGACCACGTGTCGGTAGACGGGGTCGCCGCGATCAGCCTGTCCGGTCCCAGGGCGGACGTCTTCATCTCGGCCGGTGCGCCCCACCGCGCACTTCGGGTGCGCATCAAGAAGGGCGTGGTGATCGACGGCATCACAGATGCGGATCTGCGGTTCGACAGCTACGACCGGGACTTCAAGATCGCCCCGCCCTCTGACGTCATCGATTTCTCGAACCTCTCTACTCTTCCTCCCATCTACACAGTGGTGTCTGTCGACACCTCGGGGTGCCTCTCGCCATGCGCTGTGTCAGCGCTGCTCAAGAATCTGGGCGGAGCGAGGGGTGCGCAGGCCCCTTCGACTGTCACGTTCACCATGACCGACCCGGCGACTGGCAAGGTGCTCGGCAGCTGCCAGGCGCGGGTGCAGCCGGACGTCGGCTACAACTCCACCACCACAGTTGGCTGCACCATGGGCGGCGTCAACGGCCAGCAGGTGAGCGCCGCGATCGTCACCGCCACGGCGGACAACCCAGGCCACGCCTGAGCTCGCGCGCGCGCCAATTTTCTTGAGCTCCTGATAGGGTTTAAGGCGCGGCCGCTCTTGCGGCCAAATGGGGGGTTTGCGGGGGACTTATGTCCCGCCGTCGCAGGAGGAGGACATGGCCATGGATACTGGCAGGTCTTTACCTAACCAACCGTCGCCGCCCCCCGAGGTGGCGGCGGGCGACCAGGTCCACTGGGAGGGCCTGGAGGAAACCCCCGAGTTCAAGGAGCTGGTCCGGGCCCGCTGGCGCTTTGTCGCCCCAGCGACAGTGTTCTTCCTCGCCTATTACTTCGCGCTTCCGCTGAGCAACGGCCTCTTTCCATCGGTGATGCGAACTGAGGTCATCGGCCACATCAACCTGGCCTACCTGTTCGCACTGTCACAGTTCATCGTCGCCTGGCTGCTGGCCTTCTTCTACATCCGCCAGGCCACCCGGGTCTTCGACCCGCTGGCCGAAAAGGTCCGCCAGCGGGCCAGCCGGGGGCGCCAGCCATGAACATCACCTTCGCCCTCTTCTTGATCGTTGTCGCCATCACGCTCGGCATCACCGCGTGGGCAGCGCGCCGCACGCGAACCACGCTGCAGTTCTGGGCCGCAGGGCGCTCGATAACAGGCTGGCAAAACGGTCTCGCCATCGCCGGCGACTACATGAGCGCCGCGTCATTCCTCGGCATCGCGGGCCTGATCGCATTTAACGGCTACGACGGCTTCATGTACTCCGTCGGCTGGCTGGTCGCCTACCTGACGGTGCTCTTCTTGATCGCCGAGCCGATGCGGAACACCGGCAAATACACCATGGCCGACGTCCTGTCCTACCGGCTCTCACCGGTGCCGGTACGCTCGGCCGCGGCCATCTCGACGGTCGCCGTGAGCGCCTCGTACATGATGGCCCAGATGATCGGCGCCGGGAGCCTGATCAAGGTCCTCCTGCCCGACCTCGACAAGAACCTGAAACCCTATTTCTCTTGGGCCGTCTTCGGGACCCAGCTCGATCCGTCGATCACGCTGGTCGGAGCGCTGATGATGATCTACGTCATCGTCGGCGGAATGGTCGCCACCACGTGGGTCCAGATCGTCAAGGCTGTGCTTTTGATGGCCGGCGCCATCCTGCTGAGCCTGATGGTGCTCCTTTACTTCAACTTCAACGTACTGGCGTTCTTCGACAAGATCTACTCGGTCAAGGACGCCGCGACCAAGCTGCCCTTCACGAGCCCAGGCATCCTCTACCCCTATGGCAAAACGACCGTCTGGGGCGTCGACAAAGCCCTGGTGGAGAACGTATCGCTGGGGATGGCGCTCATCCTCGGCACCGCCGGGCTGCCACACATTCTCATGCGCTTTTTCACCGTGACCAACGCGAAGGCCGCGCGGACGTCGGTCGCATGGGCGATGGGGCTGATCGGTTCCTTCTACATCATGACCACGTTCCTCGGCTTCGGAGCCGCGGCGCTGATCGGCAAGGCCAACATCTGCGCCAAGGTCACTGAAGGGTTCAAGTGCGCCCCGGGCTTGAAGCCGAACACCAACCTGTCGATGCCTCGCCTGGCTGACTTCCTCGGCACGCATTTCTTCGGCTCCACAGGCGGAGAGTTCCTGCTGGCGTTCATCACCGCGGTCGCTTTTGCGACCATCCTCGCTGTGGTCGCCGGCCTGACCCTGGCGGCCGCCAGCGCCTTCTCACACGACTTCTACGTCAACGTCGTCCGCACCCACCTCTTCCACGGGCACGTCAGCGAGCGCGAACAGGTGAATGTCGCGCGTATCACGGCAGCGCTTGTGGGCCTGCTTTCGATCTGGCTCGCGGCCAAGACAGGGGCCACGGCCAACGTGGCGGCGCTGGTCGCCGGCGTCGCGTTCGTGATCGCCGCATCGGCGAACCTGCCGGCCATCCTGTTCACGCTGTTCTGGAAGCGTTTCAACACCTGGGGCGCGGTGGCCTCCCTGGTGGGCGGCACCGTCGTCACCATATGGCTGGTGGCGGTCGGGCCCGGTTGGACCCTGCCGGCGGTGGCACACCCAGAATTCCCGCTTCAGAACGTGGGCATCGTCGCCATCCCTGTCGGCTTTGCCCTCGCGATCATCGGCACTCTCATCGGGGACCTGTTCAAGGCCGACCGCCTGGCCGAGGTCAAGTTCCACGAGATCGACGTACGAGCCCAAACCGGAGTTGGCGCCGAAGTCAGCCCGGTGGCGGTCTGAGCTTTAGAACTGGAGGCGGGGACGGCTGACGCCGTCCCCGCTCCCGGGACCTGTGTATGAACGGCAACGAGCTGCTGGGGCTCGGCCTCCTCGCGGTCGCCTGCCTGTTCGCGGCAGGGATCCTGTTCCGCTCGTGGCGCAAGAGGCGAACTCCGCAACCTCTGCTGGCCGCGATACTCGTCCTCGCGATCGGCGCCATTGCGATCGGCCTGTCGGTGGTGGGAGCGGTGTCCTACAGAGTGGCCGTCGGAACCGGCTTCATCGCCGCATTGCTGGCGGTGCTGGTCTCGGCGAGGACTGAGCGTCGTACTCCGTAGCTCGGACTCGTATGCTCGGGCGTAAATGAAAGAAGAAACCGGCACCCTTCCAATTCCACCCCGCGGCACCCGAGGCGCATGGTCGCCACCCGCGTTCCTGATGAAGGTCGCGCAACCGCTCATGAAGATGCAGATCTCGAACTACCGGAAGAAAGCCGGCCCGACCCCGCCGAAAATGATGGGCTTTCCGACGGTTTTGCTGACAACTGTTGGAGCCAAGACCGGACAGGAGCGCACGCATGTCCTCGGAGGCTTTGCCGACGGCGACGATGCGTGGCTGATCATCGCCTCGAAAGGCGGCGCGGCAACTCACCCCGCGTGGTTCATCAACCTGGCCAAGCATCCCGATAAGGTCTGGCTCGAGGTAGGCAATCGCAAGCTGAGTGTGCGGCCGCAGGAGCTCGCGGGCGCCGAACGTGAAGCCGCGTATGCGAAGGTCGCCGCGATCGCGCCGCGGTACGGCAAGTACCCGAAGAGCACCGACCGCCAGATCCCGGTGATCCGCCTCACGCCCGCCTGAATTCGTAATTTGAAGTCTGCGACGACTCCGAGTTAGACTCGGGAAGTTCTCAGGCTTCGGGTGTGGTTGCAGGGGGAGACGCCATGCGAAGAGCTTCCGTGTTGTTTGCTGCCGCGTTGGCAGTGCTTCTTGCGGTGCCGGCGCTGGCCGCCACCGACGGACGGGTTAGTTCGGGCAGCCCGACGGCGCCGTTCTCGCAGAACAAACAGAACGAGCCGGCGATTGCCATCGACGCGAACCCGAGCGCGCAAAGCCAGGTGCTCGTGGCCGGCGCAAACGACAACATCGACATGGAGGCGTGCAACTCTGGCGACGACACCACGTGTCCTTTCACGAATGGCGTCGGCGTGTCTGGTGTGTACTTCTCATTCGACAAAGGCGCGACATGGACCCAGCCCACGTACTCGGGCTACAGCGCGCGCAACTGCCAGGGGGTTCTCGGGCCTGACGCCGGCTGCACTCCCCTCGTCAATGGACCTATCGGAACGCTTCCCAATTACTACGAGAACGGCCTTGTCTCCGACGGCGACCCGGCGGTGGCATTTGGCCCGAAGCCCGGCGCGAGTGGCTTCAGCTGGACCAACGGCTCACGCCTTTACTACGCAAACCTGACCGCCAACTTCGGCGCCACGCGCTCCGACGCGGCTTTCAATGGATTCGAGGCTGTCGCCGTCTCGCGGACCGACGATGCGCATGCAGCAGCGTCTGGCGCCAAGACCGCATGGACGGCTCCCGTGGTCGTTTCCAAGCAGTCATCGACCACTTTCTCCGACAAGGAGCAGATCTGGGCCGACAACGCGTCGTCGAGCCCGTTCTTCGGAACCGTTTACCTCTGCTGGGCCGACTTCAAGGGGCAGGAGAAGGGGAACGCCGCACCGGCGCCCCTGCTGGTCGCAGTGTCCTATGACGGCGGTGACACGTGGACGCAGCACCCGATCTCAGCATCCGCCAACAACGCCCAGCGCAACCCGATGGACGGATGCACCATCCGTACCGACAGCAAGGGCAACGCCTACGTGTTCGGCGTGGGCACGAGCTCCTCCGGCGGCCACCAGGCGTTCGAGATGATGTCCAGCTCGAGCAACGGCGGCCACAACTGGTCGGCTGAGACACCCGTCGCCGGCCCGGTGACCCAGCCCGGGATTTTCGACCCGGTCGTCGGCCGCCCAACGATTGACGGTGTCGTCGGCGCACGCAGCGACCTTGCTCCGGCGCCAAGCGTCGACATCGCGAACGGTGCTCCCACTGGAGCGGACGCGACTGACCGGATCGTCATGAGCTACGTCAGCGGCGAGATCACCAAACCGCACGTCTACTTCACCGAGTCGACCGATCGCGGCGTCACCTGGACGGCTCCGAGAACCATCGAAGGTGCAAGTGATCGCGGCTACTACGCAGCGCCCGCGATCTCACCCAACGGCAAGGACGTGTATGTCGTTTACAACGCCTTCACCACGCCGTACCGGACCACAACCGCCACACCACGAATACTCGTCGGCGTTCTGATGCACGCCTCCTCATCGACATCACCCGGCACGCCGACCGGTGCATTCAGTCAATCGCATCGAGGCATGGAGGGTGATCCTCGCGGCAGCAGCCAGAACAACCTGGCCGGCGAATTCTTAGGGGACTACGTGTACGCGGCGGCCACACGAACCTATGGCGCCGCGGTCTGGAACGATGCTCGCGCGGCAGCGGACTGCCCCTACATGGATGCGTGGCGGCAGTCGCTCTTTGACGGCGCGCCTATCGCACGACCGGCCCCTCAACAGCAATGCGCACCCAATTTCGGAAACTCGGACATCTTCGGAGTGACAGTCACTCCTTAAGCGCAAAAAAATCAGTGAGGGGCGCCTCGTGCGCCCCTCACTCCAAGCGTTTTTTAACCAGTTCCCAAGCCAAGACACCGACAATCGTTGGAGTGCAGGTCAGAGCGCGGTTGGGCTTGTTGAGCCTTGCGCTCATCCTTGCTTTGACGGTCAGCGCCTGCAGCCGAAACGCGACACCCGCGGCCGAACAGCGTCACGTCTTCTTGATCGTGATGGAGAACCAGTCGGTGGAGGCGGCATTGCAGGGGCCCTTCACGGCTTCTCTCGCATCGAAGTATCGCGTGGCCGCGAACTACAGCGCGGTCGCGCATCCGAGCCTGCCGAACTATCTCGCCCTCACTTCCGGCCAGACCTTTGGCATCCGGGATGACGACTATCACGTGCTTCCCGCGGGAGGCATCGGCACGCAGCTGACCGCGGCGGGCGTGAGCTGGCGCGCGTACATGGAGGGCATGGCGCCCGGCGGCTGCATGGACAACACGTATCCGTATGACGTGCACCACAACCCGTTCGCGTTCTACGGCGGACGCTGCCCGGCCAACGTGGTGCCCTTCTCGACGATGGCGACCGACCTGAATGGAAACACGCCGATGTTCAGCTGGATCTCGCCTGACATGTGTCACGACCAGCACGACTGCAGCGTTCTTGAGGGTGACGCCTGGCTGCGCGAGACGGTGGGGATGATCACGCAGTCCAAAGCGTGGAAGTCGAATGGACTCCTGTTCCTCGTGTGGGATGAAGACGACGGAGATACGCAGAACCGCGTTCTCAGCCTGGTGGTGTCGCCGCAGAGCCACAAGGTAAGCAACCAGGCGTACACGCACTACTCGCTCCTGGCCACTATCGAAGACACGCTGGGTGTCGGACGGCTCGGGCAGGCGGCCGGGGCGAAAACCATGAAGGATCTCACCGCCAACTAGCCTTATTCGTATGGCGGTGGTGATCGGCGAGGTGGGTCCGCGTGATGGGCTGCAGAACGAGTCGAAGACGCTCGACCCGAACCTCCGCGCTGAGCTCTGCGATCGGCTTGCCGCGGCAGGGCTGAAGCGGGTGGAGGCGGCGAGCTTCGTCAACCCGAAGCTCGTGCCGCAGATGGCCGGGGCGGAGGAGGTGATGGCGGCACTTCACCGCAAGGCAGGAATCTCATATGCAGGGCTCGTCCTCAACGAACAGGGCTATGAACGCGCGATGTCGGCGGGGGTTGACGAGGTGCACTACGCCTTCGCCGCGACCGACGAGTTCGGGCGCCGGAACCAGAACGCCACGACTGAAGAGGGCCTCAAGACAGCCCTGTCCCTCGTGGCCCGCGCGCGAAGCGACCGGATGCCGATCACGGTGACGCTGAGCGTCGCGTTCGGCTGCCCCTTCGAAGGGCCGGTTCCCGCCGACAGGGTCCTCAACATCGTCGAGCACTTGATGGCCGTGCCCGCTGACGAGATCTGCCTGGCCGACACGATCGGGGTCGGCGTCCCGTCCCAGGTCAAAGAGCTGGTGGTTGGCGCAAGGCGGCTGGGCGCAACGGTTGGCGCCCACTTCCACAACACGCGCAACACGGGCTACGCCAATGCGGTAGCCGCGCTGGACGAAGGAGTGGTGTCGCTCGACGCCTCGGTGGGTGGGGCGGGGGGCTGCCCATTCGCGCCGAAGGCGACCGGCAACATCGCGACCGAGGACCTGGTCTACCTCCTGCGTGGCCTTGGTGTGGATACGGGGATCGACCTGGACGCGTTGATTGCTACGTCGCGGTGGCTTGGGGGCGAGCTGGGCAAAGAGCTGCCGGGCATGGTGGCGCGAGCGGGTGATTTTCCGGGCAAGGCTTCGGCGCGGGGCGGAAATTAGGCGCCGGTGCCGGCACCCGCGGCTCCGCCGTGGGATTGAAACCGGCCGGTGCCGGCCCGCGCGTTAAATCCGGGCCGGCTTGATCCCGTACAGGGCGCCGAATTTCTGCCGGACGTAGGCGATCCAAGGCGCAGCGGTCAGCGACCGGCCCGTGGCGCGTTCAAGGAGCTCGTTGGGCGTGAACTTGCGGCCATGGCGGTGGACGTTCTTCCGCAGCCATGCGAGCAGGGGCAGGAACTGGCCCGATTCGAACTGGGAATCCAGGTCCGGAATGTCCGCGCGGACCTTTTCCATCAGCTGAGCTCCGATCAGGTTGCCCAGCGTGTAGCCGGGAAAGATGCCGAAGCTCACGTAAGACCAGTGGATGTCCTGCAGGACCCCTTCGCGGTCGTTGGGAACGGCGATGCCGAGATAGGACTTCACGCGGTCGTTCCACGCTTCGGGCAGGTCGCGGACCTTCAGCCTCCCTTCGAGCAGCTCGTTCTCGAGCTCGAACCGAAGCAGGATGTGCATGTTGTAGGTCACCTCATCGGCCTCGACGCGGATCAGAGATGGGTACGACTTGTTGACGGCGCGAAAGAACGCGTCGTCATCGACGCCGCGCAAGCTCGGGAAAAAGTGCTTCCAGAAGGGGCGGCTCCGGCCGACGAGATTTTCCCAGAGCCTCGACTGCGACTCGTGAACGCCGGGCGACGCGCCACCCCACAATGGCGTCCGGTCGATGTCGTCGCCGATCCCCTGGCTGTACATGGCGTGCCCGGCCTCGTGAATCGAGCCGAACAGGCACTCGTTGAAGAAGTCGCGCGACACTCGCGTCGTGATTCGGGCATCGCCAGGACCAAACGCGGTGGAGAAGGGATGCGTGGAGAGATCCTGGCGGCCACGCTGGGTGTCATAACCAAGCTTCGTCACCAGCTCCAGCGCGTACTTGACCTGAGCCGCGGGTTCAAACCCGCGATAGAGGACGCGGTCGTCGACCGCATCCGCGTGGCCCGCGATATCGGCGACCAGAGGCACGATCGCGCGCTTGAGCTCGGCGAAGATCGACTCGAGCTGGTCGGTCGTCATGCCCGGTTCAGTCCGATCGACGAGCGCGTCGTAGGGGCGGTCCGTGTACCCGAGCGCGTCGGCGATCCTGCGGTTGAGCTCGACGTTTTTTTCGAGAGCCGGGGCGAAGATCTTGAAGTTGGATTCGCGGCGCGCCTGTTCCCAAACCGGCCGCGCGGCAGAGCTGGCGCGTGCGACTTCCGAGACGAGCTCGGAGGGCAGCTTACTTTCCTGGTCGAAGTCGCGGCGCGTGACTCGGACCAGGCTGGCCTCGTAGGAGTCGAAAGGCTGGCTCGCGGTCTCTTCTTTGAGCTCGCCGAGCAAGCGCCCGACATCCTCGGCCGTGAAACGGGCGTGCGCCAGGCGCTGAAGGGTGGACAGCTGATCAGCGCGCGGGACCACGCCGCCCGGCGGCATGTACGTCTCCTGGTCCCATTCGAGCACGGCGGCGGCCCGGCTCAGGTCGGTGACCTCAGCCAGGATCGTCTTCAGCCGCTCGATTGAGTCGCTCATACTTCCCCAGCCCCTTGGGTATTCTCCCGAATGACGGCCATGCCCCGCTAGCTCAGTGGATAGAGCATCTGCCTTCTAAGCAGAGGGTCGGGGGTTCGAATCCCTCGCGGGGCACCTGCACCTTAAGGCCGGATGCCTGACCGGGGGACGGTTCGTGGACCAAACGCACAGCCGATAGCAACTTGAGCTAATTAGCTGAGACCCAACACACAAAAAGCGACCCTGAGCGGGCCTTGCCAATGCTCCGGCGTTCTGCTGCGATCGCAGGAAAAGGCGTCCCACTGACGTTGTAACAGCCCTATGAGGCCGAAACTGGGAGGCCGAAAGGGGGAGGGGGTCCACGCTTTCAGGCGCCCCCGCATTCGTGTCGTGGCGACCATCGTTGCTCTCGCAAGCTGTTTTTCTGCTTTCGCTCTGCTGATCGCGAGGCCGGACGCA